>ENA-OPBO01000536-OPBO01000536.1-human-gut-metagenome-genome-assembly--contig:-NODE-536-length-31996-cov-4.644751_pt1 | contig 31996 bp, 34 predicted proteins | sample MGYA00241071_ERZ501458 | MGnify/ENA primary metagenome ERZ501458 (study PRJEB25962, sample SAMEA2042509) | human gut metagenome | biome: human gut; feature: human-associated habitat; material: faeces... | reverse complement strand
ATTCAATTAAAATTAAATATTTATACAAAATAAAAATTTTTTTTAATCAATCTAATATATTTTTTTAATAAAAAATAAAAAAATAACATGAAAACAGTTAGAAAAACAATTTACTATATGTTATATATAACAAAAATCTGAAATCTCCTTGTTTCAAAACAAAAAGCCAACGAAATGTTGGCTTTTTATCTTACATATTTTTTCATAGTATATTTTTTATTTTTAACATCAAATACTTCTATATAAGGCACTCCTTCAATATAATGCCAACATTCAATATATATAGGTTCAATTTCCAATAAACGTTCACTTTCTAAAAGTGAATAATTTTTGTATGAACTTGGATATTTTTCTTTAAATATTTCACAAAATGTTTTATTTTCAATAGGTCTCCCGACATCACAACATATCCCATTAATCTGAATATTATCAATACATAGAGACACATTAGGATTTACAATTATCTGATTATATTTTTTAAAGTTTTTATCCGTTTGAAAATAAAATTTTCCATCTATTACAATTATACTCACCATTCTTGATGTTACAAAGTCATCTTTTGATGTTGATAACACCATAAATTTACTTCTTCCAATTTTTTCAAAGAATTTAGAATATTTTTCTTTAAACATCATATTCTCCTTTCAATTACTTCGTATAATAATATATTGCAAGTTGCGTTCTATCTCTAAGTTCTAACTTTTCTAAAATTCCTGAAATATAATTTCTAACAGTTCCCTCACTTAAAAATAATTTTTCAGAGATTTCTTTATTAGATAATCCCTTAGCAATTTGTTCTAATATTTCAATCTCTTTTTGAGTTAAAAGATTAAAATCTTTTTTTGTAGTATTAAAAAGATTTTTTAAATTCAGTTCATTATCTAAAATTTTATTTCCAAGACTTACACTTTCTATCGCAGGAATTAGTGATGCAACATTATCCTTTAAAATAACTCCTAAAACACCTTTGTTTAAAGCTCTAATTATATCATCTCTATCATTGAAAGTTGTTAAGAGCATTATTTTGGCATCTTTGTTAAATTCTAAAATTTCTATTGCAACATCAACTCCATTTACTTCTTTCATTCTTATATCCAAAATTACTACGTCAATTTTATTTTCTTTGTATGTTTCAATCGCTTTTTTTGAATCTGTTGTTGCAAGTACAATCTCATACCCACTTTTTCCAAGTATGGTACTTAAAGCGTTTAACACCAAAGAATCGTCATCAACCATTAAAATTTTCATTACTTTTCACCCTTATCTATCGCAATATTTATCTTAAATCCATTATCTGTAATTACATTGAAAAGTCCTCTGTACTTTCTTGCAATTTCCTCCATCGACAAAATCCCAAGTCCATCGCTCTTTTCAAATTTTATATCCTTTCCATTATCAAAAATTGTGATAATATATGCCTTTTCATTTTCAATAATTTTAACTGTAAAGCTATCTCCATTTGAATGTTTTGTAAAATTAGCAAAAGCCTCTTTAACAATACTTAAAATATCAAAACTCAAATTTTCATTCATTTTCGTTTTTACTTTATAAATCAATTTTGTTTTAACATTAGGAATATCAATTAATTTTCCAATATAACTTTCCAAGTCAAAAGACGATTTATACATATTGTGAATTATTTTTCTTATATCAACCATTCCGATGGATAAATTTTCTCTAATTCTTTCAATAGAAGTTTTAACCTCTTTGTCTTCAACTATAAATTCTAAAGCTCTAAGCTCTAAAATAGGCGCTGAAATTGTATGTCCTATCGAATTGTGCAATTCTTTTGAAATTTTTTCTCTTTCTTTTAAAATATTTTCATAATTTTTTCTTTCTTCTTCAAGATATAAATTTTTTAAATTCTTTTGAAGTTTATATTTTTCTTTATGAAAATTCAAAAATTCTCTATGATAGAAAATTTTTCTCTCATAAAGTTCTCTATCATATTGAGATAGACAAATTATAAGCAAAGAAAGTGCTAAAAAATCAAATTCTCCGGTAATTAAAAACACCAAAAATATCGGAACATTGTATATCGATTTTTTATACAAAGCGTATATTAAAACAAAGCTAAAAAATCTAAATTCCGGAAAAAAATACATTAAAACCGAAAAAATCACAGACAAAACAAAGCTGTAATAAATATTTTCTTCAATTTCTACAATAAGCATAAAGCACAAGGAAACTAAACTAAAAATTGCAATATTAATTGCTCCTATGCTATCTGAAAACAAAAACATTAAACTTAATAAAAAATATTTTAAAAATACCATATCATCACCAAATATATTTTACCACATTTTTCAAAAAATTACATTTGTCATATTGATAAAATTACATAATACACTAATTTTTTAAAAAATTTGTTGATATAATATTGGTGAGGTGATAATTATGATTATAAAAATAGAAGATTTAATTAAAAGTTTTAAAGAAAAAATTGTTTTAGACCATTTTAATTTATCTCTTGAAAAAGGAGATGTACTTGGACTTATAGGTCCAAACGGTTGTGGAAAGACGACTTCAATAATGTGTATGCTTTCTCTTTTGAAATATGACAGTGGAAATATTGAGGTTTTTGGAAAAAAAGATATTTCTAGTGAATATGAAATTAAGAAAAAAATTGGAATTGTTCCTCAAGAACTTGCTGTTTTTAATAATTTAACTGTAAAAGAAAATATCGACTATTTTTGTGGTCTATATATATATCTAATAAAAATGAAAGAAAAAGGCTTGTAAATGAAGCTATTGAATTTACAGGACTTCAAAGTCATGAAAAAATGTTGGAAAAGAAGCTATCAGGTGGGCTTAAAAGACGTTTAAATATCGCTTGTGGTATTTCACATAAGCCTGAACTTGTAATTTTAGACGAGCCAACAGTTGCAGTAGATGCTCAAAGCAGAAAGTTTATCTTAGATGGAATTAAAAATTTAGCTGAAAATGGATCATCAATTCTTTATACTACTCACTATTTAGATGAAGCTGAATATCTTTGCAATAAAATTTCTATTATGGATAATGGAAAAAATATCTTAACCGGAGATATGCAAACTTTGATTAATGGAGTAAGTGTAAAAGAAAAGATTACAGTTGTAGGTTTTATAAAACCTGAAATTATTTCAATCTTAGAAAAACAAGATGAAGTAATTGATGTTGAAGCGAAGGAAAATCAAGTAACTTTTAATTATTCTAGTGATACAGGAAACATTAAAAAATTAATTCATTTACTTGATGAAAACAATGTAGTTTATGAAGAAATTTTTTCAAAGAAACCTAAACTGGAATATATTTTCTTAGAAATGACAGGAAAGGAGCTTAGAGAATAATGGGAATTTTATCTGCTTTAAAAGTAAATTTGCTACATTTAACTAGAGATAAACTAACTTTATTTTGGAATACTTTTTTCCCTATAATTTTAGCTACGTTTTTTTGTCTTATAATTCCTAATATTGGCAAAAATTTTGATAAAGTAAATGTTGGAATTAACAAAAACAATCCACATGAATACATTTTAAAACAAATTCCATATCTTAATCTTAAAGAAGTAAAAGAAGATGTTCAAACAGATCTAAAAAATAAAGAATATAAAGCATTTATAGAAGATGATTTATCTTTAAAAATTATATCATCTAATTCAGAAGTTATGGTTGTTAAAAATATCCTTGACCAAATAAAACAAATGTATGAAACTAAAATTAATCAGGAAGAAATTATAAAAAATATTGATAAAGATTTTATAGAGGACAAAAACCATGGTGTTACAGGTGTTGAACCCATACTTTTTTCAATAATTATTATGGCAAGTCTATATACTATGTTTGATGGCGTTATCTACATAGATAATATATTATATGATTCGTCTGATTTTGCAGTAAGAATGTTAGTTTCTCCAATAAAAAAATCAACTTATTTGCTAAACGGAATAATATCTGCACTTATACTTACAGGTTTTAATTCTACATTATTGATTATTTATTTAAAACTTGTATTTGGGATAACCCCGATAACAAACTATTTGGCTTCAATAATTACAATAATTATTATTATGATTTTTGGAATTACATTAGGAATGTTCCTTGCCGTTACACTAAAAACTAAAACAGAAACTAAATCTATGGTTGGACTTGGATGTATTCTTCTAATGAATTATACTTCAGGAATGATGGGCTCAAGTGTAACAAATGCTATAACTTCAGCTTTCCCTATAATAAAAAAGATAAATCCTACAATATATATGGAAAATGCCTTATTAGGTGTAAATATCGCAAATGACAATAGCTACTTGATTTCAATGGCTAAGTATGTAATTCCATTTACTCTAGTTTTATTTGGAATTGCATTAGTATATTTGAGGAGGCATAAGTATAATGATATTTAAAAATTATATGAAAATATTTATTAAAAATATAAAAGCCGTTTTAGTTTCTTTCATAATTTTTATGGTTATGTTGATTGTATTTACCAGTTCAAAAAATAATGACGTTGAATTTAAACCTATGAAGCTGAACTTAATGATAAATGATGAAGATAAAAGCGAAGAGTCAAAAGCCTTAATAAATTATTTAAAAGAAAAACATAATGTAAAAGAAGAAAAAATTACGGAAAGCGAAGCAAGAAAACAAATTGTTGAGGATAAAATTATAGCTTATATGGTAATTAATAAAGATTTTAAACAAAATTTGTTAAATAATAAAAAAGCAATTTCGATTTTAGCACCAACAAAAACTTCATATATAACCTTTTTAAAAATAGATTTAAAAAGTTATCTCAATTACACATTGTCTGCAATAAATTCAAATGTTGATCAACAAGAGGTAATAAATACATTAAAGAAAGAGATTGATGTAAAGATAATAGATACTAAATTATATAATCAAGAACAAGGACAAGAAGCCTTTAACACTACTTTTTTAATCTTAAGTTATATAGTTTTTACGAGTATAATTTCAATAATTATAAATATTGATGCTGAATTTAAAAAAGAAAGTCTTTTAAAAAGAATGGCTTTATCCCCTTATAGTCAAAAATCACAAACTTTACAACAATTTTTAGCTCAGGTAATAATATCTATATTAATATCAAGTTTTTATTTAGCTGTTTCAATATCAAGAGTGAATAAATCAATAGCTAAAATTGATTTAATATATATGAGTTTAGCAGTATTTATATTTTCATTTACTGCAATTTCACTAGGACAACTACTTGTATCAATTTCAAAGGATGTAAAAGTTGTAAATGGTGTAAATTCTGCTTTCACATTAATAATGGCATTTTCATCAGGAGTATTTTTACCAATGAAATTCTTACCACAAGGATTAATAAATGTTTCTAAATTTATGCCACAATATTATTTTGTAAAGTTTTTAGAAGAAATAAATTTTGAAAAATTTTTACTATTTGTTGCATCACAAGTTATATTCATAGTATTTTATACACTACTAGGAATATTCATAAAAAGATACAAATTAAAAGAAGTCGCTTAAACGACTTCTTTTAAAATTTAATTTATTTATTTTTTCCTTTATACATTGTTTTGTATTTCATTCCAATTGTTCTGCTTATATAATTTGAAGATATTGCACAAATTATTAGAGTAAACAATGTTGTAATATATAACTGGTTTTGATTTCCTATTATCCATGATACAATCAAAACAAAAATTCCTCCTGCAATAAAGACAACTCCTGAAAATTTATTTGCATAGTTAAAAACTATATCGTTATTCATTGTCCATTTGTTCCTTATTGCAAATTCACTTTCTTTTTTAACTCTTCTAAGATAAATTCCATAAAATACAATTAGTACAGCTATCAAAGAAAAAACTATTCTAATTACAAAAAAAGGAATTTCCATTTTTGAATTTTTTAACATAAGTTTTAAAACTGAAAAAGTAAAATAGTTACACATAATGGAAATAAGTAAATTTACAAAGGCAACAACAGTTACTCCCGTAGGATAATTTTCATCAGAAAATTTTTTCTTTACTCTTTTTAAATAAGTTATTCCAAAGAATGATAAAACGACATTTATGATTGCAAATGTGTAAATCATATATGAGCCGATAAAAACTTCTTTTCCATTTTTAATAAAAGCCAAAACAGATGCTGGCAATACAATAAATCCTGCTGTTGCAAGTATTATTGGAGTTATTGCTAAAATTAATAATAGTTTTAAAAATTTATTCATATATTAATCCTCATATCCATATTTTTGGTAAAATTCTTTTTTGTATTCTAAAAATCTGTCTTCTCTAATCGCTTGTCTAATATTTTCCATAGTTTTAAGTAAAAATCTCAAATTATGGATTGATAAAAGTCTTGCTCCTAAAATTTCATCAACATTTATTAAATGTCTAATATATGCTCTTGTATGATTTTTACAAGCATAACAATCACATTCATCATCAAGTGGAGAAAAGTCTTTTGCATATTTTGCATTCTTTATAACAAGTTTTCCTTTTGAAGTCATCGCAGTTCCATTTCTTGCAATTCTAGTTGGAAGAACACAGTCAGCCATATCAATTCCTGCCTCAACCGCCTCAAATAAATAATCAGGCGTTCCAACACCCATTAAGTATCTTGGCTTATTTTCCGGCATAAATTGTGCTGTGTAGTTCAAATATTCAACCATAATTTCCTTAGGTTCTCCAACACTAAGTCCACCGATTGCATAACCCGGTAAATCCATATCAATAGTAGCAAGAGCAGATTCTCTTCTCAAATCTTTAAACATTCCCCCTTGAATAATTCCAAAAAGAGCTTGTTTATCCGTATTTTTATGATAATCTTTACATCTCTTTAGCCAACGTAAAGTTCTCTCCATAGAATTTTTAACATAATCATAGCTAGCAGGATATGGAGCACATTCATCAAAAGCCATCATAATGTCTGAGCCTAAATCATTTTGAATTTCCATTGATTTTTCAGGAGAGATAAAATGTTTTGAGCCGTCAATATGCGACCTAAATTCAACGCCCTCTTCAGTTATTTTTCTAATATCCCCAAGACTAAAAACTTGAAAACCACCACTATCTGTTAAAATCGGTTTATCCCAATTCATAAATTTGTGAAGTCCTCCTGCCATTCTTATAATCTCTTGACCGGGCTTTAGATATAAATGGTAAGTATTTCCAAGTATTATTTGTGAGCCAATGTCTTTAAGTTCATCAACATTCATAGCCTTTACAGTTGCACGAGTTCCAACCGGCATAAAGATTGGAGTTTCAATAACTCCTCTATTTGTATAAATCTTTCCAAGCCTTGCATTACAATCCTTAGACTTTTTTATCAATTCATATTTTAATTCCATTATTTCTCCTTTTTAATTAGCATTGCATCTCCAAAGCTAAAAAATCTATATCTATTTTTTGTTGCCTCATTATAAGCATTCATTATTATTTCTTTTGATGAAAAAGCACTAACAAGCATTATTAAAGTTGACTTTGGCAAATGGAAGTTTGTAATCAAACAATCTACAACTCCAAACTCAAATCCAGGATAGATAAAAATATCGGTATCTCCGTTACAAGCAACTAATTTCCCATATTTTTTATAAACTGTTTCCAAAGTTCTAACACTTGTAGTTCCAACAGCAAAAACTCTATTTCCATTTTCTTTTGCAGAATTTATAATTTCAACACTTTCTTTAGAAATTTCATAATATTCTTCATGCATTTTATGTTCCAAAACATTATCAACCTTTACAGGTCTAAAAGTGCCAAGTCCAACATGAAGTGTTACCCTTGCAATCTTAACACCTTTTTCCTTCAATTTTTCCAAAAGTTCATCTGTAAAATGAAGTCCTGCAGTTGGTGCAGCAGCAGAACCATTATGTTTTGCATAAACGGTTTGATACCTATTTTTTTCTTCCAATTTTTCGTGAATATAAGGTGGTAGTGGCATTGTTCCAAGTTCATCTAAAATCTCCTCGAAAATTCCATCATAAGAAAATTTAACAAATCTCTCTCCATCAACGCTTATTCCAACAACTTCTCCAACTAATTTTCCATTTCCAAATTCTACCTTTGAGCCGATTTTCATTTTCTTACCCGGTTTTACCAAAGTTTCCCAAGTATTATCCTCATGTTTTTTCAAAAGTAAAACTTCGATTACCTCTTCCTTATTCGGTCTTGAACCGAAAAGTCTTGCAGGAATTACTTTCGTATCATTTATTACAAGTACATCACCTGAATTTATATATTCTACTATATCCTTAAAAACTTTATGTTCTAAATCGAAATTTTCTCTATTTACAACTAAAAGTTTTGAACTTGATCTATCCTTAAGCGGAAACTGAGCAATCAAAGACTCATCAAGCTCAAAATCAAAATCATCCGTTTTTAAACTTTTCATTAACTCTCTTCCTTCTATATAAAATATAAAATACATCTACAAGATTATATTATATATTGTTTTTCAATATTTTTCAAATTTTTTAAATTGTTTTTTATATCAATAGATTATAATTATCAAAATTATTGACAAAAAAATTTTTTTGTGCTACCATCAGGTTGATAGGAAGTGTGCTTTCTATATTTGTGTCTGCAGATAGAATATCTTTTAAAAAAGGAGCTGAGTTTTTATGTCAGCATTGATAGCAGCAGCATGGGTTTATGGTCCTCAAGCTGTAGCATGGGTTATAGCAAATGGTCCTATGCTAATTCAAATGGGAGCAGCTGCATTTGTTCTATTGAGTCAAATGTTTGGCTAAACAACAAGGATACATTAACTGTAGCCTCTTACATATTTTATTAGGAGAGTTTTATGATTTTAAAAAAATTAAGCCATTCTTTTGAAAATTTTTCAATTTATGTTGAAAATATAAATTTTGATAAGGGAAAAATTTATGCACTCATTGGAAAAAATGGTGCAGGTAAAACGACATTAATGAATGCAATAACAAACAATTTAAATTTAAACGGAAATATTGAAATGGATATTGATGAAGATAAAATTCTTTATATTCCAACTGAACTTAACGCCTATGAGTTTTTAACTGTAAAAGAGTTTATAAATCTTTTGTTAAAACATAATGATACAAACTCAAATTACGATTATGTTATAGAAAAATTAAATTTAAAAAACAAAGAAAATGAATTAATTGCAAATCTTTCACAGGGAATGAGTAAAAAAATCGCTCTATCTCCTATATTTATACGAAATTTTGATTTTTTAATTCTGGATGAACCATTTAACAGTATAGATATAAACTATATATTTGAGCTTAAAATCTATCTAAAAGAGATTTCTAAAGATTGTGCTATTTTGATTTCTTCACATATTTTAGATACTCTTTCAGATATATGTGATGAATTTTTTATAATGAAAGATGGAAAAATTGTAAAAATTTTAGATAAAAGTACAGAAAATTTGGAGAGTGAAATTCTTGAATGTATTTAAGATAAATTTTGAAGTTTTTAGGAAAAGATTTAAAATAAAAAATATTTTTAACCTAATAGAATTCTTTGTATCAATACTATTTATGATTTCATTAATACATATTGGATTTATTCTATTTGGCAAGTATGAAGATATGTATCTTCTAAAAAGTTTATTCTTTTTTACAATAATTATTGAGTTTGTCTTCCCAAACTATAATTTAAACAATAAATTAAAACTAAAATCATTTTTTGGAAAATTAAAAACTGAAGAAATAGAAAGATACTATTCTTCAAAAAGTTTAATTAGATCTTTGATAATAGGTTTTTTTGTGTTTATTCCATACAGATTAGATTTGATAAATGTAAGCCTATTCTATATGACAATTGTATCATTGCTATTTTTAGTTGTTATAGGACTTAGAAAAATATTCAATAAAGTTGATTTTCAGTCATTTTTACTATTGATTAGATTTAGTATAATGTTTTTGCTTTTAGTATTTGTAAAAAAAGGAACTGGAGAGATTATAAAAAATTTTGCAAATAAAATTTCTTTTTTTATTTACTTTTTAGTATTTTTTGCCTTTGTCCATATATCAATAAAAATATTAAATTCTATAAAGTCAAATTATATTAAAAAACATAATTTTTCAAAATTTTTAACAAATTCAGAAAAATATTTTGGATATAATTTTTTATATGTTATAAGAAATGGAAATTTTCTAAGGAACATATCCTTATTTTATACAATATCAATTTTGACGATTTATAGAGAAACAATTGAAAATGCAATAATTGCTTTTACTATTTCAGTTGTTTTAAATGGAATTTCAAATTTATTTGCTATTTTCAAAATAGAACATAATCGTTTTAATTTTATATATGATAAAAATTCATTAAAAAATATAAACAAACTTAAAATAACAGATAATATAAAACTTCATCTTATTTCAACGATTTTTATGTTTCCTGTAATTTATTTTAAAGTCGGATTGATTTTAACAGTGAAAATAACTTTTATATCAACACTAATTACTATATTTTCAACGGTTGTAGTATTAAATTTTATACAAAACAAGAATTATAAATACAATAAAAATGATATAATTATAACTATAATTGTAACCTTAATACTAACAATAATTGGAACTAACTTAATAGTATAGAGCGAACCATTCCCCGATTCTTTGCATCGGCTGGGTCCCCGGGAACCTTGTTGTTCCACAACAAAAAAAGTAACGGTTAAATAATCGTTACTTTTTTATTCTACCAAAATGTTTATATGCTTTATCCGTTACAATTCTTCCTCTACTTGTTCTGCTTAGAAAGCCTATTTGTAGTAAATAAGGTTCATAAACATCTTCTATTGTAACCCTTTCTTCTCCGGTAGATGCAGCTATTGTATCAATCCCAACAGGTCCCCCTGAAAAATTATCTATTATTGTAGTAATTATTTTTCTATCTATCGTATCAAGACCTAAAGCATCTACTTCTAAAATATCAAGTCCGTCTTTACTCGTTTGCAAATCAATCTTTCCATCTCTTTTAACCTGTGCAAAATCTCTAACCCTTTTTAAAAGTCTATTTGCAATTCTTGGCGTTCCACGAGAACGTCTTGCAATTTCTATCGCCCCATCAGCATCAATTTCAACACCTAAAATACCCGCAGAACGAGTAATAATTTTTTGTAAATTTTCAATGCTATACAATTCAAGATTAAGCATAATCCCAAATCTATCTCTAAGAGGTCCTGTAAGTTGTCCCGTCCTTGTAGTTGCCCCTATCAAAGTAAATTTTTCAAGGTCGATTCTAAGACTTCTGGCACTTGGACCTTTACCGATTATTATATCCAAAGCATAATCTTCCATAGCAGGATATAAAATTTCCTCAACACTTTTATTTATTCTGTGAATTTCATCTATAAATAAGACATCATCTTTACTTAAATTAGTCAAAATACTCGCAAGGTCGCTCGGCTTTTCAATAGCAGGACCTGAAGTAACTCTAATATTAACTCCCATTTCATTAGCAATAATATTTGCAAGAGTGGTCTTTCCAAGACCAGGAGGTCCATATAAAAGACAATGGTCTAAAGGCTCATTTCTAGTCTTAGCAGCCTCTATAAAAATCTTTAATCTCTCTTTTGCTTTTTCTTGACCTATGTACTCATCAATCCACTTCGGTCTTAAACTTGTTTCTATATCAACATCTTCCCTCGAAAAACCAGTTCCGATAATTCTATCTTCAAAATCTTCAAACATAATAACACCTATAATTTTTTCATACTAAGTTTAATAATATCTTCAATTTCCATTTCATCAATATTAATGCTTGAAAGGAATTTTTCAATATCATTTTTCATAAACCCTAAATTAACCAAAGCATCTAAGACAAGCTCTCTCTTTTCAAAATCTTTACCACTTGTTGTAATTTCCATTTCTCCAGTTGAAATATCTTTACTACTGATACTGTCGATTGAAATCTTGTCTTTTAATTCCAAAATGATTTTTTGTGCAGTTTTTTTACCAACTCCCTTTGCAGTTGAAAGAGAAACAGCATCTCCATTTACAATAGTAAGTTTCAAACTGTCAACAGACATTGACGATAAAATGCCACAGGCAACCTTAGGACCTATACTATTTACACTAACAAGCATTTTAAACATCTCAAGCTCATCAAGAGTTTTAAAACCAAAAAGAGCGACATAATCTTCCTTTACAATATAGTCTGTATAAATCGTATAAAAATCCCCAACATTTACATTAAAAATTGTATTGTTGGAAGTAAAAATCTTATAACCTATTCCATTATTATCTATAACAATATAGTCATTATAAATAAATTTAAGTTCACCACTAATATATTCGTACATAAAACACCTATTTCATTCTAAATTCTTCTTTAAATTTCAAACTAAAAAAATGGCAAAGAGCAATAGCCAAGGCATCTGCCGCATCATCAGGTTTTGGAATCTCTTTAAGTTTAAAAATCATCTTAACGCTCTCTTGCATTTGCTTTTTATCAGCCCTACCATAGCCGGTAATAGCTTGTTTAACTTGTAAAGGAGTATATTCATAAGCTAAAATATTTTTCTTTATAAAAGATAAAATTTCAACACCACGAGCTTGTGCAACATTTATTACCGTCTTAACATTCTTGTTAAAAAACAGTTCCTCAATCGCAAGTTCATCAACATTATGTAAATCAATCAATCTATTCAATTCTTCATCAATAATCTTAAGTCTATCAGGAAGTGGAACTCCCGCCTTGGTTTCAATAACACCATAGTCAATAAGTCTAACTCTATTACCAATCGCTTCAATAATTCCATAACCAACAATTGCAATCCCAGGGTCTAATCCAAAAATAATCACAAAAAATCCTCCAATACTACCCCTTATAATAACATAAAACACATATTTTTTCAATTAAAGAAAGTTATATTTATTGCACAAAAAAAGCAAGAACTAAATCTTGCTTTTTAAATATTATTCGTAATCTTCACAGCTTAGTAAATCTTCTCTCTTAACTTTACCTTTTTCATCGTAAGTCATTTTACTGAAGTTAATTAAGTGAGGTATCATATTAATCTTTCTACATTCAATTAAATGAACAACTTTGCTTAAATCTCCAACTTCTTTAGCTTGAGTTTTCATGATTTTCATCATTGAGTACTTAAGTTCAGTTTCTTTGAAAGTTATAGTGTTCATTCCTTTTTTATTGAAAGCAGCTTGAACCATTGATTCACAGTTTTCTTCTGTAAGTGCAGGAATTAAAATATAATCTACATCACTTGCAGCTTCGATACCAGCTTCATCTTTAACTTGAACAGTTTTGTGTGAACCTTTAGCAACAGCCATAACAGCTGCCATAAATGGTCTTATTCCAGCAGATCTATGACCTGAAATAATTAAAGTTTCTCCTTTAGCAATAGCTTCTTCGATATATAGACCATGTTCTTCTTTCATATAACCTGAGTCTACATGTTTTTGTAACATTGGATGCATACAAATTTCCTCCTTTTATTTTTTCAATTATATCTATTATACTACATTTTTGATTTTAAATAAATACTTTATTAAAAAAAATTAAAATTTATCTCTTTTTTCTTTGTAATTTCCTAATCTCATTATTAATTCTAGTCATTAAAGACTTAACTTCTGATTCATCATTAAGATTTTTTATTTCCAGATTATATCTCTTTTCAATTTCTTTAACAAGAGAATCAACATACATATTCCTAACTTCTGATAAATTACTCTTTATAAAATGTGAATTATCTAAGAAATGTTCATAAACTTCTCCATCGGAAATTCCTGTTGCATCATATAATTTACAATAAGTAACTGTAACATATTCTGAATTTGTTTCATTTAATTTGAAATTTCCAACTAATTCATCACTTGTTACCAATTCATATTCTATATTTTCGTTAATCGGTTCATACACATCATCTAAAAATTTGTATGTTTCAATATCAATAATGTATTTTTGTCTTAAGTATTCCATAAGCCCTCCTAAAAAAAATAAATGTTTGTACTTCTCCATGGTACTAATTAATTTATACCACTTTAACGAAAAGAAAAACATTTATTTAAAATTAATTACTAAAAGATAGTACTATTATTGATAAAGTTACTATTAAAACGCCAATAAATAAAGTTACTGTTAATGAAGTTGATAAAAACAAAACAGAAAGAATAACACTCCATACACTAAATGTACTATTAAGTGCCATTCCTTTTGAAACTCCGTTTAATTTCATAGCTTTATAGTAGAGCAGGTAACTTAGTCCTGCAAAAAAACCTGAAAAAATTAAATATTTTAAAATTTCAAAATGTCTTATTGTAACTATAAATCCACTGAATAATCGTAAAAATGGTAAAACTAAAAATAATATAGTTAATCCTGAAATAATTTCTCTTATATTTAAAATTATTTCTTCTTCAAGCTCTTCTTTGCTTGCAAAATTTACAATCGTAGCCTCTAAACCCCAGCTAAAACTTGCAATAACAGAAAATAAAATTCCTAAATAAAAATAAGGATAATTACCGGCTGGTTTTGTATAGGATAAAATAAAAGTTCCAACTATACAGCCTAAAACACATAAAAAAGTTTTTAAATTTACTTTTTCTTTCAAAAAAACAGCTGATAAAATAGTTCCAAACATTGGGCATAGTGCAGAAATAGGAATTGCATAAGCAGAACCTGCTAGAGAAATGCCCATAATATATGAGCATTGTCCAACAGGTCCACCTATCAAGCCTGCAAAACAAACCATTTTTCCGTTTTTTGTTTTTAACGCAGGTAATATTAACTTTAATTTCCTAAAAACTCCATTATATCCTAGAACAAATATTCCGGCAAACAAGTCATTAAATCCGGCAAAAACTAAAGGCAAGAAAAATAAAATTCCAACACTATAATTTTTCAAGTATTCACTTCCTGTAAGAAGAGATAAAATTATTCCATTGACTGCCCAAAAGAATCCTGAACCAAGTCCTATAAATTCGTTTTTAAATTTTTTCATCTATGGTTTTACTCCATTAGGAAAAATCTCTTTATCCAATTCTCTCAAATTATAAGTATCAATTATATTAAGTAACTTTGAACCATAATTCGGGTCAGTAGCATAAGTTCCGGTTAATGCTTTTGCAGCTTGTTCCGGAGTCTTAGCAGCTAAAACATTTCTATACCAGTTAGTAAGCCACTTAGTTCTAGTAAATAGCTTGGCATAATATTCAAATGCCTCATCATATCCTGTAAATTTCATAAATCTAGCTGTTATATAATACTTATTTCCATTTTTATCATATTCAGCAGTTCTTATTTCATAATATCTCTCAGGTGGAGTATCATCAGCTGCCTTAATACCGAATAAATTATATATTGGTGCCGGGGATAATCCGTCAGTTCCAAAACCAGTTTCTAAACAAGCTTGAGCAACAGCTATTGAAGGAAATAATCCCTTACCTTTAACAGCCTTTAAAACTCCAGGTGTTACTTTCTTTATAAACTCACTTCTACTACCTATAGGTTTGGATGCGCTCCTAGCAACTCCATTTTCATCTATATTATATCCATTTATTTTGGTATTTACAGCCATAGCTCCACTTTCACCTAAATAATATTTGTCTCCGTTATAGTTTATAAATTGACTTGATAACATCTTTCCATCTACAAAATAATACCAATCGCCATTTACTTTTTCCCAGCCATTCTCTTTCATTTCTCCATTAGATAACAGATAGTACCAATTTTCTTTATAATCAACCCAATTTGATTTTACTCTTTTTTCATTTTGTATAAATATCCATTTACCATTATTTAACTTTTCCCAATTTCCTTCCGTATCAGCTCTCAATATATTAGAACTTAATAACGAAAATCCTAAAATTCCTAAAAGTAAAATTCTTTTTTTAGTTCTCATAACTACCTCCTAATAATTATTCAAAAATAATTATTCACTATGGTCAATTTTATCATATTTTTTATACAATATCAACAAATAGCTAAAAATAAGGATAAAAAATTACAAAATTATTACAAAAGTGTTACAAAATTATTAAAAATTTAATTTGTTTAAAACTAAAAACAATTTTTCCAATTAAAAAGGAGAGATAACTCTCTCCTTAAAAATCAAATTTAACTAATCAATTATTTTACTTCATAATCATAATGAAGATCGCCATTTAGTAAGCATTGGTTATAATCCTTCATAATAGCTTTAGCTTCAAATGATAACCAAAGAATTGCAACTAAGTTTGGTAATACCATTAAAGTATTGAAAATATCTGCTAATGACCAAACAATAGCAACTTCTCCAAGAGAACCGGCTACGATACAAATAAGAACTATAACTCTGTATGGCCATAATCCAGCTTTACCAAATAAGTATTTGATATTTGATTCTCCGAAATAGTACCAACCAACGATTGTTGTAAATGCAAAGAATGATAAACAAACAGCTAAGAAAATAGCTCCACCTGATCCAAATGCAGTTCTAAATGCTTGTTGAGTTAATTGAGCTCCGGCTAAGAATTTTCCGTCTGCTCCCTTTACATTGTAAGCACCTGTTAGTAAAATAGAAAGTGCTGTTGCAGAACATACTAAAACTGTATCAATGAATACACCGATAATAGCTGTTAAACCTTGTTCAGCAGGGTGTTTTACGTTAGCAACCGCATGAGCATGTGGTGTAGAACCCATACCAGCTTCGTTAGAGAATAATCCTCTAGCAACCCCTTTTTGAACAGCCACTTTAACTGCTGCCCCAGCGATACCACCTGATACTGCTGTACCACTAAATGCACTCTTGAAAATCCATGCGAAAGTTGGTCCAATTTTGTTAGCAAACATAATTAAAATAACAATACTTCCTAAGATATAAACTGCTGCCATTACCGGAACTACTAATTCAGCAAATTTTGCAATTCTGTCGATACCACCGATGAAGATTAAAGCTGCTAAAATAGCAATAACAACACCAATAATAGCTGGGTTAATATTTTCAAGTCCTTGAACACCTTTAATACCTGATGCTATTGAGTTTGATTGAACAGCATTCCCCATAAATCCTAAAGCCAATACTATTGCAACTGCAAAAAATCCAGCTAGAATTTTAGCAAATACTCCAGTTTTCTTAAGACCTTTTGATATGTAATATGCAGGTCCTCCTACGAATTCTCCGCCAATTTTAGATCTATATTTTTGAGCTAAAACTGCTTCTACGAAGATTGTTCCCATTCCAAAGAATGCTGATAACCACATCCAGAAAATTGCTCCCGGACCACCTGCAGTAATAGCAGTTGCAACCCCCGCAACATTACCAGTACCAACTTGAGCAGCTACTGCTGTAGCTAACGCTTGGAATGAAGACATTGAACCTTCTTCTTTAGGTCCTTCTTTTTTCTTGAAAAGTCCTCCAAAAACTAATTTAAAAGCCTTTCCTAATTTTGTAATTTGAGGGAAGCCCAAAATAAATGAAAGGAATAATCCCGCAAATAACAAACCAGCTACTAAAATCTTACCAGCGATAAAATCGTTTATTTTGTTGATAGTATCAACAAGTGCTGAATCGCTAAGTAATACAAAGCTTGATAATAAGTTCATATAATACCTCCTATAAAATTTATTAACTATATTATACTCTTAATTGATAAATAAGTCAATACATTTTCGGGAAAACTTTTATTTTTTATTATCATTTAAAAAAAAATCTCCAAAAAAATATCTATAAATATGTTATAATAAATACAGTTTTATGGTTATTGTATAAAAGTGCGTTTATTTAATCACATTTGTCATTTAAAGATTATTTAAAGTGAAAATATATTATATTATTTCATATTTTTACAAAAAGTAAAAAGGCATATAACTAAATATTTCAAGTTATATACCTTTTCCTGATTAAATCTAAAAAATATTTCTATCTAACTTTATCAATATATTTTCCGTATCCTTCTTTTTCCATATCGGCTAATGGAATAAATCTCAAAGATGCTCCATTTATACAATATCTTTTTCCACCTTTATCTTTTGGGCCGTCATCAAATATATGTCCTAAATGTGAATCTCCACCTTTACTTCTAACTTCTGTTCTTTTCATTCCATGACTTTCATCATTTTTATAATTTATATTTTCGTCAATCGGTTTTGTAAAACTCGGCCAACCACAACCTGCATCATATTTATCCCTTGAAGAGAAAAGTGGTTCTCCTGTAACTATATCTACATAAATTCCCGGCTCATCAAATTTGTCATATTCGATTGAGAAAGGTCTTTCAGTTGCAGAATTTTGAGTAACTCTGTATTGTAAATCTGTTAGTTTACTTTTCAATTCTTCATCACTTGGTTTTTTATATTTTCCGTCTATTCTTTTAAGTGGTTTATCTGCAAGTCCTAAATCAATATGACAATATCCACCGGGATTTTTCTTTAAATAATCTTGATGATATTCTTCTGCTACAACAAAGTTTTTAAGCTTTTCAACTTCAACAGTTATCGGTTTATCGAAATTTTTTCTTTGCCCATCAATAAATTTTTCAACAATAGCTTTGTCATTCTCATCAACAAAATATATACCGGTTCTATATTGCCTACCTGCATCATTACCTTGTCTATTCACACTTGTAGGTTCAATTATTCTGAAATAATGTTGTAAAATTTCTTCAAGAGAAATTTTATCTTTATCATAAACTATATGAACTGTTTCTGCGTGGTCAGTATGTTTAATTCTTTCATAACTTGTTTCTGAGCCACTTCCATTTGCATAACCAACAGTAGTATCTGCTATTCCTTCAATTTTTGAAAAGTATCCTTCAACACCCCAAAAACATCCACCGGCAAGATAAATTTCACCTTTATTTTTGATTAAACTAACATCAATTTTTGGTTTTTCCATAGTTTTCTCTCCTTTTTTTGCTTTTATTTTATATGTTGATACAAGTCCTATTATAAAAACACATAAAACAAAAGGTATTAAATATTTTTTCATAAAATCATCCCCTTTTTTGATTTTATGAAAATATACCCAGTAAAAAATAATTATAATCAAATTTGATTATTTTTTATTTCAAAAAAGGAAGTTGTTTCCAACTTCCTAAAAATTATTCTGAAATTATTTTTACACTTGCACTAACTCCAAGTCTTTCAGCTCCAAGTTCAATCATTCTTAAAGCTGTTGCCTTATCTCTAATTCCACCACTTGCTTTTACTTTTGCATTTTCTCCAACTGTTTTTTTCATAAGTTCAACAACATGTTCATTAGCACCTGAAGTACTAAATCCTGTTGAAGTCTTTACATATTCAGCTCCGGCTTTAACACAAAGCTTAGAAACTTTTACAATTTCTTCATCAGTTAATAGACAAGTTTCTATAATAACTTTTAAAAGTGCTTTTCCTCTTGTAACATCAACAAGCGCCTTTATATCATTATATACAAAGTCTAAATCTCCTGATTTTAATGCTCCGACATTGATTACCATATCAATTTCAGTTGCGCCGTTTTTAATTGCATTTTCAGTTTCAAAAACTTTGCTTTCTGTTGTCATTGCTCCTAAAGGAAAACCTACAACAGTACAAACTTTTGTATTTGAGCCTTTTAAATTTTCAGCACATCTCTTTACATGACAGCCATTAACACAAACAGAAAAGAAGTCGTATTTTTTAGCCTCATCACAAAGTTTGTCTATCATTTCATAAGTAGTATCTGCTTTTAAAGCAGTGTGGTCCATATATCTATTTAATTCCATTATGCTATCTCCAATGCTAATTTCATCATAGTTGTAAAACTTTTTTGTCTTTCTTCTGCAGTAGTTTTTTCTTCAAAAATAAATGAATCTGAAACAGTTAAAATCGTAATTGCATTAACTCCTGCATAATTAGCATTGCAATAAAGAGCATAACTTTCCATATCTACTGCAAGAACTCCCATTTTCGCCCATTTTTTCCAATCATCAGGTGATGCATTGTAAAAAATGTCTGAACAGAATACATTTCCTACATTAATGTCAATATTTTGTTCCTTAGACGCTTCATAAGTTTTTCTTAAAAGCTCCCAAGAACAGTTCGCTGAATAGGTTCCGTCTAATTTATATTGATGAGCAAAATTTGAGTCGGTTGATGCAGCCATTGCAACAACAACATCATATAATTTTAACTTATCGCTATAAGCTCCACAAGAACCGATTCTAATTAAATTTTTAACTCCATAGAAATGGATTAATTCATAAGAATAGATACCGATTGACGGTGCTCCCATTCCGCTTCCCATAACAGAAACTCTTTTTCCGTTATATGTTCCTGTATATCCTAACATTCCTCTTACATCATTGAAAAGAGTAACATCTTCTAAAAAATTTTCTGCAATAAACTTCGCTCTTAAAGGGTCTCCCGGCATTAAGACAGTTTCTGCGATTTCTCCTTCTATTGCTCTATTATGTGGTGTCATAAAAAACCTCCTAAAATTTCATATTCGACTATAATCTTAACATAAAAATGTCAATTTTTCAAGAATTATATCCTTAATTCTACATATCACAAGCATTTAACTCCAATAACAACTCATGAACAGTCTTTTTGAAAACGGGATGAACTTTTTCAGGACTAATTTCGTCCATTGGTTCTAAAACAAAAGACCTCTTTTGTATTTCGATATGTGGAACTTTTAAGTCCTCTTCATCTATTATCAAATCTTCATAGAATAAAATATCTAAATCTATAATTCTAGGGCCCCATCTAATCAATCTAACTCTACCCATTTCAAGCTCTATTGCCAAAAGTGTTTTTAAAAGCTCCCTAGGGCTAAGCTCAGTTTCAGCTATACAAACAGCATTTACAAAATTATCTTGCTCTGTATAACCGTAAGGCTCAGTTTCAATATATGTTGAAATTTTTTCAACCTTAACTCCATTTTTATTCATATTTTCAACAGCCTTATCAAGATTTTTACGACCATCTCCCATATTACTTCCTAAAGCAATCCAAACTTTACTCATCAAAACCTCCTATTTTTTATATGCACCAAAATTAATATCTTCACTCTTATCAGCCATTCTAATCGAATCACCAATCAACATTGCAGAAAAATGCTTATTAAAATCGTGAACTCTTAAAATATTCACTCCCTTAAAAGATGCAATAGCACTCAAATAAGCAGATGCTAAGTCCACATTAGCCAATCCTTCTTCAGTTTTTATATCCGATTCAATATTATTTTCAGCTAAAATATTTACAACAAATCTCTTTCTTGAAACACCTAAAAATGATAAATATCCCATGTCATGAATTCTGTCTATTCCTTTAATCAATTCAAGATTTTCTCTTTTTGTAAGAGCAAAACCAATACCCGGGTCTAAACAGATTCTTTCCTTTTCAACACCTTTTTCAAGTGCAATCTTCAAAGTTTTATTAAAACTCTCTTCCATCATATCTAAAATATTTAAACTTTGTAAATATTCCAAGTCTTTGTCAGTCATAAAAGCATTCTTTCCAAACTTCGGAAAAATTTTAGAGCCGTCATGTTCAGGTCTTATGATAACAGGATTGAACATCATAACATAACCAACGTTTGAATTTGTAATTACATCAACCATTTTTTCATCGCCAAGTAAACCCGTAATATCATTTATAATATCAGCTCCAGCATATATAACTGCCTTTGCAACTTCAGACTTCCAAGTATCAACCGAAATAATAACGTCCATTTCAGATTTTATAGCCTTTATAACCGGAACAATTCTTTCGATTTCCTCCTCTACGGAAATCAATTTACTTCCCGGTCTAGTTGATTCTCCACCTATATCCAAAATGTCTGCTCCACCACGAACAAGTTCCTTCGCTCTCTTAACAGCCATTTCAACATCAAAATATTTTCCACCGTCAGAAAAAGAATCCGGTGTAACATTTAAAATAGCACAAAGCTTAGTTCTATCTCCATTTTTAATTGACTTATCCCTAAACTTAAATTCTATATTCGCCATAAAGCACCCCCATATAAAACAATTTCCTTTTCTATTATAATAAATATGAAATAAAATATCAAGAAAAAAGGCGAGAAAAAATCTCGCCTTTGATTAAATTTTGTATTAAATTTACTAAACTCTTTCTACAAATAATTTACCAACTTCTCCATTAAAGTCAACTTCTTCTGTATCTAAGTTCTCTACAAAGTTTAGTTCAACCCCCAATGTTTCTTTCATTATAAATTCTTTATAATTTTCAATTGCTTTTTTAAGTCTGTCTGTGCAAGTGTATTTTATTTTAATTTCATCAAGCACATCGAAGTCGTTTGACTTTCTCATTTGTTGTACTTTTGAAACTATTTCTCTTGCAAAGCCTTCGTCAAGTAATTCATCAGTTAAAGTCGTATCTAAGATTACAAATAGATTATTTTCCATTGTAACGTCAAATCCCTCTTTTGCGCTAACTTTTACATCGACATATTCTTTTAAGATTTCAGTTTCTTCTCCATTTAATTCTACTGAAACTGCACCTTTTTCAAGTTTTTCTAAAAATTCTTTTGGATTTGTTTCATTTAAGAAATTACCAAATGCTTTTATTTTTGCACCAAGAATTTTTCCACAAACTTTGAAATCAGGTTTTAACATATAGTTCATAAATTCGGATAAATCTTTTTCGAATACAACTTTTTTAACATTAAGTTCTTCCATAATCAATTCTGTTAAGTCGCCAATTTTTTCTTCTAAAGCATAATCAACAACAATTTCAGAAAGTGGTTGTCTAACCTTTATCTTAACTTTTTCACGACTTGCACGTCCAATTGTTACAAGATTTCTAACGATATCCATTTTTTCTTCTAATTTTTCATCGATTAGTTTTTCGTTATATTCAGGAATGAAATCTAAGTGAACGCTCTTTTTGTCAGTTAGATTACAATACATTTCTTCTGCGATAAATGGAGTTATCGGAGCGATAATTTTTGAAATTCCAAGTAAAATTTCATAAGTTGTATTGTAAACAGCCTTTTTATCATCATCAACTTCTGTTTTCCAGAATCTTCTTCTATTTCTTCTGATATACCAGTTTGAAAGGTCCTCGATTACAAAGTCGGAGATTGCACGAACAACTTTTGTAACTTCAAACTTATCCATATTTTCATTATACATTTTTAAAAGATTGTTGAAACGAGATAATATCCATCTATCAATTTCAGGTCTTTTATCATATTCAACAAAAAATTCTCTTGGGTCAATGTCGTCAGTTCCGGAATAAAGTTGGAAGAAGTTGTAAGTATTCTTAAATGACCTAAAGAATTTACTTTCAATTTCTCTAAGTCCCTCAACGTCAAACTTTGTTGGTACCCAAGGTGGTGAAACATAAAGTGAATAGAATCTTACTGCATCAGCACCGAACTTGTCAAACAATTCAATCGGGTCAATAGTATTTCCACGAGATTTACTCATCTTTTTGCCGTCTTTATCTAAAATCAAATCATTTACCAAAACATTCTTATAAGGAGATTTTCCTGTTATAAGTGTTGAAATAGCAAGTAATGAATAGAACCAACCACGAGTTTGGTCTATTCCCTCGCTGATGAAATCTGCAGGGAATAATTCATCAAAGTTTTCCTTGTTTTCAAATGGATAATGATGTTGTGCAAATGGCATTGCTCCGGAGTCAAACCAAACGTCGATAACATCTTTTTCTCTTGTCATTGTGCCACCACATTTTTCACATTTTAAATGAACATTATCTACATAAGGTCTATGAAGTTCAATATTTTCGTCAATATCTTCAATACTTCTTTGGGCTAATTCTTTTCTTGAACCGACACTTGTACAATGTCCACAATCACATTTCCAAACATTGAAAGGTGTTCCCCAATATCTTGAACGGCTAATTGCCCAGTCATTTAAGTTTTCAAGCCAGTTTCCAAATCTCTTTTCTCCAACAAAATCAGGATAGAAATTAACAGCCTTTGCATTTTCAATTAGTTTTTCTTTAAATTTAGTTACTTCGATGTACCAAGACGGTTTTGAATAGTAAATTAAAGGAGTATGACATCTCCAACAATGTGGATAATTATGTTCTACTTTTTGTTTTTTAAGCGCCTTATTATTTTCAAAAAGATATGTGATAATATCTGCATCACATTCCATAACAGGTCTGCCCTCATATCTTGTAGTGCTAAACTTACCTTCTTCATTAACCGGATTGATTAATGGAAGATTATATCTTCTTCCTGTTTGATAGTCATCTTCCCCAAAAGCAGGAGCAGAGTGAACGATACCCGTACCGTCATCAACAGTTACATAGTCGGCAAGTGTTACAAAGAACGCCTTTTGTTTTACTTCAATTTCAGGAATAAGTTGTTCATATTCCCAATATTCCATATCTTTTCCTAAGAATTTTTCTACAACTTCATAATCTTCACCTAAAACTTTAGTTGCTAAATTTTCAGCTAAATAGAAAAACTCATCTTTATATTTTACCTTAACATAAGTTACATTCGGATTGACAGTTAAAGCCACATTTGAAGGAAGAGTCCAAGGAGTTGTTGTCCAAGCGATGAAATAAGCATCTTCATCTTTCTTCTTAAATTTAGCATAAACTGTTGTAGTTTTAATCATTTCATAACCTTGAGCAACTTCGTGAGATGCAAGACCAGTTCCACAACGTGGACAATATGGTAAAATCTTCGCTCCCTCATACATTAAACCTTTTTTAAAAATTTCATCTAAAAGATGCCAAACAGATTCAACATAATTGTTATCAAGAGTTATATAAGGATTGTTCATATCTGCTAAGAAAGCCATTCTTTCAGACATTTCTCTCCACTTACTTTCGTAAACAAATACAGAATCTCTACATTCCTTACAGAATTTTTCTACACCATAATTTTCTATTTCTTTCTTACTTGAAAGTCCTAATTTTTTTTCAACCTCAATCTCAACAGGAAGACCATGAGTGTCCCAACCCGCTTTTCTCTTAACCTTAAAGCCTTTCATAGTTTTATATCTACAAGTCATATCCTTTAAAGTACGACTTATAACATGATGAATACCAGGTTTACCATTTGCAGTTGGTGGACCATCAAAAAATATGTAATTCTTTCCACCTTCTCTAGCATTCACAGACTCATGCAACAAATCTATTTTTTTCCAATATGCTGACGTTTTCATTTCTCTATCCTTAACGGATTCTTTTGAAAGCTCTCTAAACTTTGCCATATATACCTCCATTTTTATTAGTTTTTATAAATTCAACAAAAAAGTCCCTAAGAAAAAATCTTAGGGACGAAATATCCGTGTTACCACCCAAATTATTTAAAATCAAAAATTTTAAATCACTCATTAATCTTTAACGGAATTACCCAAAAACTCCAAGTTGATACGAATATGTTTCATAAAGCAGTTTTCACCAAACACTGCCTCTCTAAATTAATTCACAAATTCCGTCCTCTTCAACGTTTAATCTCAAAATATGTGCTATATTATACTACAAAAAAGCAAAAAAGTCAAATACTTTACATTATGGAATGAAGTATTTCTTTTATACCTCATCTCGACCGTTTCTTTTATTTCGTCATTTCGAACGAAACGAATGAAGTGAGTGAAATGAATCTAGCACTAACTTGTTTGCTTTAAAACATAGTAGGTATGAGGTAAAGATTGTCCAAATCTTCGATTTGGGTACAATCGACTGTGTAAATCTTCATACATGGTACTATCCTTAACTTTAGCCATAAAACAATACAACAATTTATCGATATTTTCCATTTTAAAATTTAATAACTATTAATTTATTTAATACTAAATTTGTCACAAAAATAAATTCTTCTAAATATAAACAATTAAATGTTTGTAAACATATTTTTTAGGGTATTAAAATAAATAGATTTTATAAATAATATTGGAGGTAGAAATGAATATTTATGAATTTAAAGTAAATGACATTGATGGAAATGAAGTTTCAATGGAAAAATTCAAAAACAAAGTTTTACTTATAGTAAACACAGCAAGTGCTTGTGGTTTCACTCCTCAACTTGAAGGACTACAAAAATTATATGATGAATACAAAGATAAAGATTTTGTCGTTTTAGGTTTTCCTTGTAATCAATTTAAAAACCAAGACCCTGGAACAAACGAGGAAATTAAAACTTTTTGTAGTTTAAACTTTGGAGTAACTTTCCCAATGTTTGAAAAAATAGAAGTAAACGGAAAAGACGCTCACCCATTATATCAATTTCTAAAATCTAAAAAATCAGGCATTTTAGGAAATAAAATAAAATGGAATTTCACAAAATTTCTTATAGATAAAAATGGAAATGTCGTTTCAAGATTTGCTCCTACAACAGATCCAAAAGATATTGAAAAACATATATTGGAACTTTTAAAATAATTTAAAGAAAGCAAAAATGCATTGTTGAATAACAATGCATTTTTAGATTTCTTTTCTATTTAATACAAAAATAGATGTAAAAATCATCAAAATTGTAAGTAATATTGTAGTTATAATCGAATATCTATAATCTGAAAATGATATACTTCCCTTAATTAAATTAATATTATCTGAAAATAGAAACATTGGTAAAAACTTAGCTATTTTATCATACATTCCAATTAAAAATTGTAATGCAATAGTTATAACTAAAGTTGATAAAGCACCTACAGTATTTCTAAACACAAAACCTGCAAAACATTCTAATATTATTAAAAATATTCCGAATATCCAAATTGGAATTGATGCTTTTATTGCAAGTAATATCTCAACATTTTCTTTAAATATATAATTTGTATATAAATTAAAGATTAAACAGTAAATGATAAAAGATACTGTCCACAGTATAGATGCAAAAAACATTTTAGAAATTACAATCTGAAATCTAGGTAATCCCTTTGCAACTAAATTTACTAATGTTTTTTTAGAAAACTCATTTACAATATAGTTACTGAAAATTATAGCTATAAATATAAAGCCAAGTTGAGTTACATTTTTAAAAAACTGCGCCCATGAATCTATAAAAGTAGGCTCTTGAAGTCCTTTAGCTAGTTCTTCTCCCAAAAATGATTTTAAAATTTCAGGAGAAATTTTCGCTGTAACAGGACCTAGAATTCCAAGAAAGAGAAATATAAAAAACATTATAAATAATTTTTTATTCCTAATACTTTCGAGATATTCTTTCTTTAACAATGCTATAAATACTTTCATTTTATCACCTCTATAAATAAATCTTCTAATGAAGGCTTAATTATATTATAGCTACCTATAAGCAAATCATTATCCAAAACAGTTTTAAATATTCTATTTTCAATATATTTCAAGTTTTCAAAAGAAGAAAATATTGCAGAGCAATCCTTTAATTCAACTTTAATATTATTAGTTTCAAATTTATTTAAAAATAAATCCCTATCTTCAATATTAAAAAATTCTACTGAAATTTTATCTTTTAATCCCATATTTTTGATGTCAGATATATTTCCATTTAAACAATTAACCCCATCATTCAATATCAAAAACTCATCACAAACTCTTTCAACATCTTGTAGGATATGAGTTGAGAATAAGACCGTTGTATGCTCCTTAATCTTTAATAGTATATCCAAAATTTCTTTTCTACCGATTGGATCTAAAGCTGAAGTCGGCTCATCGCAGATTAGTAATTTAGGTCTATTAAACAAAGCCTGAGCAATTCCAAGACGTTGCTTCATTCCTCTGGAAAATTTTCCTATTCTCTTATTTTCATCTTTGAGCCCAACTAAATTTAACATTTCTTCTGTTCTTTCTTTAATTTCTGATTTTGATAATCCAGTAATTTCTCCACATAAATTAAGGTATTCTTTTGGAGTCATGTAGTCATAGAATTCCGGAACATCAGGCAAATATCCAATAAATCTATTTGTTCTTGTATTTCCAAAGTGAACTTTTTTATCAAAAACTAAAATTTCTCCACAATCAGCCTTTAAAAAGCCTAAAATGATTTTCATAGTGGTTGTTTTTCCAGCACCATTTTTCCCTAGAAATCCAAAAATCTGTTTTTCTTTGATACTAAAAGACAAATCTTTGATAACATCATTTCCATTAAAAGTTTTTCTTAAATTATTTACAGTTAAAATATTCATTATTCTTCACTTCCAAATACAAAATATAAAATAGGTCCAATAGTTTGAATAAGAACTATCACACAAATCCATATCAATCTATTTCCACATCTATAATTTTGATGTTTTAAACAATGTCTTAATGCAACTACTAATAATGCTATATTTATAATAATAATTGGCAATAAAATAAAAAAATGTTCTCTTAAAAAATCCATAATCTCCTCCTATTTATCCACAAAATTTTTCAATTCTTCAAAAAGTTTTTCTGTTTCTTCGATTGTTCTTTTATTTATATAGATTGTCTTTTTGTTTTTTCTGGTTATTTTTATTATTTTATCAACTTTGTTGAATCTGTAAAGCCTAACATTTCCTTCTCCCTCTACACTAAAATTTCCGTAAGATTTTTGACTTGTAGCAGTTCCATTCATTCTAAAAGCTCTCTTATTTGGAAATTTATCAAGCAATTCAATATTTTCTATATCCTTAGGTTCTATGGTATCTTTATACAACATAGTTGAAATTTTAACGCTGTCTGAAACTTCAACTTTCCAATCTTTTTCAAATATCAAAACTCCACAGAATATAATTGCAAAAGCCAAAATCATATTCATAATAGCAAATATAATTTTTCCTTTTTTATTTCCACGATTAATAACTGTATTAACTGAATTCATCGGATCGCTTACAAAAATTCTTGGGTCGTTCGGATTTTTATATCCAAAAATATCATAGTATTCGTCTTGATCTTCAATAAATTTATCATCTTCTATATTACTGCTTATTTCCATATCAATTTTATTAACAGTAGATATAATATAAAAGATAAAAAATGTAATCAGTATTATACTTGCTACAAAAGGAAGAAAAGAATATTTATCCATTTTTTGTAAATATATTAAAACTAAAAATAAAACAGAATATACATTTACTAAAGTAAAAATTTTATTTTGAAGTTTTATAATTTTAATTTTATTTATATATAAATTCTTTTCTTTGTTATCGCTTATTACTGATATTTTAGTCTTTCTCCAGAAAAGTCCCATAAATATCATTGCCATTAAAGTTGTTGACAAGCAAATAAACAAAATTAACTCCATATCGGAAAAAGTTCCAAAAATAGAGAAACCAACAACAAAAACTATCAATGGAATTAACCAAAGGAAAATTGGAAGTTTTTGTTTATCTATTTCCTTTGCAACGGATAAATCCACATACTTTCTAGTAAAACTCGCAAAGTTCTTTTCCTTTTTTAGCTTTCTCATTTGTTTTATATATTTATTCGCTAAAACCCCAAGAGAAATTATATAAGCAAATATTATTCCAATAAAAAACAAAATTTCTATATCAGTTTTAGTAAGTAGTGGTAAAAATGAAATTATAAAAAACACTAAATGAAGTAATTTAAAACTCTTTAAACCTTTTTTACTAATTTCTTGCACTTCCTTACTATCTACCTCATTTATAGGAATTGTAGTAAGCAAAATTTTCCCATTATTGTAAGAAAATCCTTTCTTTTGAGAAAAATAACTTATCACAAAAATCATCCATAGACATCCAATTAAAATTAAATCGTAAATCATACTAAAAACTCCTTTCTATAAGTTCAAGCAAGAACTCTTTTCCAAGTTTTCTCATTTTAACCTCATTAATTAAATTTTGTAAATTATCTTTAATATTTTCAACATTTTTTTCATCACATCTAACATAGACAATCGAGCCTACACGTCTATCAATCTCAATAATATTTTCACTTTTCAATATTCCATAAGCCTTATTTACAGTCATTGGATTGATGCCAAAATCTTTTGCAAGTTGCCTTACAGACGGTAACTCATCACCATTTTTCAAATTTCCCTCTGCAATTTCTTTTATAATTCCATTACAGATTTGAGTATAAATCGGAACTTCCGATAAAGTATCAATAAAAAACATTTTTTACCTCCTTGTATTATATATAATAATACAGTTAATACAAAAAGTCAATAGCTAATTAAAAATTTCCACAAAAAAACTGCTACAAAATGTAACAGTTTTTAAAAATTTTATTCTTCATTTAAAGCTAAATTTGCAATAATGTTTATAAATGAACAAATTCCAATCAACAACATAGCTCCCATAACACTTCCCCATATTGTATCTTGAATATCCACTATTGCATTTAACCCTGCAAGTCTTTGATGCATAAACAAATGTATCAAAATAGAAATAGAACACAAAGTCATACTAATTATAGGTATAATTTTTATTAAATTTCTATTTAGTTTATCTCTTAACAACATAGCAATTATAGGTAACAAAATCGCTATTACTCCAACTACTATACTAATTCCAGTTTCCATAATTTACCTCCTATTAAAGTTTTCAGTTTATTAACTGTTATAAGCATTTTATCATAAAATATATTTTTTTACAATGATATTAATTCTTGTATATTTTTAATTAGTAAAAAATTTTTACAATGCAAAACATCTAGTAACTAGCAAAAAAAACACAACCCGAACAAGTTGTGTTTCTTTTAACTATTTATTTCTTTTTTTATTTATAACAGTCATTGCTCCAAGTAATGCCAATGGTAATAAAGCACTTGCACCGGAAATTGAAGTCTTTGCTAATTTTGATTTTTTAACAACTTTCTTATCTTTAGTCGTTTTATCAGAATTAGATTTAACATTTTTTCCTTCATCTCTTGTATCATCTGTTACTTTAGGTGTCTTTTCATTAACAGTTTTTTCATCAGCCTTTCCATTATATACAACTGCATATACTGAGAAGTGTTCGGTTGTAAATGTAACTGTTTTTTCATTTTGTGTAAAGTTTTTGCTTGTAAGCTTTCCATTTTTATCAATATGATAAACATCTTTTACATCTTTTCCTTCATTTTTTTGAACAGTAACTTTATATATTCCATTTCCAAGTTCTACACGTTTTCCATTTTCTACAAAATAAATATCAAAAGCATCTGAATCAAAACCTTTTAAAGATTTTACTTTTTCAACTTTTAATTCAATTCCACTTCTTAAATTATCTGATTCTACCTTAACTGTCTTTTCTTTATTTTCTATAAATTTAATTTTTTCATAATTTCTCCTTAAATTTTAATTACAAAACAAATATATTTATTAAATTTCTCTTGCACACCAATTATATATGTTTACAATTTTTATCAATATTGAATACATTTACATAAAAAATTTTAATGAATAATGATTTTCTATAACTAAATCCTATTAAATAAAATAGAAATTTATAGAAAAAAAGAACAACTTTTCAGTTGTTCTATGGTTGCGGGAGCAGGATTTGAACCTACGACCTTCGGGTTATGAGCCCGACGAGCTACCTAGCTGCTCCATCCCGCGTTAATTATAAGGAGGATGTGGGATTCGAACCCACGCACGCTTTTACACGCCTGACGGTTTTCAAGACCGTTCCCTTCAGCCGGACTTGGGTAATCCTCCATAAAATATAGTCCGTACGGGATTCGAACCCGTGTTACCGCCGTGAAAAGGCGGTGTCTTAACCCCTTGACCAACGGACCATAGAAAACTCCCCGAGCGGGACTCGAACCTGCAACCCTCCGGTTAACAGCCGGATGCTCTGCCATTGAGCTATCGAGGATTATTATACTTCCCTTTATTCTCTTTCTTACACCTTCAAAACTGAATACCAGTGAAAGCTTTTTTAGTTTATCATCAATCGTCTTCTTTGTCAACCTTCTTTTTTGGTCAAGCCCTCGATCTATTAGTATTGGTCAGCTGAACATGTTACCATGCTTACACCTCCAACCTATCAACCTCATTATCTTTAAGGGATCTTACTTCCGAAGAATGGGAAATCTTATCTTGAGGGCGGCTTCACGCTTAGATGCCTTCAGCGTTTATCCGTTCCATACATAGCTACCCGGCTGTGCAGTTGGTCTGCAACCGGTACACCAGAGGTACGTCCATCCCGGTCCTCTCGTACTAAGGACAGCTCCTCTCAAATTTCCTGCGCCCACAACGGATAGGGACCGAACTGTCTCACGACGTTCTGAACCCAGCTCGCGTACCGCTTT
>ENA-OPBO01000535-OPBO01000535.1-human-gut-metagenome-genome-assembly--contig:-NODE-535-length-32001-cov-5.366274_pt1 | contig 32001 bp, 26 predicted proteins | sample MGYA00241071_ERZ501458 | MGnify/ENA primary metagenome ERZ501458 (study PRJEB25962, sample SAMEA2042509) | human gut metagenome | biome: human gut; feature: human-associated habitat; material: faeces... | reverse complement strand
CCAAATGGGAAAAGAAAGACCCGGAAAACGGGCGGTATATGTGGGACTTCTCCGTGATAAAGGACATCCTGATGAATCCCGTTTATACCGGGGCGATAGCTTCCCAAAAGAAGGACTACCGCTTCAAAATCGGCACCATTGGCGAGAAGAAGCCGCAGGACTGGATTGTGGTGGAGGAACGGCACGAACCGTTGATTGACAGCAAAAGTTTTGCCATCGTGCAGGACAAGCTGAAATCCCGCCAGCGCCCCCGGCAGGACGGGGAAACCAGCCTGTTTGCCGGGCTTATCAAGTGCGGCGAGTGCGGCAAGTCGCTGACCATCCGCACCACCCACGCCAAGCACCCGCAGCAGATTTACGCCTGTAAGACCTATGGGGCGTTTGGCAAGAACCATTGCACCCAGCACCGGGTGGAGTACGACACCCTTTACCACCTTGTCCTGAACAAAATCCGGGAGTGCGCCAAGGCTGCCCTGACCGATGGGGAAGCCATTGCCGGGAAGCTGACCAACACCTGTGAAGCCGAACAGAAAGGCCAGCGGGAAGCGTTGGAGCGTTCCCTGACAAAAGACGAGGAACGGATTGAGGTGCTGGAAAAGATGGTGCTGCGGCTCTATGAGGACATGGTTGCCGGGCGGATCAGCGAAGCCAACTTCAATCTCATGCTGGACAAGACGCAGAAGGAACAGGCCGAGTTGAAAGAACGGGTTGCACAGGGGCGCAAGAAGCTGGCCGATGAAATGCGGCTGGCGATGGACGCCAAACAATGGGTGGACGCCATTCAGGAATATGCCGACATCACGGAGTTGGACACAGCCACCTTAAACCGCCTGATTAAAGAAATCGTTGTCCATGAACACATCGACAGCGATAAGACACGACACATTTCTATCGAAATTCACTTCAATCTCAAACCCATCCCGGAGGTGGAACAGGTCAAGGGCTGACCTGTTCCCGCTGGGGCGGTTCTAAAACAATTCCATATATTTTTTGACACGCCGCCGCCCGCCATCGAGCAAGGTTTTACTCCTAATTAGGGATAAAACAGCTTATGGCCGGTGCGGGCGTCGCCCTGATCGGTATGACCCTTATCCCTCTTCTTTCCGGCTTGTTCGGCTGATGTATGCCGGAGGCTTCCCGTTTGTTCCAGCGGGGAGCCTCCGGCAAAGGAGGTGAAGAAGCTTGGATTTTCTCTGGAACAGATTGACGGAATGGCTCAAGGAAATGCTGGTCGGCGGCATCATGGATAACCTGACCGGCCTCTTTGATTCGGTGAATGAACAGGTGTCAGAAATTGCAGGCACAGTCGGTCAGACTCCGCAAGGCTGGAACGGCGGCGTGTTCTCAATGATTCAGAATCTTTCGGAAAACGTGGTCGTTCCCATCGCTGGCATCATCCTCGCCATCGTGGTGACGATGGAACTGATCCAGATGCTCATTGACCACAACAACATGCACGACTTCGATACCTTCATGATCTACAAGTGGATTTTCAAAACGTTTGTGTCCGTGACCATCGTCACCAACACCTGGAACATCGTCATGGCTGTATTTGATGTGGCACAAAATGTGGTCAACAACGCAGCCGGCATCATCATTTCCGATACGTCGCTCGACCTGTCCAGTGTTGTGACCAACATGGAAGCACGCCTCATGGACATGGAAATCGGCTCCCTGTTTGGCCTGTGGTTCCAGTCGATGCTGGTCGGCATGATCTCATGGGGACTGACCATCAGCATCTTTGTGATTGTCTATGGCCGTATGATCGAAATCTATCTCGTCACGTCTATCGCGCCCATTCCCATGGCGACGATGGCAAACCGCGAATGGGGACAGATGGGTCAAAACTATCTGCGAAGCCTGTTTGCGCTTGGTTTTCAGGCGTTTCTCATTATCATCTGCGTCGCAGTCTATGCCGTGCTGGTTCAGACAATCGCTGTGGATGAAGATGTGATTAAGGCCATCTGGACGTGCATCGGGTATACAGTTCTGCTGTGCTTCACCCTGTTTAAGACCAGTTCGCTCAGCAAGAGTATCTTCAACGCCCATTAAGGAGGTACCGTATGGGAAAAGTCCCCGTTCCCCGAAATGTAATCGGGATGAAAGTCAAATTTCTTTTTGGCCTGACCAAGCGTCAGGTCATTTGTTTTGGAAGCGGTATTCTGGTGGGGTTGCCGTTCTTTCTGGTGATAAAGAAAGCGTTGCCCGCCAACATTGCTGCGCTCCTGATGATTGCGGTGATGCTGCCATTCTTCCTGTTTGCGATGTATGAGAAAAATGGCCAGCCACTGGAACAGGCGCTACGCCAGTTCATTCAGTATCGTTTCGTCCGTCCGCGCATCCGCAAGTATCAGACAGATAACGTCTATGCACAGATTGTTCGCTGTGCCAAAGCTGAAAAGGAGGTCAAAAGGATTGTCCAGGGAACGAAAGCAAAAGCCCGTCAAGACGCGAAAACTCACAGGGGCTGAAAAGAAGCAGATTGCCGCCATCAGAGCGCAGGCGAATCTGAGCAAAAATCATCTGTACAGCGCACAGCAGACCATCCCATATCAGCGGATTTGGCAGGATGGCGTGTGCCTCACGCAGGATAATCATTATACCAAAACCATTCAGTTTCAGGATATCAATTACCGGCTGGCACAGGAATCCGAACAGAATGTGATCCTCGACCACTGGTGCAACATCCTCAATTATTTCTCTCCGTCCATCAGTGTGCAGCTCACCTTCCTGAAGGTACAGGGAAACGAAGAAGCGATGGAAAGCGCCATCGTTATAGAACCGCAGGAAGACAGCTTTGATGAAATCCGTGAGGAGTATTCCTGCATGCTTCAGAACCAGATGGCCAAGGGCAACAATGGCTATGTGCAGAGCAAGTATCTGACCTTTGGAGTGCATGCCGACAGCTTAAAGGAAGCGCGTTCCCGCCTGCGCAGCATTGAAGTGGATTTGCTCAGCCGATTTAAAACGATGGACGTCATTGCGGAAGTGCTGGATGGCCATGCACGACTTGCACTGATGCACACCATGCTCCATATGGACGATCCGCAGGAAGTCTTCCAGTTTGAGTGGGACTGGCTTCCCAAGAGCGGCCTGTCCACCAAGGATTTCATTGCCCCCAGCAGCTTTTCATTCAAGGACGCACGAAGCTGCAGTATTGGCGGCAAACTCGTAGCGTTCAGCTTTATTCAGGCCACTGGCAAGATGCTTGATGATGATTTCCTTGCCAAAGTGCTGGGACTGGATACGAGCATTGGCGTGACGCTTCATATTCAACCGCTGGAACAGCAGGAAGCGCTCAAGCGTATTCGCCGCCTGATTACTGACACCGATCAGAGCAAGATCGACGAACAGAAAAAGGCTGTGCGTTCCGGTTATGACATGATGATCCTTCCTAAACAGCTGACTACCAACGCGGATGATCTGATGCGATGGATGGAGCTTTTGCAGGATGAAGGCGAACACATGCTGCTGGTAACGGCGATTGTAATGCATACTGCCGATACGCGCCGGAACCTTGAAAACATGATGCTTCGCCTGAAAAACCTGGCCCAGGAACATGAATGCCATATCACCCGTCTGGACTACCAGCAGGAGGATGCACTTGTGTCTACGCTTCCGCTGGGGTTGAACCGCATCCCCATTCAGTGTTCTTTGTCTACGACGGCCACAGGCGGCTATATGCCCTTCATGACACAGGAATTGTTTCAGGAGGGCAGCGAGTCGCTGTACTACGGATTGAACGCGCTGTCCAATAACCTGATCATGGCCAACCGAAAGACGCTCAAATGTCCGAATGGTTTGATTCTTGGCTCTTCGGGCAGCGGCAAATCCTTTGCAGCCAAGAGAGAGATCACCAATGCGTTCCTGTCCACGCAGGATGACATCATGATATGCGACCCTGAAGGTGAATACTTCCCGCTGGTTGAGCGCCTGAACGGTCAGGTGATCAGGTTTTCGCCCAATTCCACCGACTATATCAATCCGCTGGATATCCATCTGGGTTATAGCGATGACAATGCCGATCCTGTTGCACTGAAGTCAGAATTTCTGCTTTCTCTGTTTGAACTGATTCTGGACAGAAAGGACGGCGTTGTGGGTGTTGAGCGATCCATCATCGACCGCAGCATCCGCAATATCTACCTTCCGTTTCTGGCCAATCCCCACACGGCAAAAATGCCGATTCTGAGTGACTTGCATGCGGAGATTCTTCGCCAGCCGGAAAGGCAGGCGGAAGAAATTGCGGCAGCGCTGGAACTGTACGTGTCAGGCAGCCTGAACGTATTCAACCATCAAACCAATGTGGATATCCACAACCGTGTGGTTTGCTATGACATCAAAGATCTGGGAACTCAGCTCAAAAAGATCAGCATGCTCATTGTGCAGGATCAGATTTGGAGTCGCGTTTCATCCAACCGTTCCGCAGGCCGCTCCACGCGGTACTACATTGACGAGCTGCATCTGCTGCTGAGAGAAAAGCAGACGGCGACCTATACCGTGGAAATCTGGAAACGCTTCCGTAAATGGGGCGGCGTTGTGACGGGAATTACACAGAACGCCAAGGATCTGCTCGCCAGCTTCGAGATTGAGAACATCATCGAAAACAGCGATTTCGTGTATATGCTCAATCAGGCGGATAAGGACCGTGAAATCCTTGCTCAGAAATTCAGTATTTCGGACAGTCAGCTGTTTCACGTCAAAAATGCTGCTGCCGGTGAAGGGCTGATGTTCTTTGGCAATATGATCGTGCCTTTCCGTGACCGTTTCCCAAAGGATACTGAACTGTATCAAATAATGACCACCAAACCCAACGAGGTTCATGCAAAAGGAGGTAATTAGCAAATGATCGCTGCTGTGTTGATTCTGGTATGTCTGGCCCTTGTATCCTTTATCATTGCAATTTGCTGGGCTATGGCCAATGTGAAGTATCACATGGAATACCGCCCGAATTAGGAGATGAGTAGCATGATGATTCTTTTAATTCTGCTCATTGTGCTGATCTGGCTCATTTTCAGTCTCTGTCAGGTTTCAGCGATTGCGGATCGGCGTATGGAGATCGCCTTCGCAAAGTGGCTGAATGAACATCCGGAAGAAGCACAGCAGCACTTGAACGGGGAAATCATATGAAACAAGATAAGCTTACGCCAGCCCGTTTGATTTTCTCCGAAGAGGAGCGGAAGACAGACGGGCTGCAAAAACCGATTTCTCAGGTGAAGAAAGCGGAACAACAAGTAGATCGTATAAGAAGACGGCTGTACAAAGCCAATCATCCTGAATTCCAAGCAGAGGTGTCAAAACTTTCTGCGCCGCAAGATCGAAAGGCTTTTGACAACATCCTGCGTGCAGGAATACCGGAACGTAAAACAGCTGCCTCAACGGCTGATATCCCGCAAAGACTGATCGTAGAGGAAAGCCTAATTGGCAAAGTGCCCAAAAAGCACGACAGCCTGATTGGGCAGACGATGAAAGCTGAATTACACCGTGAAATCAGCAAAGCCGAGGAGGACAGCACGGGATTGCAGGCCGCACATACGCTGGAGCGTTCAGGAGAAACAGCGCTGCATACTGCGGATCAGGGCAAGCTGATCGGACAGAAACACCGGCTGCATCAGACTGAACAGGCTGTCAAACGGCTGGATCATGCCAACGTTCGTTTTCTTCAGGCAAAGCATGAGATGGAGCATCCGAAGCCTGCCGGAAATCCATTCGCCCGCAGCTATCAGCGGAGAATGATTCAGAAGGAATACGCTATGGCGAAAGCAGGCAAAGCAACCGGCAGAACAGCGGCCTCACGGTCAGCGCAAAAGGCTGTCAGAAAAGGCGAAAAGGCCGCTGGGTCGTTCTTGAAAAAGAAAGGCACATGGCTCCTTCTGGGGCTTGTCGGCCTGCTGGTTGTTGTCATGAACATGATGTCTTCCTGCACGCCGCTGTTGGAAGCCGCCTTGCAGGCCATTGTGATGGGAACCTATCCTGCAGAGGAAGCGGATGTGAAAGCCGCTGAGCGCGCCTACCGTAACATGGAAAAAGAACTGGAAAGGGAAATGGAGGACTATGAGCGCTATCATCCTGGTCATGACGAGTATATTGTGGATGCCGATGAGATCTGGCATGATCCGTATGCGCTCATTGCCCTGATTTCTGCCTACCACGGCGGTGAAGAATGGACGATAGACAGCGCCTATCCGACCATCGAAATGCTGTTTGAATGGCAGTATGTTGTGGAAGAAAGCGTCACCACGCAAACACGTTACCGGCAGGAAGGCGAAGAACAGATTCCGTACACCTACTCCATCTGCACCGTTACGATGGAAAACAAAAACCTGTCTCATGCGCCCGTTTACATTATGTCCCGTGAAAAGGTGGGTTTGTACGCTATGTACATGTCCACGCTTGGCAATATGCCAGGGCTGTTCACAGGCGCACATGCCTCCACCCTCAAAGACCCATTGGAATATGATGTGCCTCAGGAATTGCTGGATGCTGATCCCAAGTTTGCGCTGCTGGTGGAGGAAGCCAACAAGCGGCTGGGCTACCCCTATGTATGGGGCGGTTATGATCCCGAAACATCCTTTGACTGTTCCGGCTTCATTTCATGGCTGTTCACCAGCACCGGCATCAACAACATCGGGCATATGGGCGCGACAACTCTTTATGGGTACAGCGATCCCATTGCTCCACACGAAGCCAAACCCGGCGATATGATTTTCTTTGAGGGTACGATGGGCGATGATGTCGGAGGCATCACGCATTGCGGCCTCTATGTTGGCAACAACATGATGGTGCATTGCGGCAATCCATGCAGCTATGCCGACCTTACGGAATCCTACTGGGTGGAACACTTCTACGGTTTTGGCCGTTTGTACGATTAACAAGGAGGACTCTATGGCAAGAACCAAACCCACCACCAATATGGCCAGCCTGACGCGACACAGGCAGGAGCTGGAACGCAACCTTGAAAAGATCAAAGATATTGAAGCGCGGAATACCGAGCTTCGGGAGATCATCACCAAGGAAGAAGATTTCGAATATGCGGCCGTAGCCAGAAGCTATTCCATTACGTTGGAACAGCTTCACGGTCTTCTCAAGGGATTTCGCAATGGCGAAGTCCCTTTTCCTATGGTAACGAAAGAGAAACACAAGGAGGATGCAATCAATGAAACGTACCTGTAAGCTGACCGTATGGGTGATCATTTTATTGATGCTGCTGGGAGTCTGCGCATTTGTGCTGAGCCTTGCAGCAGACGCCAATGCCGAAACGGCTGTGAGTGAACTGAGCGATCCCTATGAACTCCCCGAAGATTCGGGGGAAGTTATTCTGGATGACCCGGCGCTGTTTTTGAGTGTGGAGGATGATGAGAGCGGAGAACTGCTTCCAGCAAATACGGAGGCAGCCGATGCGCCTGTAGAAGATGATGAGGGTGACCAGCAAAACAGCGACATCCCTACGCAGGATTCCACTGCCGAACCCACGGATGAGCCTGTGCAGGAACCGACCAATGAGCCCACTGACACTCCCGCACAGGAACCTCCGACTGAACCTACAGATACTCCTACGCAGGAGCCTACTACTGAGCCTACCGGCGTTCCGACGCAGGAACCGACCACCGAACCGACTGATACGCCAACGCAGGAACCGACCACTGAACCTACTGACACTGCCACACAAGAACCCACGACTGAGCCTACACAGGAGCCGACTCCGCCTCCTGTTGATCCCGAAACGTTATTTGATGTCAGTATCAAAACGCCTGATTGGCGAAACAGCGGAACAGCCAATGTACGAATCATCGTAACGCCGCTTTCCGACCAGGCATGGAAAACTGTTTTGTATCGATTGGGTGATGAAAGCTGGGCAGATATTTCTGAAAGCTTTTATGCCTACGAGGGCGCATATTACTGCGATGTGGAAGTCACTGAAAATACTCATATGACCGTCCGTCTCGCAACCGAAAATGATGGCTCTTTTGATACCTCCAAGGATATTCGCGTGTTTGACTTCAAGCCTCCCGTTGTTACCGCTGGCTTCCGTGAAAAGGTACTGCATGTGGAAGCGCCTGATGATCTTTCCGGCGTTGCAGGCATTCAAGTAAATGGTCTCCTATTTACGACGCTTGAAGATGGCAAGCTGGATGTGCAGATGGAGGAACCGCTGCTGAGTTACAAGCAGCTGGCCATTCGCGGCTATGACTACGCGGGCAACTTCAGCGATCCTGTTACTCTGGATAATCCGTACTACATCGCGCCGACCCCGAAGCCCACGAATACGCCCAAGCCTACCAAGAAGCCCACTGCCACGGCCAAACCCACGAAGAAACCTTCCGGAACTTCTGGTACTTCCACTCAGGCTACAGCGACTCCTGCGCCTACAGCCATCCCTGTTCCTACGATGGAGCCGACGCAGAATCCTCTGATTTCTGTGGTTACGCCTGAACCCACGGCGGCTGTGGTTGTCGCTCCTGAACCGATCACTGAAACGGTATACGTTCCCATTGGTCCCGGTCAGCCCTATCAGCAGGATGGCAATATGCAGACGCTTGATATGTTGTACTCTGCTGCAACCAACAAGCAGTTCATCACCGTTCAGACGAGGGCAGGCGAAACCTATTTCCTGATCATCGACTACGACAAACCTATTGATGAGGAAAATGAAATCTATGAAACCTACTTCCTCAATCTGGTGGATGACCATGATCTGCTGTCTGTAATCGAGGACGAATCCCTGATTCCCACGCCTACGCCGCAGATCGTCTACGTCACGCCTGAACCTACAGAAGCGCCGCGCGCTACGCCCATCCCCATTGCGGACGATGACGAAACCGACATGGGCGCAATGGCGCTGCTTCTTGTCGGCATCGCTGCCATTGGCGGCGCAGGTTTGTGTTTCTTCAAAACTCTTAAAAAGGATAAGGCGGGCAAAGCGGTGCCGGACTATGATGAGTATGAGTTTGAGGAAGATGAGGATTCTGAGGAGGAAATGTAAGCATGCCGGGAGGGGTACAAAACGTACCCCTCCTGTTCTATCTGAGGAGAGTGATTTTTCTGTATCTGGTCATTGCTGAAAAACCCAGCGTTGCGCATTCCATCGGAGAAGTGCTTGGGGCAACAGAAAAGAAAAGCGGCTATCTGGCCGGTACTGGCTGTCTGGTTACATGGTGCATCGGTCATATGGTGGAGCTTGCCCAGCCTCATGTCTATGATGAGCGATATGCCAAATGGAAGTGGGATGATCTGCCCATTCTGCCGGAAGAATGGCGGTACAACGTATCGCTGCACACAAAAAAGCAGTTTGATACCATCCGCAAATTGATGAATGAACCCCAGGTTGATACCATCGTGTGCGCTACTGACGCGGGGCGTGAAGGCGAACTGATTTTCCGGTTGGTGTACAGGCAATGCGGATGCATCAAGCCTATCAAGCGCCTGTGGATTTCCTCCTTGGAGGAGTCAGCCATTCGCACTGGTTTTGAAAATCTGCATGATGGACGCGAGTATGAATCGCTGTATCAGGCAGCGCTATGCCGCCAACAGGCTGACTGGTTGGTGGGAATCAATGCCTCGCGCATCTTCTCGCTTCTTTACAATGTAACGCTCAATGTTGGCCGCGTCATGTCTCCTACGCTCGCACTGATCGTAAGCCGGGATGCGGCTATTGCGGCCTTTCAGGCAGAAGCCTTTTATACCGTGCAGATGAGCTGCGGGTTTCTCGCTTCTACGGAGCGCTTGAAAGATAAAGCAGAAGCTGAGAGAATTCAGGAACTTTGCAATCTGCATACCGCAGTGGTCAAGAACATCGAAAAGAAGCGGAAGAAAGAGAAGCCGCCCAAGCTCTATGATCTGACCAGCCTGCAGCGCGATGCCAACCGTCTGTTTGGCTTCACAGCCCAGCAGACGCTGGATTATGTGCAGTCCCTGTATGAAAAGAAGCTGGCCACTTATCCCCGCACGGACAGCCGGCATCTGACCAGTGATATGGCTGGTTATCTGCCGGAACTGGTGAAGAGTGTTGCAGGAAAATTTCCTTTCACCGATGGGCTTCATCTGACGGTGAACCCCGATCAGGTGATCGACAACAGCAAAGTAACGGATCACCACGCTATCATTCCTACGCGGAGCATGCCCGAACGAGATCTTCTGTCACTGCCCATCGGTGAACGCGATCTCCTGCAACTCGTTTCTGTGCGCCTGCTTTGTGCTGTCGGAGAAACGCATGTCTATGATGAAACTACCGTCACACTGGAATGCGAAGGAGTCACCTTCAAAGCCAAAGGCAAAACCGTTGTACAGATGGGATGGAAAATCCCGGAGGCGACGTTTCTCGGCAGTGTCGGAGAGCGGATTCAAAAGGAAAACCCGGATCGTGAATATCCCATTCCTGAACTGGAAGTCGGCCAGCCCCTTTCTCCTGTGATGACGAAGATCAAAGAAGGCCGGACATCGCCTCCCAAGCATTTCACAGAGGACACGCTGCTTGCCGCTATGGAAAGTGCAGGAACAGAAGATATGCCGGAGGATGCGGAGCGAAAAGGGCTGGGAACACCCGCAACACGCGCGGAAATCGTTGAAAAGCTCATTTCCACAGGCTATATCGTTCGCAAGGGCGAAAAACGAGCGAAACACCTGCTTCCTACTGCTAAAGGAACCGCTCTCATTACGGTTCTGCCTGAACAGCTTCAGTCCCCTCTGCTGACAGCAGAGTGGGAACAGCAGCTTAAGCAGATCGAGTATGGTGAGATTGACCCGAAAGAATTTATGCGGGAAATCCAAGACATGCTGACGGAGCTCATGCAGACCGCCAAGCCAGTTCCCGGCGCTGATATGTTGTTTTCCTCCGAACGCAAGAGCTTGGGAGCCTGTCCGCTGTGTGGTGTAGCCGTAACGGAAAAGAAGAATGGATTCTTCTGCGAGAATCAAACCTGTCGCTTTGGTATCTGGAAGGACAATAGTTTCTTTGCTGATAAGGATTTGCAGCTTACGCCAGCGATCATTACTGCTCTGTTGAAAAACGGGCGTGTAAGAGTGAAGGGGCTTCGTTCTCAAAAGTCTGGCAAAGCATACGATGCAGCCGTTGTGATGGAAATGAAGGACGGAAGCCATCGCTTTAGGCTGGAATTTGACAGTAAGGCACACTAAGAAAGGAGCAAAACATGGGTCACTACGATACCGAACAGTATGAACGCGCGATGCTGTTTGACCAGCCGGTGCTGTTCATTGATGAACGTTTGCCGAAAAAAGAGATCCCGCAGGGAATGTACGCCTACGATCTGCGCGGCTCGGACTATGATTTCCGCCGTCCTGTCACGCTGGAAAAGCAGGTGTATGTGAATCACGCAGGTACGATTCTGACCGCACAGCCGATAGCCATTCCTGAAGGCGGAAAGGTGGATGTTAAAGACAAGATTGTCTTTGATGAAGAACGCTGTACCATTCGGGAATTTGAAATCGCTATCTTTCCTGAACGTATGACGGATGCCGAAAGACTTGCTTCTGCGCCCAACGCCAGCATTCAAAGAGAAGGTGTGTTTCTCAACAATCCGGATGATGCCTACATCATCTATCAGCTGAAATATGAGCAGGAAACAGCCAAGCTGCTTTTTCAGCCCGTCAGGAAGCTGCAAGAGGCTGGAATTCAGGTAGAGCGACGCAACTACGATGCTGTCTATACCGGTTCGTTGCCTTCTGGATGGAAGAGACGTTCGGAATGCCTGAACAGATTGTACTCTGAGTTCAATATAAACCATCCTTCGGATTTTCAGGGCCACAGTATGTCCGTCAGTGATGTGGTTGGGCTGAAGATCAACGGAAAAATCACCACGCATTATGTGGACAGCATTGGTTTTCAGAAGCTGGACAGCTTCATCCCCATGGACAATCCTCTGAAAAATGCAGAGATGGCTATGGAGGATGACTATGGGATGCTGGACGGGATTATTAACAATGGGAAGAATCCTGCCTTGAAGGAGGCTGAAAAGCGTCCTTCTGTTGCAGAAAGCCTGAAACAGCCTGCCAGGTCTTCGCATAAGTCCACGCGATCCAAGCCGGATGAAAGGAGCCTGTGAAGTATGAACGAAGAAAAGCGCATGGCAGGCAACTATGAGATCATCCACTCCGTATATATTGGAGATCGAGAGATCGTCGTGGGCGAAGATTTGGCCAATACAGAGGGTAACAAATTCATATGCGCCTACTATCGCCCTGCATTGATCTATGCCGTCTATGATGAGGTCATGGGCAGCGATGATTATGCGGAGATCATCCAGCTATTCGGAGAACGAGTCGCAGAGCAGGCAGCAAAAACGCGCGAAATGTTCAATGATCATCGATTGGAAGGTCAGGATGTTTCTCCGCTGACCATTAAGGATTGCACACCCATTACCGGTGACGATGATCTGCACAACAAAGTGATCGTCATCAAGCCGGATAAGCTGCGCAGAGAATATCAGAAAGCTAATTATCAACTCAAACTCTGTACAGGCGGTTTCGGCGCAAGCCCCAAAAGCCGTGGTAACGCCTGTTTCTGTGTGGACTTGTTCTCTGGTCAGAAAAGCCGCTTTGAACGGTATGAAGTGATGGGAACGCTGAAAGAAGAACAGCTTCCCAAGTGGGCCAGAGATGGGCTGGAAGCATATTGGCATAAGAAGCAGCATGAGCAGAGGCTTCAAGGAAAACCGAAAAAAGTCGAAATGGAGCGATAAGAACGTATTCGCCGTGAATAAGAATTGCTGATTCGTGCATTCTACTGATTGACAGCATTTCGGTCAACCGATATAATATTTGTGGGAGGGATGCTTATGACCATCAACACGATGCTGAACCAGCAGAACATGACGAAGTACCGGCTTGCCAAGGAAAGCGGCCTTCCGCATGCTACGATCAGTGATATTTGCAGCGGCAAAGCACAGATTGAAAAATGCTCTGCCGAAACGCTTTACAAAATAGCCAAAGTGCTGCATGTTTCTATAGAAGATCTGATCCGTGACCGAATGGAGGCAGTTGAAGAACAACGCAGCAGTTTTGACGTGTTCAAAAGCAATATATGCCATCGTGTGAAAGAAATGGGCGATATTGATTTCATCATTGACGTTCTGGAAAGTGATACGATCCGGCAATACTATCAAAAGAAGTGGATGGCAGAGTGTCTGTATCTGCTGGCGATGGTGGACTATCTCAGCCGCGAAAATGATCTGCCCCTATGCAGCGAATACAATGATCTGCGAAACAAGCGATTGGCAAAGCCGCTTTATCCTTTGAGCGTCTTGATGGCAGATGCTGTATCAAACACAACGACGCACGCTGAGCGCAGCTATCAGGCGGCTATCCCTGAATTTTTAAGATTTAATATCATAGAAAGCGAGATTAGAAATGTCGTCTAAAGCACTCTTTACGCAGGAAAATCTGGACACTTATCTGAAAGCGCTGGCCAGAGAGTATAAAAAGCTCGGCGGGAAAGGAATGCCTGCGGAGATCATTCTGATCGGCGGAGCGGCCATTCTTGCCAATTATGGATTTAGAGAATCCACCTACGATATGGATGCGCTGATCGATGCATCATCGGCCATGAAGGATGCCATTAACCATGTTGGGGATGAATACGGTCTGCCCAATGGATGGCTCAACGAGGATTTTGTCAAAACAAAATCTTATACACCGAAGATTCGTCAGTATTCTGTGCACTACAAGGAGTTTGGCCGGATTCTTGAGGTTCGTACTGTGAAGGCTGAATACCTGATCGCCATGAAACTGATGTCTGCGCGGCCTTACAAAAACGATCTATCCGATATCGTAGGCATTCTTGCCGAGCACCAGCGTCTTGAAAAACCTGTAACCTTCGATATGATTCAGCAAGCCGTCGTAGAATTGTATGGTTCAATCGAGCAGGTTTCGGAGGAAATCTGGACAATGGTAAAGGATGCTGTAGAATGTCCCAATGCGGATGAACTGTACCAAAAGTACCGCAAATCTGAAATAGAAGCAAAAGACCTGCTGGAAGATTTTGAACAGAAGTACCCCAAGGTTTTGAATGAGGACAATCTGGCGGCGATTGTCGCGCGCGCAAAGAAGAAAAAAGAGCAGCAAAGATAGCTTCTCTCATACTTTAAGAGAAAAAACCGGCATAAGTGATCGTGCCGGTTTTTCCTTTGCTCACTGATATTCCGGGGAGGAATCCAATGCCACACTTCACCATTCAGGAACTCAATCTCATCTGCATCTATGATCCCGGCACCCGCACTGGCCTGATTGCTGAAATCACCGATATGACGAAATATCTCACGCTGGAGGAAACGGAGCTGAAAGCTCTTGCAGATTCCGTTGTAGACAAGCTCGACAGGATGACGGACGCTGAATATGCAGCCCTTACACGCTGCGCAGATTTCACTTTTGACGAGGAGGATGAACATGGCGGATAAACTGCAAACGTATGTGCAACTTGCGCAGGATACCGCATGGCAGCTTACGTCCAGCTATGAAAGCTGGACGTCTTTTCTTCAAACGGCTGCGCGGCTGTACAAGTATTCGTATCCCGACCAGCTTCTGATTCATGCCCAGCGCCCGGATGCCGTGGCCTGTGCCTCCTACAATGTATGGAACAACACCATGCATCGTTATGTGCGCAGGGGTTCCAAGGGCATTGCGCTCATTGATTCCAGCGGTGATAATGTTAAGCTTCACTATGTCTTTGATCTTTCTGATACAGGCACAGGGCGAAACTCCCGTCAGCCGTTTTTGTGGCAGCTTCATGAGGAACACGAACATGCGGTTACAGAAGCTATCAAAGAGCGTTTTGACGTGGGAGATGCTGTGAACTTTCGCGCATTCCTTGAAGAAACAGCTTCCATTCTGGTGGATGATTACTGGTTTGCTCATAAGAGCGAAGTGCTCGACATCATTGAGGGCTCGGCGCTTGCTGGATATAATGAAGATGATCTCAGTTACTTCTTCCAGCAGGCAGCGGTGGTCAGCACGTCCTATCTTCTTCTGACCCGCTGCGGAATGACACCCGGGGAAGGATATGAGAAATTCGATTTTACAACCGTCTTCGATTTCAACACGCCGGATACTGTCGCAGCCCTGGGTACGGCAGTCAGCCTGATCAGCGAGTCGGTGCTTCGTGAAATCGAAACGACCATCCGAAAGTATGAGCGCGAGAGGAACGCAGAAAGGAGCCAGAACAATGAGCGAACTGACCTACACCATGAACGGGGATTATCTCCTGCCCAACCTGACCTTGCCTCAGCAGCCCACGATGCTTCTGAACAAGTACGGCAGGATGCGCAAAGCCTTCCTGAAGGAGCACAAGCCGGTGCTGTGGAACACGATGCTGCTGAACGGGACGCTGGACAGCCATCTTCAGGAGATCAGCGAAGCGGCGAACCAGCGGCTGAACCAGATGATGCAGGAGATAGCGGCAGCGCAGGGCATGACGGAGGAGCTGAAGGCCAGCGACCCGATGAACTGGACGCAGCAGATGAACGCCCTGAAGGCACAGGCCGAGGAAGTGATCCTCATGGAGCTGGTTTACAGCTGAGCTTTCTCGACGTCTCCTTTTCATCGGAGGCAGAACAAATTCAAACCATCCAGCAGGCGGAGAGCGCATTATTCGCGCCCTTCGCCTTTTCTGTTCCGCAGGATACGGTGGATCAGATTCTGCGTCTTGGAAGCAATGCTGCTGAACATCGAAAGTTACTTATGACCGAGTACAGCAAAGGAAAAACCATCGAAAACATAAGTGCTATCTTGCGTACTACCTACCATGGCGGAAACGGCTTTGAAACCGCGCAGGGGCCGATCAGCGTGTGGTATGCGGAAGAAGGCATTCGCATTGCCCGTGGTACATCTGCACGATATGTACGCACTGCACAGGTGATCTCCTGGGAGGATGCAGCCAAACGCATTGGTGAGATGCTGGAAGCTGGGCAGTTTGCCACTTCTCTTGAAATCGCCTCTGCGCCCGGTCGTGAGCGATACCAGCTGGCAGAAACGCTATCCTATATCGTGCGTGATTTGAGTGAGCAGGCACGTAATGAGGGGTACATGACCACTCTGACGGAGCTGAATCGAGATGTCTATCCCGACTGCACGATTCATATTGCAGAAGCGCTTGCCAAGCCGGATATGCTGCAGATCATTGCAGACGAATACAAGGCTTTCCTGGCTGCATATCAGGACAACCATAGCCTGATGCGTTTCCGTTATCACCGACTGTACGAAGCCGGAGAACGGTTAGAAGAAATGTTCACCCAACGCAGGGATTACGTTTCTTCTCTGGAGGAAGTTACAGAGCTGAACCGCTTCATCACTGAAGATGAGATCAACGAGGTTCTTGTCAGAGGCAATCAATACAGTGGCTGGAAAGAAAAAACTCAGCAATTCTTTCTGGAGCCGCATACGCCGCAGGAGAAAATCTCTTTCCTGAAGGATGGGTATGGGATCGGCGGCCATTCCCCGGCTGTTTCTGGCGAGTGGCATAGTGACGAGTGGCATGACGGCAAGGGAATCCGGCTGAAAAAAGACAAATGCGAAACGCTTCAGCTTGGCTGGCCGAATGTGGCCAAACGCATCATGGAACTGATTCAGCAGGATCGCTACCTGACTGCGGAAGAAAAGGCAGCGCTGGAAGAAAAACAGGAAGTCCAGCGTATGGCGGATGAACCATTGCAGGAGCATGCAGAGGAAGCGTTGGAAACGCAGAGTGATCGCACAGATGACTATAGATTGCTAAGCCGTCTGCGTTCCGACTGCGACTATTTTCTTGGTGCTGGTGGACGCAGCGAAAAGCATCTGTGGGCAGGCAATGTTTATGAACAGATCGCCAAAATGAGGGAACTGTATCAGTCGCTTCCGCAAAAGCCCGAATGGCTGACGGAAGAAGCGATTGACCAGTATGCTGCACAGATGGCTCCTCCGTATCTGGTAATGGTATACCATCACTTTGAAAACGGATTCGATGCAAAGCTGGATTATCAGACGCTGGAGGAAGCAGAAAAAGCTGCACAGGGATATGTGAACGGAACGATGGAGGCGGATGGCTTTCAGTATGATGGCGCTGCTGTGTACGATCAGCAGAACATGGTGTATCTACGTTCTTATGGCGATTATCCTGACGAGAAAGCGCAGGCGCAGCTGGCGGCGCTTGAACAACCTAAAATGGTAGAAGCCGAAGCTGATCCCGCATATCGCGTAGGAGATACCGTCTATCTGGACGGCAGACCGTTTGATATCACGGAGATCAGTGAAAAGTATGTACAGCTGTTTGATAAGACAGTGCCATACCCGCTCTTTCGCTCAGAACGCAAGGGTACTTTTGCCCGTCTGCTGGCCTTGGATCAGCGGAACCAGGCGCTGCTGCCGCAAAACGATGCGGATGATATTCCTTCCCAATTCAGCTATGAAACGGAGGCTGTTTATACTGCGGACAAAAGCGGTTTGCCGTTTGATGTTGTTGTTGAGTCAATACACGTCAATGAAACCGTTCGGGAGCAGACAGAACCCACCCTTGAACCACAAAACTTCCGTATCACAGATGATGATCTGGGCGCAGGCGGCAAAAAGACCAAGTACGAATACAATGCTGCTGCCATCTACACCCTTAAGCAAATCGAAGCGGAAGGCCGCCAAGTCACACCAGAAGAACAAGAAATCCTCTCTCGTTACGTCGGCTGGGGTGGTATACCTGAAGCCTTTGACGAGCACAATGCGGCGTGGGCGAACGAATACACTGAGCTGAAAAGCCTGCTGACCGAGGAAGAATACGCCTCTGCTATGGGCAGCGTTCTCAATGCACACTACACCAGCCCAACGGTGATCCGTGCCATCTATGACGCTGTGGAACAGATGGGTTTCACTTCCGGCAATATTCTGGAACCCTCGATGGGTATAGGTAACTTCTTTGGCATGCTGCCGGAATCCATGCAGGACAGCCGCCTGTATGGCGTGGAGCTGGACAGCCTCACCGGCCGCATTGCACAGCAGCTTTATCCCAAAGCCAACATCACTGTGGCTGGCTTTGAAACCACGGACAGACGTGACTTCTACGACCTCGCTATAGGCAACGTACCCTTTGGACAGTATCAGGTAAATGACCGGGCTTATAACAAGCTCGGTTTTTCCATTCATAATTACTTTTTTGCGAAGGCTCTGGATCAGGTTCGTCCGGGCGGCGTGGTCGCTTTTGTGACCTCGCGCTACACGCTGGATCAGCAGTCGCCGGAAGTACGCAAATATCTTGCTGAACGCGCTGATCTGCTGGGAGCCATCCGACTGCCTAACAACGCTTTCCGTGCCAATGCAGGTACGGACGTGGTGTCTGACATCATCTTTCTGCAGAAGCGCGAATCGCCGTTGGTAACAGAACCGGATTGGGTGCACCTTGGCGAGAACAAAGACGGCTTTGCAATCAACCAGTATTTCATCGACCATCCTGAAATGGTGCTGGGCGAAGAAAGTTCTGAAAGCACACGGTATGGGCGGCAGGACTTCACTGTGATCCCGCGCGAAGGCGTTCCTCTTGCAGAACAGCTCCGCGACGCCGTACAGCACATCCATGGAGAATACGTGCCTGCGGCCTTGCCGGAGCTGGGAGAGGGTGAGAAGATCAACGATACGCTTCCTGCCGATCCGAACGTGAAAAACTACTCCTATACCGTGGTGGACGGTCAGGTGTACTACCGTGAAAACTCCATTATGGTCAGACCATCGCTTAACCAGACGGCGCAGGAACGTGTCAAAGGACTGGTTGCCTTGCGCGACTGTGTGCATGCGCTGATTGACGCACAGCTTGATGAAGCCGAGGACGGGACCATTTATGAACTGCAAAAGCAGCTCAACGAGCAGTATGACGCATTCACAGCAAAATACGGATTGATCAACAGCCGTGGCAACGCGCTGGCTTTTTCGGATGATTCTTCCTACTATCTTCTGTGCTCTCTGGAGGTGCTGGACGATCAGCAGCAGCTCAAGCGCAAAGCGGACATGTTCACCAAACGCACGATCAAGCAGCAGCGCAGCATCACACATGTCGATACGGCTGCGGAAGCGCTGGCGGTGTCCATCGGAGAAAAGGCTGGTGTCGACCTTCCATTCATGGCACAGCTCACAGGTAAATCCGAGAATGAAATCGCGGCTGATCTTACCGGCGTGATCTTTCCTCTGCCGGAAACGGGTACGGAAGAAAGGCCTCTCCGGTATGTGACAGCAGATGAATACTTGTCCGGTAATGTGCGCCAGAAACTGCGCACAGCCCGTTTAATTGCTGAACAGGACGAACGTTTTCTTCCCAATGTCCGGGCTCTGGAAGCAGCCCAGCCCCAAGACCTTGACGCCTCCGAAATAGAGGTACGTCTGGGAGCAACATGGGTGGATAAAAAGTATATTCAGGACTTCATGTACGAGGTGCTGAAAACGCCGTATGCCTACAGGCGAGAAATTCAGGTACACTTTTCTCCCTACACCGCTGAGTGGAACATCTCAGGCAAAGGTAAAATTCCATTCACCAACGTAGCGGCCTATACCACGTACGGCACCACGCGCGCCAATGCCTATCATATTCTGGAGGATACGCTGAATCTGCGTGATGTGCGTATCTTCGATATTGTGCGTGATGCGGACGGTAAGGAAAGCCGAGTCCTGAATCAGAAGGAAACCACACTGGCACAGCAGAAACAGCAGTCCATCAAAGATGCGTTCCGTGACTGGATCTGGCAGGATGCTGATCGCCGGCATGCGCTGGTAGAGGCGTACAACGAACGTTTCAACTCAGTTCGGTTGAGAGAATACGATGGCTCTCATATCACATTCGCAGGAATGAATCCAGAAATCACTCTGAGGGAGCATCAGTCCAATGCAGTGGCGCACATTCTCTATGGAGGAAACACCCTGCTCGCACATGAGGTCGGGGCTGGGAAAACGTTCGAGATGATCGCAGCAGCAATGGAATCCAAGCGCCTTGGTCTTTGTCAGAAACCCATGTTTGTGGTTCCCAATCATCTGACAGAGCAGTGGGCAAGCGAGTTTCTTCGCCTGTACCCCAGCGCAAACATTCTCGTAACCTCCCGAAAGGAATTTGAAAAGAATAATCGCAAGAAATTCTGCTCCAAGGTGGCCACTGGCGACTACGACGCTGTGATCATCGGTCACAGCCAGTTTGAGCGTATTCCCGTATCACTGGAACGTCAGGAGCGGTTTGTTGATGCACAGATCGATGAGATTATGCTGGGCATCGAAGAACTGAAGCGCAATAATGGCGAGCAATTTTCCATCAAACAGCTGGTACGTACACAGAAGCAGCTGGAAGCACGCCTGAAAAAGCTGCAGGCGGAAGAACGCAAGGATGATGTGATCACCTTCGAACAGCTGGGCGTAGACAGGCTGTATGTAGATGAAGCACATTTTTATAAGAATTTGTTCCTCATAACAAAAATGAGGAATGTAGCCGGTCTATCCACTTCGGAAGCACAGAAGTCCAGCGACATGTATCTGAAATGTCAGTACATGGATGAACTGACAGGAGGACGCGGTATCGTGTTCGCAACAGGTACTCCTGTCAGCAATTCGATGACAGAGCTGTACACCATGCAGCGCTACCTTCAGTACGCTGCCCTGCGCCGAAATAACCTGACCCACTTTGACGCATGGGCGTCTACTTTCGGTGAAACGGCCACCGCTATTGAACTGGCTCCCGAAGGAACCGGCTATCGTGCCAGAACGAGGTTCAGCAAATTCTTCAATCTTCCTGAATTGATGACCATGTTCAAGGAAGTGGCTGACATCAAAACTGCTGACCAGCTTCATCTGCCCACGCCAAAGGCCAATTACGAAACCGTCGTGGTCAAGCCCAGCGAAATTCAGCAGCAGATGGTGCAGGCACTTTCGGAACGCGCGGCCAGGGTACATGCCAAGCAGGTTGATCCTACCGAGGACAACATGCTCAAGATTACGTCCGATGGTCGAAAGCTGGGACTGGATCAGCGATTGATCAATCCGCTTTTGCCGGATGACCCGGGCAGCAAGGTTAATATCTGCATAGACAATATCTTTCGTATCTGGAATGAGGGACAGGAGAAACGACTGACCCAGCTTGTGTTTTGCGACATGTCAACGCCCAAGGGAAAAACCGTCAATCCTGATGAGCCAACCGAATTCAGTGTCTATGATGATGTCCGTGCAAAGCTGATTGAACGAGGTGTTCCGGCAAACGAAATCGCATTCATCCATAACGCTGACACAGAAGCAAAAAAGAAGAAACTGTTTGCAAAAGTCCGTTCAGGTCATGTGCGTGTGCTGATAGGCAGCACAGCCAAAATGGGCGCGGGTACAAATTGTCAGGACAGGCTGATTGCACTGCACGACCTTGATTGTCCGTGGCGACCCGGTGATCTGGAACAGCGCGCGGGCCGCATTGTACGTCAGGGCAATACCAATCCAGAAGTGTTCATTTATCGCTATGTCACGGAAGGAACCTTTGATGGCTACTTGTGGCAGACGATTGAGAATAAGCAGAAGTTTATTTCTCAGATCATGACCAGCAAAAGTCCTGTACGTTCCTGCGATGACGTGGATGAAACAGTGCTGTCCTACGCAGAGATCAAGGCTCTGTGTGCAGGCGATCCGCGTATCCGCGAGAAGATGGATCTGGACGTGGACGTTGCCCGTCTGCGTCTGATGAAAGCTGACCACCAGAGCAAACGGTATCGTCTGGAAGATCAGCTCCTGAAATTCTTTCCCCAGCAGATTGAAACAACCAAAGGGAACATCGCAGGTTTTGAAAAAGACGTGCAGACGGTGGCTGATCATCCGCTGCCCAAAGAGGATTTTGTGGGCATGGAGATCATGGGGCGAATGTATACGGAGAAGGAGAAAGCCGGTGAAGCGCTGCTGAATGCCTGCAAAGAGGCTGGTAAATCAGGAGAGGCGGAAATCGGCCATTATCGCGGCTTTGGTATGAAGGTACAATTCAACCTGTTCACCAACGATTTTCAGCTCATCCTGCGCGGCGCTATGTCCCATCCTGTAGAACTGAGCGACAAAATTCTTGGCAACCTGACGCGCATCGAAAACGTGCTGAACGGCATTCCAAAGCGGATTCAGTCCGAGCGAGAGCAGCTTGAAAACATCCATCAGCAGATGGAAGCCGCGAAAGAGGAATTGGACAAGCCCTTTCCGCAGGAGGAAGAACTGCAAACCAAGAGCGCTCGGCTGGCTGAGCTGGACGCTGCGCTGAACATGGATGAAAAGAAGCCCACGGAACATGAGCAGGAAGAAGAAAGACCGTCCGTAAGGGACGCTTTGAAAAAGCCGTGTATTCATGGCAGCAATTCAATGAAAAATACACAGGAACAGGAGAGATGACAATGCTATATGATGATCCCCATACGGCTCTTTTCAACAAAATGACTGCAGAGCAGGAACGATATAAGGCAGAACTACTTATGAAAACTCCGCAAGAAATTCTGGATAACGCCTACGAGTATGCGCTTCGTGAGGATATTCTTTTCAGCTTGGATACAAATGACTTGACGGATGTACAGGCCGAAGCTCTGTTGCAGACCGCCACTACGCTGAATGATATCGTCCAGACGATTGAAAATCTTGAAACCTCCTATATGGATACGATAAGGAATGGGATAGAACGTCGCGCAGACGAAATGATAGCAGCACAGTGCGCAGCCATTCAGGAGGCACAAAAGCGCGTTCCGCTCTATCTCCATGACGCAGACTATGCGCGGCAAAACGGAGAGTTGGAGCAGTACCGTGCTTCATTTCAGGCTAATGTTGCCTGCCGTGACGCCATCGACGTAGCCATTCGTGAACATTATCATGACAATCGGTTGGGAACCGAAGCAGTATCGCAGGTGGTGGAACAGTTTGGCATGGAGCGCACATTGCACGTGCTGGCTGCAACCGCACGCCACAAAAGTTGGGACGCTCGCATATCTTATGAAAACCGAACATGGGCATTCACCATGCCTGATCCTGATCCTTCTGATCGCAGTGTATACTACGTTGTGCATCAGAGTCATCCCGGTCTGGTGAGCAACTTTATGAAGTGGACGCGGGAGATGGAACAGAATCAGAAGCGATCGTCTGTGATTGAACAGCTGAAATCCGCAAAAGCTGCCCAAACACCAAAGAAATCTGCTTCACGGGAGCCAGAACGATGAGCGAGAACCGCACACGTCCCATTCAGCTGAAAGTCCGTGTCAATCAGCAGGAGAAAGAAATCATCCAGCAGAAAATGCAGCAGCTTGGGACAACCAACATGGGCGCATATCTCAGGAAGATGGCGATTGACGGCTTCATTTTGAAGCTGGATATGGCTGAAATGAAGGAAATGCTTTCCCTGATGCGTCGTATCAGCAGCAACATCAATCAGATTGCCAAACGCGCGAACGAAACAGGACGCGTTTATGATGTGGATTTGGAGGAAATTCAAAATCAGCAGGAACAGTTATGGTCAGCCATGCGGGAAGTGCTGCAAAACTTCTCTGCCTTGTAATGGGACCTTCCGTATCCTTGTGCTTTCGTCTCGAATGAGGTATCACATAAGTAGACACGAAAGAGGAGGTGCCAGCGATGCTGACCTTTGAGAAGGTGCTGAAAGAATTTGAATTCTATCTCTCGCAGGACGATATGTTTGAAGTGGTAATGACCAGCCGAGGCTATACTGTTCTTGGGTGGGATGAAAGAGCGAAGGACTGGTGCGACACCGTATTCTGCGGCACGCCGGAAGCGCTGATGAAAACGCAGCTCAACGCGCACAGCAACTATTGGGAAGCCAATATCACCAATGGAATGCGAGATCTGACGGAGAAGGAACAGCACATGCTGCAGGAGCTGAGCCAGCAGATGCGAGCAAGGTGCATGTCTGATTCATGATTATGGTTCATACGAAGGAGGAACGAGAATGATTCGTTTGCTATTGAAGGTATTGCTTGCACCGCTGATTGCGCTAATGACGATCGTCACTTTTGTCCTTGGAATTGTGGTTGCTGTTTCTTCTAAAACACTGGCGGTTGTGTCCTTTGCGCTTGCAGCCTTTGCAGTGCCGGTGTTCATCTGCGGTATGGGTAAAAGCGGATGCCTGCTCCTGATCCTTGCATGGTTCATTAGTCCGCTGGGACTGCCGTTGATTGCGGATTTTCTTTGGAAGGGACTCGATAATCTGCGTGGAGTATTATTTCGAATCGTGTTAAGGTGATAGCAAAATCAGAAGAAAAACAGTCTGCACTAAATGTGCGGACTCAGACTGTCAAAGAAGCCACTTTGCATCGTAGCGAAGTGGCTTCTTGTAGTAGGTGAAGGTAGAAAAGCAGGAAAAGTCGCCACTTGTGGAGGGCGAGTTTTTTGAGATTCATCGCAGCAAACTTGAGCTTGACCCATGCGGTGACCGCGGCCAGCCCTCGATATGGAGTATAACGCATTGCGTGTTTCTCTTTTGCGTCCGCAAAGACGCGCTCAATCGTCTGCGAACGCAGAGCATAGGTTGCCTTACCTGCAGGAGAATGCCGTATGTCTTCTGCTCGTTCCAGATACTCCTGCCAGATGTGGCGGGTTACGGTCTTCGTGTGCTGCCGATTTTGCGTACATTTCTCCAGTTCTGGGCAATCTCGGCAAATATAGCCTTTACTCTTGTATTCTTTATATCCTTCACGGTTGGTCGTGGCATAACTGAGAACCTGATTCTGCGGGCACAGGATACAATCGTAATATTCATCGTACACGTACGCATTCCAGGGCAGATTCCCTTTCTTTGTCATTGGCCGTTTGTAGGGAAGCGATGGGATTTTTCCACTATCGAAGATTTGTTTGCAAATCCACGGCGTTTTGTACCCTGCATCCGCTGTAACAAATTGTACTTCCGGATAATGTGCCTTTAGGCGCTCAAATACCGTATCGAATGCTACGCTGTCATGAACGTTACCAGGTGTAATTTCCGTCTCCAATATATAGCCCCGTCTGTCGCAGGCGGTATGCGCCTCGTACGCAAAGCATTTCTTGTGCTCTCCCTTGTGGAACACTCCGCTTTCCGGGTCAGTAGTGGATTCAGCCACTATTTTTTGCTTCCCTGGAGCAGAAAGCCCGTCATCGTCGTCATCCTTCTTCAGCGGTTTCTTCCCATGTGCTGCGCGATCCGCTTCAATTTCCTCATCCAGTTGCTCCTGATAGCGTTTCGCCGCCACCGGTATGGCCTTTTTCACTTGCTTTTTCAGGTTCGCATTCGCTTTGATATGCGTTCCATCCACAAACACTACTTCCGCAGACAGGTATCCTGCTCGCGCAACTTCTTCCAGTATCCACCGGAACACACCTTCGATTACTTCAGCTGTAAATCGATGCCGGAATGCGTAGCTGATGGTTGCAAAGTGCGGCAGCTGCTGCGACATGCTGTACCCCAGAAACCATCGATAGGCCACATTCACTTCCGCATCCCGCATGGTCTGCCGCAAAGAACGGATGCCAAACAGATGCTGGATCAGCACCAGCTTAAACAGAACCACCGGATCACAGCTGGGCCGTCCGTTATCCTCGCAGTATAAATCTTCTACCAGGTCATAAATGCGTGCGAAATTCACCGCTGCGTCGATCTTCCGCAGCAAATGTCTCTTGGGTACCAGCATATCTGTGCACAGCATTTCTACCGCCTGGCGCTGCTCCGCTTCTTTCTTCAGCATCTTCATCACCTGTCCTTAGTATAGCAAAAAAGGCCGCATAATGCGACCTTTTTTGACAGGCTGCAGTCTGCACTAAATGTGCGGACTATTTTTCTTTTTGTCAGGAGGTTCATTTGTGGCCACAACAAGGCTCATTCCACTGCATGCAGGAAAGGGACGAAAAGCCGGACAGGCAATTCGTCAGACCATTCAGTATGTGATTAATCCCCGCAAGACGGAACGCGGCGAATGGATTACCAGCTGCGCTTGCGATCATCGAACGGCAGACGTGGAATTCATGCTGTCCAAGCGTGAATACATTGCCAGAACAGGCAGGATTCGTGGCAAGGATGATGTGATTGCATATCATCTTCGTCAGTCCTTTGTTCCTGGGGAGATTACTCCGCAGGAGGCTAATCGGCTGGGACAGGAGCTGGCCAGACGCTTCACGCATGGCGATCATGCGTTTATCGTTGCCACTCATACCGATAAAAAGCACATCCATAATCACATCGTTTTCCACTCCGTAAATCTGGATTGCGACCGCAAATTCAGAGATTTTCGCAGGTCAGGAAAAGCGCTTCACAGGCTCAGCGACACGATCTGCGTTGAAAACGGCTACTCCATCATTGAGAATCCAAAACAGCATGGAAAAGCTTATAACAAATGGCTGGGAGATCGCGCCAGACCGCGAAATCGGGATGTTATCCGCGCCATGATTGATGACGCTTTGGCACAGAACCCATCCTCTTTTGATGAGTTTCTTTCCGTACTGTGCAGCGCGGGCTGTGAAGTAAAACGGGGAAAACAAATCTCTCTGCGTGGGCCGGAGCAGAAGCGCTTCAGCCGGTTGGATACGCTGGGGGATGGATATGACGAAGCAGCTCTCCGTGCTATTCTATCTGGCGAAAGATCGCATCAGCCAAGCAGAAAAACACCTGCTGTTCCTGCTACAAAAATCAATCTGCTGGTGGATATTCAGGCAAAGCTGCGCGCTGGCAAAGGTCCTGGCTATGAACGCTGGGCGAAGGTGTTCAACCTGAAGCAGATGGCGCAGACGCTCAACTATCTGTCTGAGATGGGGCTGACGGATTACGATGAGCTTGCAGCTAAAACGCAGAATGCCGCAAAACGATGCAATGAACTCGATGACAAAATCAAAGCGGCTGAAAAAAGGCTGAGTGAAATCGCGGTGCTGAAAACGCATATCATCAACTACATCAAGACCCGCGATACCTATGCGGCTTATCGTCAGGCGGGTTACTCCAAGCGCTTTCTGGCGGAGCATGAGGGAGAGATTGTTCTGCATAAAGCAGCCAAGAAAGCGTTCGATGAGCTGGGCGTTAAGAAGATTCCGACCATCAAAAAGCTTCAGGCTGAGTATGCGGAAATCCTCACGGAAAAGAAAAAGGATTATGCGGAATACCGGCAGCTGCGTTCCGAAATGCGTCAGCTTCTGACTGCAAAAGCCAATGTGGATCGTCTGCTTGGATATGGACAAAATCATAAACGGATGGATCGTTCCCAAGATAGACCGCATCATTAGAAAAATCAAAAGAGCGAGAGATGGCGTTTGTATGGCGACAGCTCTTGCTCTTTTTCTATGCCTGAATAAACGAGAAAATGGGTGATTGCAGACAAAACAAAGCCGTCTGAACAAGCGTTTCGGGCGGCTTTGTTATTTTACTTCTTGCTCAAGGTTGCGAAAAAGGTCGGAGCAGAGGAAATTCTTCTAGGCTGATTCCCGGACCGTCACGTAGTTTCTTGATGGTTGAGATCGCAGCGCTAGTAACCATTGTTTAATCCTCAAAGTAATTCAGTTGACGCCTTTATGGTTGAACAAATCCATAAGACGGTTGTTAAAAATCCGCTTCAGATCACGTAGTGCATGTACTTTTGAATAGTCTAAATCGAATAGGTGATGCTTTTCCTGTTCGGATATGTTAATTGCAGCAAACTGTGTTGGGTATTTCTCTTGAGCTCTTTCAAACAGCAGTTGAAGGAATTGTGCCTTCTCTTTTGAGGAAGGTTCTTCGAACTCACATACTAAGTCAAAGCGTGTCTGAAGTTCGGGCGGAATGATTTTCTTATACTCTGCTTCGTTTGCAAGATTGGATGTGAATACAACAACATAGCCATCCATGTCATATTCTCTTGCCATAGAGTCTGTGAAGCGTCCTTCTTCCAGTAATTCCAAGAAGAACGAGAATACAGGACGAGTGGTTTTTTCAAACTCATCACAAAGCAGGACTCCAACTTTGCTTTTCTGTATTTTTTCGCTCAATTCGCCATGGTTGCAACCGACATATCCTGCTGGGCTACCAATCAAGCTATTCAGCGCATCTTGACTGCTGTAATTCTGAAAGTTGATTTTTGCTAAATAGCTGTCACCAAGCAAACCGTTTGCTATTAGCCTTGCCACTTCGGTTTTTCCGATGCCGGATGCACCAAACAGGAAAATGGAAAGGATTTTCTGTTCATTCACTTTGTTAAGAGAAATGAAATTCTTAAGTACATACTGAAAACGATTCTTGAAGTTACAATGTCCAATTAAGTTGTGATCAAACTCTGCAATAAATGAATCAAACCGCGGACCTTGCAGATCTGTAACCTTTTTCAGTGCTTCAGGTATCGGCTCCTCTGTACCCAAGTCGGTCAAATCCGGCAGCAGTTTGCATAACGGCTCCTGTCCATCAAAATAGAGAGGAAAAAAGTCGAGCAACATATCTATTTGAACTGTTCGAGCGATGATTCTGATGTTGGGCATGGTGCTAAGGAATTGCTCTAATGGGTATATTAAAGATTTATTGCCTTCTATCGCATATGAAACAGAGGTTAGATCCAATAGTGCTAATTGAGCACTTCTATTGAATCTTTCAAACTCATCTCGCAGTTCGCCGCTTGCTCTGGAAAACGTAGCAATAGGTATGTCATGAGTTTCTGCGTATTGAATAATCTTGTCTAAATCGGCTGCATTGTGGTATTTGTAGACTTTTTTCCTTGGATAAGGCGTATAGGATGTTAATTCAGATACGCTGGAAGTCGTTGAAGGCATCCCCTCACTCTCTTCAAAGTAGTTTTTATGCTCAAAAAAGGATAGAGGGAGAAGCTCTAATGCATTTTCTGCAAGAGAAGCCTCTACGAGGACAACTGTATCTTCTGTCATGTTGGACAGATTGATATATGCGGGTTCGATGTTGTTCCTATTAGTCTGCAAAAAATAGACAAGAGCTGTTATATCAACGTACTGCGCAGGATCTGAGTCAAGTAAATCTTTTATCATGCCGAATACAAAGGCATATACTTCATGTTCAGCCTGAATTGTTCGCAGTTCATTTAGATTGCGGTAGGTATACAAAACGAAATGATTCATTTAGCTCCTCCATAGTTTGCTTAGCCAAATGCCTACTCGATTCCACCAATGAAGTTTCGAGGTAGATGGCTTTCCCAAGTTAAACGTCACATCCTGAATGATTGCCAGTGTATCGATAAAGTGATACTTAGCATCTCCTGCCTTAGCAGGAGCACTGCGAGGGGCATCATGGGTGTTGCTCTTGATTATTTTGCTAGCATCTTCAGTTTGTTGCTCTTTGCGAACACCAGCCTCCTGAAAATAGGTAAAAGTATTTGATGTAATAAAGTCTTCACTTACAATTCCCTTGTATATTCCAACAACGGAGACATGGCCAATGAGCAAATCGTTGATGCTATACTTGTTTTCAAATTCAGACTGCATTTCCATTGGAATTTTTATGATGATCTCATGAGGATACGGTTTCGTTTGCTCATCATATACAGTACCCTTGAGAATATAAGCATAATCCTGAAGCATGGAACCAATTAAGTTGTTAAGCTCCATTCCTTCGACTCTCATGCCTTTTAGGGCATCGCGACGCAAAATTAAGAATTGACGCAGACTCTCCTCATCCAATAATTCAAAGCGAACTCGATCGATTTTTACAAGATCACCTTCAGCCGAAGTTTCCAGTATAGATGTGGTGGCGCATTGATCAATAACCCTTCGCAGCAGAATGGATTTAGTCGTCTTTACATCCAAACTTTCCACAACCTTCGATGATGAAGAGGATGTTTCGCGTGCATCCGCAGAAATGGATGCTTTGATGCCTGCCAAAAATCTCTTTGTTCCTTCGGCTGAGATTGAAGATGTAAAGCCGTAGTGCTCTTCAAAGCTACTTGATTTGTCTCTTTCAATTTTAGTAAGGATCACGTTGTTGATCATCATTGCAATCTCGTAAACCTTGCTAAAATTCAGATAATAGATGTTGAAATCACGCGACTTTGTATTTGTGTCTTGCATTACCGTTACTCCCTTATCACATCGTTCACCCGAAGGTGCTCTGCAAAGCGGATTCCCATGCATGCAACTTGCGCAAGTGAATAGCTATACGTTTTTATGTGTATCTCTTGTAGAAAAGAGCCATACACATATTATATAGCTATATAGATGTTTTGTAAAATACTAAAGCAAAAGCGACGGTTGAACGCATTGCAGAGATCGAACGCAGCCGCAGTCCGGAGTTTTATGTGGAGATCGGCCCTTTGCTGAACTATTATCCCGCTGAAGAATATCATCAGAATTACCTCGTCAATAACTCTTTTGGTTATTGCCATATTCCCAGAGAAGAAATCAAGCTGTTCTCTGCCTTTCGCATTGATCCCGACGATTATCAGAAACCCGCTGAAGAGGCCATCCACGACAAGCTGACGGCAGAGCAGTATTATGTCACGCAGGAAAGCGGTACGGAGTATCCGTTCCGAAACGAATTCTAGAATCAGTTTGAGAAGGGTATTTATGTGGATATCGTTACCGGCGAGCCGCTGTTCTCTTCCACCGACAAGTTTGAAAGCAGCTGCGGCTGGCCCGCATTCTCCAAGCCTATCGAGGAGCCGTCCATTGTAGAGCTGGTGGACACCACCCATGGAATGGTGCGAACCGAGGTAAGAAGCCGCGCAGGCAATACGCATCTTGGACATGTGTTTGAGAACGCCCCGGAATCGCCTAATGGCGTTAGGTACTGCATCAACAGCGCTTCGCTCAGATACATTCCCTATGCACATATGGAAGCAGAGGGATATGGATATCTGATGGATGTGGTTGAATGAGCTTCTTCATATCTGAAGGAAAAAGAAAGAATTTGATGTAACTCAAAAAGGCGATACCTGGCTAAGAAAACCAGGTATCGCCCAATTTTTATGTCGCACTCCCATACGTTAGCCACCCTATAGCAGTCGGTTCCAACCCTCTGCGTGTCGAACCTTCCAAAGTGCCGAAAGGCGCGCAGCCGCATGACTTGTTCATGCGATCAACAGGGACTTGGGGGATGCTTCCACCAACAAGCAAAGCATACGTGGGTACCCGCATGCCCAGCTTGCCAGTAAGGTGTTTTCATTCAAAAGTAATCAAACGTTTCGATTTGTTTTTTATGTGACTTTCTTTTTTCAGTGTTATATGGATCAGATGTGTTTGTTATTGCTTTTTTCAAAACGATACCTTTTGTTTGTTTTGTTTATGTTTTGGTAGATTTGGCATATGTTTTTTGATTTTGATAGATGGTAATATTATTCTATAGCAAGTTTGTTTGCCTAGGAGGAATTAATTACAATACGTATTCTTGGCGCAAAGTTCATGGCGTACTAATGGCACAGGTGGGAGGAAATCATGCATATTATCCAAACCAAAGAAAGACTTAACAGTTCTGTCGCTCGTATCCGCGTGAAAGCTCCATTGATTGCAGCAAAAGCTCAGCCAGGGCAATTTGTGATCCTGCGAGCAAAGGAAAACAGTGAGCGCATTCCGCTCACCATCGCAGATTCGGATGTGCCAAGCGGCCTTATCACCCTGATTTATCAGGTGGTAGGAGCGGGAACCATGGAACTGGATGAACTTGGAACTGGAGAGCCCTTGCACGATCTGGTTGGTCCGTTGGGTGTCCCAACACATACGGAAGGGCTTAAAAGAGTTTGCATCATTGGCGGAGGTGTGGGCTGCGCCATCGCCTATCCTGTTGCCAAAAAACTCCGTCAGCAGCTTTGCTGCGTGGATACCATCATCGGTTTTCGCACGAGAAATCTTGTGATTCTCAGAGATGAGTTCAGCAAAATCAGCAATGAGCTTTATCTTATGACGGATGATGGAACAGCCGGACGTTCCGGCCTTGTGACAGAAATGCTGGAAACACTTTTAAAAATGGGAAAGAAATATGATGAAGTGATCGCAATCGGTCCCTTGCCCATGATGAAGTATGTGTGCGAGGTCACAAAAAAATACGGTATCAAAACCGTTGTGAGCATGAACCCCATCATGATCGACGGCACCGGCATGTGCGGCGGCTGCCGC
>ENA-OPBO01000520-OPBO01000520.1-human-gut-metagenome-genome-assembly--contig:-NODE-520-length-32595-cov-17.405839_pt1 | contig 32595 bp, 25 predicted proteins | sample MGYA00241071_ERZ501458 | MGnify/ENA primary metagenome ERZ501458 (study PRJEB25962, sample SAMEA2042509) | human gut metagenome | biome: human gut; feature: human-associated habitat; material: faeces... | reverse complement strand
GCCGACATTCGAGACGCTGCCGACACCCGGCACACGGCGCAGCATGTCGACGACGTTCAGCGTGGCGTAGTTCGAGAGGTAGATCTCGTCGAATTTCGGGTCGTTCGACAGCAGCGTGATGGTCATCAGACGGCTCGAGGCCTGCTTCTCGACCGAGATGCCGTTCTGCACGACCTCGGCCGGCAGGCGGGCTTCGGCCTGCTTGACGCGGTTCTGGATCTCGACGGCGGCCAGGTCGGGATCCGTATCGATATCGAAGGTGACCGTCGCGGTGAAGTTACCCGAGTTGGAGTTTGTCGACTCCATGTAGAGCATGCCGGGCGTACCGTTCAGCTCCTGTTCGATGGGGGTGGCGACGGCCTGCGTGACGGTCTGGGCGCTGGCTCCCGGATAGGAGGCCGAGATTGTGACGACGGGCGGTACGATGCGCGGATACTGGTCGACGGGCAGCAGCACCAGACCCAGAAGTCCCACGATGACGATGACGATCGAGATAACGGTCGAGAATATCGGCCGATCGATAAAGAAGTCGGATTTCATGGGCGGATCAGTTTGCGTTGGACTCCGATTCGACCGACTCTTTGGGTTCGGTGGCGGCGACGGGTTCGACCTTGTCGCCGTGGGTGAGCTTGTGGTAGCCCTCGACGACGATCTTCTCACCCGGCACGACGCCGCGTTCGACGATCACGCGGTTGCCGATCTCCGGTCCGAGTTCGACCATGCGGCGTTCGGCCACGCTGTCCGGGCGTACGACGAAGATGTAGGCGCCGCCCTTCTCGATGACCACCGACTTGGTGGGGATCACCATGGCCCCCTCGCGCACGTCGAGCAGCAGGCGCACCTTTGTGAACTGGCCCGGCAGCAGGATCCGGTCCGGATTGGCCATCTCGGCGCGCACCGAGAAGGTACCCGTCTCGGGATCGACCTGCGGATCGGCAAAGTCGACCAGACCCCGCAGCGGATAGGGGGTGTTGTCGGGCAGCGTGATGGTGATGTAGGGGTTCCACTTGCGGGTGGTGTCCTTCTGTCCGATATTGACGTTGCGGGCCTTGCTCTTCAGGTAGTCGAGGCCCGTCATGCTGAAGTCGACACGCACGGTGTCGCTCTTGACCACGGTGGCCAGCAGCGACTTGCCGTTCGGGCCGACGAGCGTACCGATGTCGACGCTGCGTTCGGAGATATAGCCCGAGATGGGCGAGCTGACGGTGGTGTAGCTCAGGGCGGTTTCGGCCTGCGTGAGGTCGGCCTCGCTCATGGCCACGGCGGCCGTGGCGCTCTCGTACGAGGCGACGGCGTTGTCCAGGTCGAGCTGGCTGGCGGCATTCTGCTCATAGAGGGGCTGGATGCGCTGCAGGTCGCGGTCGGCCTTCAGGGCCAGGGCCTTGTCCTTGTTGAGCTGGGCGCGGGCCTTGTTGACGCGCGCCTCATAGACCTTGGGGTCGATGATGAAGAGGGGCTGGCCGCGGCGGACGTAGGTACCCTCCTCGAAGAGCATCTTCTCGAGGAAGCCCTCGACGCGGGCGCGGATTTCGACGAATTGCTGGGCGCGGATACGTCCGACGTATTCGCCGTAGATTTCGATGTCGTCCGTACGGACGGGCTCTACTTCGACGACGGGAAAGACGGGTTTCGGCGGCTCGGGACGGAAGATCCACCAGAGCCCTCCGGCGATCAGGACGGCACAGACACCCAGAATTCCCCACGTTCGTTTGGAGAGGCGGCGGACCCGGCCGCCGGCGTTTTTGCCCAGTTCGAGCGTGCGGCGCCCGGCGCGGGTCGCCTGCTGAACGATTTTCTCGCGTGATATTTCCATGTTCAAGTCATAAAGTCCGGAATGTTTGCCTGGTAGTTTCCGGTTCGAACCGCAAAGGTACGAATTTTTCTCTAAGAAACGGATTTTTCGGCCCGATATGATATTTTTCGCTGTTATTTTCCGCTCTTTTTCTGCGGCTGGGAATCGCGGGTCTCTCTTCTACTTGTCGCGCAGGGCGGTCGGCGCTGTTCATTTTGTCTTCCGTCGTGTTCGTTTGGTTGTTTTCCGCCTTCCTATATTGCTCCGGCCTTTGTGTTTCGCGTTATTGTTCCTATCTTCGTTAACAGAATTGTTAGATAAATTTGTTAATCCGAATTTCACATGACGGAACCGATTCACGGCAACAAGGAGCAGGCGATCCTCGAAGCGGCCGAGCGGGAGTTTCTCGCCAAGGGTTTCGACGGGGCCCGGACCACCTCGATCGCCCGGGCGGCAGGTGTGACCCATGCCATGCTGCATTACTACTTTCGGACCAAGGAGCGGATCTTCGAACGGGTTCTCGACGAGAAGATGCGCCTGATGGGAGAACTGGTTCTGAAGGCGTTCGGCAATCCGGAACTTCCGTTGACGGAGCGCCTTCGGCAGGGGGTCGAGGAGCATTTCGATTTTGTGGCGGCCAATGCCGAACTGCCTCGTTTCCTGATCAACGAGGTCTTCGCGCGCCCCGAGCGCTACGAGGCGATGCGGCAGCGAATCCGCCTGATTCTCGATCCGCTGCTTGTCGGGCTCCAGCGCGATCTGGACGAGGCGGCGGCACGCGGCGAAGCGGATCCGATGGACGCCCTGATGCTGCTGCTGGATATCATCTCGCTGAACGTCTTTCCCTTCCTGACCTATCCGCTGCTTGCGCCGTTGCTGGGAGATCTGGCGGATGACCGGGAGCGCTTCTTTGCAAGGCGCAGGGCCGAAATTGTCGAAACAATTCGCAAACGTCTCTTGAAAACTCCGCAACCATGAAACGCATGCTGATTTTATGCGGGGCGCTGCTGGCGGGAGTCGCCTCGCCGGCGCAGCCGACGCTCGACGAATGCCGGGAGCTGGCCCGCCGTCATTACCCCACGATTCGTCAATACGACCTGATCCGCCGCACCGAGGCCTTCAACCTCTCGAATGCGGCGCGGGCGTGGTTGCCGCAGGTCTCCTTTTCGGCGCAGGCGACCTGGCAGACCGATGTGCCGGCGTTTCCCGATGCGCTGACCGGGATTCTGGCCAGCCAAAACGTATCTGTTCCAGGTATTCACAAGGATCAATATAAAGTGATGCTTGAGGTCAGTCAAACCCTCTGGGACGGAGGTGTGACCGCTGCCCGGAAGCGAATGGCCGAGGCTGAATCGGCTGAGCAGCAGCGGGCTGCGGATATCGATCTCTATGTGCTGGAGGGGCGGATCGATGACCTCTATTTCGGAATTCTGCTTCTTGATGAACGCGTTGCGCAGATGCAGCTGGCGATCGATCTGCTGCGGAGCAATCTTGAAAAGGTGCGTGCCTGTGTGCGTAACGGCGTGGCGATGGCCTCGGATGCCGATGCCGTGGAGGCCGAACTGCTGGCTGCCGGGCAGCGCAAGGGGGAGTACGTGGCGCAGGGAGAGAGCTATCGGCGGGTGTTGTCGCTCTTCATCGGGCAGGAGTTGGACGGTGCTCCCCTGGCTCGTCCCGATGCCGTGTCGGCCGCGGATCTCTCCGATGGAGCCGGTGCGGACGAGAGTCTGTTGAATGGATCGGGAGGTGTCCGTGCGACCGAATCCGATCCGCTGAACTCCGGTTCGGCGGACTTTGCGGAAGGGGGCGGTTGTCTGTTCTCTCCGATACCCGCCGAGGCGACGGCACGCCCCGAAATGGCGTGGTTCGATGCCCGGGCCGATCGGCTGACGGCGCAGGAGGAGCAGCTGAAGGCGGCGACCCGGCCCCGGTTCGGCCTCTTTGCGCAGGGGTATTACGGTTACCCCGGGTTGGATTACTTCCGCAGCATGATCTCCCCGGCGTGGACCTGGAATGCGCTGGTCGGCGTGAGGATGTCGTGGAATTTCGGCGGTTACTACACGCGGAAGAATTCGCTCGGGAAGCTCCGCGCAGCGAAGGATCAGGTTGAAGTGCAACGGGATATATTTCTGTTCAACAGCCGATTGCAGGCCGTTGAGGAGAACGGGGAGATCCGCCGTCTGAGGCGGGCTCTGGCCGATGATGACCGCATCGTGGCCCTGCGGCGTTCGGTGCGCATGGCTGCCGAGTCGAAACTCCGCAACGGCGTCATCGATACGGACGATCTGCTGCGCCGGATCACCGACGAAAATCTGGCCGTCATGGCCCGCAGCGCCCGCGAAATCGAGCTGCTGAAGACAATTTATGAATGGAAACATACGCTGAACCGATGAATATGAAACGATTGGGATTTTGTCTGTTGATCTCCCTGATGGCTGCGGCCTGCAGCCGCGACGGAGAGTTCGATGCCTCGGGAACCTTCGAGGCTACCGAGGTGACGGTCTCGGCCGAAGAGGCCGGACGCATTCTGTGGTTCGGAGCCGAAGAGGGCGATCGGATCGAGGCGGGCGTGCAGGTCGGGGCGATCGACTCCGTCCAGCTGTACCTCCGCAGGCAGCAGCTGGAGCGGCAGCTGGCGTCGGTCGGTTCGGCACGCCCCGACCGGGCCAAACAGGCCGCTTCGCTCCGCGAACGGATTGCCCGCCAGCAGATCGAGTGCCGCCGTGTGGAGAACCTGCTGGCCGACGGCGCCGCCACGCTCAAACAGCGTGACGATGCCCGGGCGCAGCTGAAGGTCCTCGAGGGGGAGCTGGCGGCACTGCTGTCGACGCTCGACAAGAACCGCACGTCGATCGATGAGAACGTCTCGGCCATCGATCTCGAGATTGCCCGGGTCGAGGACCGGCTCTCCAAATGCCGCATTTGCTCCCCGGTGACGGGTACCGTCCTGGCCCGCTATGCCGAGGCCGGTGAGCTGGCCGTGACGGGGCGCCCGCTGATGAAGGTGGCCGATCTGGACCGCCTCTATCTGCGTGCCTACTTCACGTCGGACCAGCTGGCGCAGCTGCGGATCGGTCAGCCGGTGACGGTGACGGCCGACTTCGGCGGCGGCGAACGCTACGACTATCCCGGACGGGTGGTGTGGATCGCCTCGGAGAGCGAATTTACCCCTAAGACCATTCAGACGCGCGATTCGCGGGCCAATCTGGTCTATGCCGTCAAGATCGCCGTCGAAAACGACGGACGGTTGAAGATCGGCCTCTACGGAGAGGTCCGGCTCGATGCCGACACGGAAAAGAGGTAGTCGAAGCATGTCGGAAGATTTTGCCATACGGATCGAGGGGTTGGTCAAGCGCTACGGTGCGGTGACCGCGCTGGACGGAATCTCGTTCGGCGTGCGGCGCGGCGAACTGTTTGGACTGATCGGCCCCGACGGTGCCGGAAAAACCACCCTGTTCCGGCTCCTGGCCACGCTCCTTATGCCCGATGCCGGTCGGGCCGAGGTCGACGGGTATGATATCGGGCGCGACATGCGGGCGATTCGCTCCCGTGTGGGGTACATGCCCGGCCGCTTCTCGCTCTATGCAGACCTCTCGGTCGAGGAGAATCTCACGTTTTTTGCCGCCCTGTTCGGGGTCGATGCCGGGGAGAACCGGGCGCTGATCGAACCGATCTATCGGCAGCTGGAGCCCTTCCGCCGCCGTCGGGCCGGAAAGCTCTCGGGCGGCATGAAGCAGAAACTGGCCCTCTGCTGTGCGTTGATCCACCGCCCGTCGGTGCTGCTGCTGGACGAGCCCACGACGGGGGTCGACCCCGTCTCGCGCAGCGAATTCTGGGAGATGCTCGTCCGGCTGCGCGGCGAGGGAATCTCGATCCTCGTGGCAACGCCCTACATGGACGAGGCGCGGCGCTGCGATCGCGTGGCTCTCTGCGACCGGGGGCGGCTGCTGTCCGTGGAGACCCCGGCCGGGGTGGCGGCCTCGTTCGACGGGGAGCTGTATGCCCTGTCCGGACGCGAGATGTTCCGCCTGCTCGGCGCCGCACGCAAGGAGCCCGGCGTCGAGGCGTGCTATCCCTTCGGGGCGGAACACCATCTGACCGTCGGCCGGGCATTCGATGCGGAGCATCTCCGGCAGCGGCTCGCCCGGGAGGGCTTTCACGAGGTCGTGCTGCGGCGCGTGGAGCCCGGAATCGAGGATGTTTTCATAAAACGGATGAGCCATGAATGAATGGGATACGGTCATCTCGGTCCGCGGACTGACCAAACGATTCGGAAACTTTACGGCCGTCGACGGCATCTCGTTCGAGGTGCGGCGCGGCGAGATCTTCGGCTTCCTCGGTGCTAACGGCGCCGGAAAAACCACCGCCATGCGGATGCTGTGCGGGTTGAGCTACCCCACTTCGGGTGAAGGTCGCGTGGCCGGTTACGACATCGCCTCCCAGGGCGAGTGCATCAAACGCCGCATCGGCTACATGAGTCAGCGTTTTTCGCTCTACGACGATCTGACCGTGTTGGAGAACATCCGCCTCTTCGGCGGTATCTACGGCCTGCGGCGGCGCGAAACGCTGCGCCGTGCAGTGGAACTGCTCGGAAGACTCGGCTTCCGCAGCGAGGCCCGTACGCGGGTCGGCGCCCTGCCGCTGGGGTGGAAACAGAAACTCGCCTTCGCCGTGGCAACGCTCCATCGCCCCGAGGTGGTCTTCCTCGACGAACCCACCGGAGGGGTCGATCCCGTTACCAGACGGCAGTTCTGGGAGCTGATCTACGAGGCTGCCGCCGGCGGAACGACGATCTTCGTGACGACCCATTACATGGATGAGGCCGAGTACTGTTCGCGGATCTCGATCATGGTCGACGGCCGGATCCGGGCCCTCGGAACACCGGCCGAACTCAAACGGCAATTCGACGCGGTGTCGATCGACGAACTCTTCCGCCGGCTGGCCCGCAACGCCAAACGATCAGAGGTAAAACCATGAAAAAGAACGGATTTTTCGCCTTTGTCCGCAAGGAGTCGCTGCACATCCTGCGCGATCCCCGTACGATGCTGGTCGTGCTGGGGATTCCCGTCGTGCAGCTGCTGCTGTTCGGATTCGCCCTCTCGACCGAGGTGAACAACCTCGACTTCGCCGTAGCTGCTCCCCATCGTTCGGAGGCCGTACGGCGTGTCGTCGAACGAATCGCCGCAAACGACTGCTTCACCTTCCGCGGGTATGTCGAAGCGCAGCAGATCGACCGGGTGCTGCGGCAAGGTGAGGCCGATGTTGTCGTGGCCTTTGCCGATGATTTCGACCGGCGGTCGGTCGCTCTGGCGGGCGAGAACGACTGGCTGCCGGGAAGCGTGGCGGGGACCGAGACTCTTGCGGCGGATGCTCTTGCGGCAGGCGGAGTGTCGGTTGTGCCGGTCGTTCCGGCAGTTTCGGAGCCGAATGGTAGCCCTGCGGCGAACGGCGGTTTGTCGGATATGGCGGCGGGTCGTGTCGGACCGGGAAAGGGTCCCGAGTGCGGCTCGGTCGCGGCGGGCGGTCTGATGAGTGGCTCGCTGCCGATGGACGGCTCGACGGCAGGCTCGGTCGCGGCGGGCGGGTCCCTGACGGGGATGGCTGCTGCGGGGGGTGGCGCTCTGGCTGGGGTGGCTGGCGGTGCCGCCGTGCAGCTCCTCTTCGACGCCTCGAATCCAAATACGGCCTCGGCCGGCGCCGGATACCTGCAGCGGCTGCTGCTCGGTGACGGCGGTGCGGGTCTCTCCCGGATCGAGATGCACCTCCTCTACAACCCCCGCATGAAGAGCGCCTACAACTTCGTCCCCGGAATCATGGGGCTGCTCTTCATCCTGATCTGCTCGATCATGACCTCCGTCTCGATCGTCCGCGAAAAGGAGTCCGGTACGATGGAGGTGCTCCTCGTCTCGCCCGTGCGCCCCGTGGCGATCGTCTTCGCCAAGATGATCCCCTACTTCCTCCTCTCGTGTCTGGATCTGGCCCTCATCCTGCTGCTGGCACGCTTTGTCCTCGGCGTCCCCCTGTCGGGCAGCGTCGCCGCCGTGGTCGGCATCTCGATCCTCTATCTGCTGCTCGCTCTGGCCCTCGGACTCTTCATTTCGACCATCGCCGACCGCCAGGCAACGGCCCTCGTCATCTCGGCCATGCTCATGCTGCTGCCCGTCATCATGCTCTCGGGGATGATCTTCCCCGTCGAAAACATGCCCAGCGTGCTGCAGGCCCTCTCGTGCGTGATCCCGGCCCGATGGTATATCGCCGCCGTGCGCAAACTGATGATTCAGGCGCTCCCGTTCGCCGCCGTATGGCGCGAATGTGCGATTCTGCTCGTCATGACCATCGGGCTGATCGCCGTCGCCCTGCGCAAGTTCAACGACAAACTCGAATGATGCCATGCGTACGTTGTTGGTTCTTTTGGACAAGGAGTTCCGGCAGTTCTTCCGGAGCCCGTTCCTCCCGAAGGTCGTCATCGTCTTCCCGTTGATGATCATGTTCGTAATCCCCTGGGTCACAACCCTCGACGTCCGTCACATCGATGTCGCGGTGGTCGACGGTGACCGGTCGCAGACCTCGCAGCGCATCATCCGAAAGATCGACGCCTCGGATTACTTTACACTCCGCGGGGTCGAGTCCGATTACGGGGCGGCGCTCCGCCGGCTCGAAGCCGGCGAGGTCGACGCGATCCTCGAACTCCCCGACCGCTTCGAACGCTCGCTCTCCACGTCGGCTCCCGAACGCGTGCGTATCGCCGCCAACGGCGTGAACGCCCTCAAGGGCAGTCTCGGCGGGCAGTATCTCGCCGCGGTCGTCCGTCAGGCACTCGCCGAAAGGGCCCGCGAGTGCGGTCAGCCGCTGCCGGCCGAGGCGCTGGTCGTGCAGAACCGCTACAACCCGACGCTCGAATACCGTTTCTATATGATTCCGGCGCTGATGATCATGCTGCTGGTGATGATCTGCGGTTTCCTCCCGGCACTGAATCTCGTCGGCGAAAAGGAGGCCGGGACCATCGAGCAGATCAACGTTACGCCGGTCGGCCGCTGGACCTTCGCCCTGGCCAAACTGATCCCCTTCTGGGTGATCGGCCTGGTCGTCCTGGGGCTGGTGATGATCGTGGCAAAACTGCTCTACGGCCTGGCTCCCGAAGGCAGTATCGGTGCCATCCTCCTCGCCGCCGCGCTCTTCATCTTCACGATGTCGGGACTCGGTGTCGGCGTCGCAAACGGCTCCTCGAACATGCAGCAGACCATGTTCGTGATGTTCTTCTTCGTGATGGTCTTTATCCTGATGAGCGGGATGGTCACTCCCGTCGAATCGATGCCCCGCTGGGCCCAGGCGCTGACCCGGATCCTGCCGCCCCGCTACTTCGTCGATGTCATGCGCGCGCTCTACCTCAAGGGGGCCTCAATTGCCGATCTGTGGGTGAATTATGCGGCGCTGGCCCTCTTTGCCCTGATATTCAACGGCTGGGCGGCCCTGAGCTACCGTAAGCAGAGCTGATCCAGAACTCGGACGGCTCGGACGGCGAGATTCGGTAGGGGGCGCGGCGGGTGCCGGTTGGCTTCGGCTGTGCGGGAGGATGCCGGAGGTCGGATCCTGCGGCATGCAGGGTGCCGATGGCGGGTGTCGGTGAAGAGAACCGGCGGAGGGGTGTTGGCGGATAATGCCGGCGGGGTGGCTGGAAGGTGTCGCGGCGGCTACTCCCGGCCGGGAATCCACCCCGGAAGCAGGGCGTGACGCGACAGAAAATCGTAAAACGGCTGCCGGTAGTTCTCCGAAATCGGAATCCGTTCCTCGCCGAACAGAATCCGGTTCCGTTCGATCGTGCGGATCTTCGACGGCTGGACGATATACGAGCGGTGGACCCGGATGAAACGCTCCGTCGGAAGCTCCTCCTCGAGCGTCTTCAGGCTCAGCAGCGAAACTACCGGGCGGGCCTCCCCTTCGACGTGGATCTTCACGTAGTCCTTCAGCCCCTCGATGTAGAGAATCCGCTCGAGCGGGATCTGCTGCAGGCGGTACTCCGTCTTGACGAAGAGACTCTGCCGCGGATCGCCCCCGTCATGCATGCCCGTCTCCCGCTCGGGGACAGCCGACGGAGAAGCCTCTGCCGGCCGAATGGCGCTTCCCGCAACGGCAGAGTCCGCAGCCGGCTCCGTCGGGGCGTGCCCCTCGGCCCGGCGCTTGAGCTCAAACCATTGGAGCGCCTTGTTCGCTGCCGTGAGAAAATCGTTGTAGCTGATCGGTTTGAGCAGGTAGTCCAGCGCCTGGACCCGGAACCCCTCCAGGGCATACTGGCTGAAGGCCGTCGTGAAAATCACGCGCGTCTCCTCGGGAAGCATCCGCGAGAGCTCCATGCCGCTCAGCCCCGGCATCTGGATGTCGCAGAAGAGCAGGTCGACCGGCCGCTCGCGAAGTGCCGCAAAGGCCGCCGTACCGCTGCCATAGGAGCCCGCCAGCTCAAGGTACGGCGTCTTGCGCACGTAGCCCTCCATCAACTCTACGGCCAGCGGCTCGTCGTCGATCACGATACAGCTCAGTTTCATGAATTTTCCGTCAGTGTTATGCACAGCAGCGCCGTGTAGGCTTCGCCCGTGCGTCCATATTCGAAGGTATGGCGGTCCGGGTAGAGCATCTCCAGCCGCCGCGTGAGGTTGGCCAGCCCGATCCCCGAACCGCTGCGGTCCGACTCGCCCGATTTGGGAAAGTAGCTGTTCTCGATCCGGCAGATCAGCTGGTCACCGATCTCGTGGAGATCGATGGAGACGTACGAGGGCCGGTCGTTGTCGACCCCGTGCTTGAAGGCGTTCTCCACCAGCGAGATGAACAGCAGCGGCGCTACAAGCCGTTGCGACGGATCCTCGGGCAGCGACACCCGGACCTGTACGTGGCGCGGCAGGCGGATGCGCATCAGCTCGATGTAGTCGCGCAGAAAGTCGATCTCCGCAGCGACGGGTACCAACGGGTGGCTGCTCTCGTAGAGCACGTAGCGCAGCAATCGGCTCAGGTCATGGACGGCCTGCTGCGCACGGTCGGTGTCGAGCTGGATGAGCGAGTAGATGTTGTTGAGCGTGTTGAAGAGGAAATGGGGGTTCAACTGGCTCTTGAGGTTCTGCAGTTCGGCCTGTGTGCGGCTGTGTTCGAGCTCCTGGCGGGCAGCCTCGGCCCGGTACCAGCCGCTGGTCATGCGGATGGCCACCCCGACCCCCACAACCAGAAGGTAGAGTGTCAGGTTGCCGGCGAAGAAACGCACCGTGTCCTGCCAAGGCCGTGCCATCGGCGGGCGGTGGTGCAGATCGGGTGGAAGCACGTAGCGGAACAGCAGGTGGACCAGGATCATCACCGCAGCAATCAGCAGCAGGTTGTAGCCCGTGAAGCGGCCGAAACGACGCGTGGTCAGGTAGCGGTCGATCAGCAGAAAGAAGTTCGTATAGAAGACCACCATGAACGAAAGCGGTACGAGCAGAAAGCGCACATATTGCGGTCCGTTCATCAGCGGACGGTTGGGACCGGTCACGAAGAGCGGCATGCCGAAGATCACGGCCCAGGCCGTAAGGTGGACAAGCCAACCCGTGTATTTTGATTGCAATGCGGTCATGAAACAAAAGTAATAAAAAATCCAGTTTTTAAGCCGCAGGGGCGAAAGTTTCTGAACCCCGACAAGGTCCGGCCGCTCGCAGATCGCTGCCTCTTGGCCGGGCGGAATGCGGTGAAGACTTCCCCGGAGACCTGATGAGGTCCGCACGCCCGCAGACCCCGGCTCCTAGCCGGGCGGGAGGATGCTGCTGATGCCCGATGAGGTTTGCACGCCCGCAGAACCCGGCTCTTAGCCGGGCTATTCGTAGCGGATGGCCTCGATCGGGTCGAGCATGGCGGCCTTCTGCGCCGGGTACCATCCGAAGAAGACTCCCGTCAGCGTGCAGACCGCAAACGACAGAAAGACACTCCACGGCTGGATGTAGATCGGAAAGGCCGCCAGCAGGTTCACCGCGATGGCCGCCCCTACCCCGACGACTACCCCGATCAAGCCGCCCGTGACGCTGATCAGAATCGACTCGATGAGGAACTGAGCCAGGATGTCGATCCCCTTGGCGCCGATCGACATCCGAAGACCGATCTCACGCGTGCGCTCCGTCACCGAAACGTACATGATGTTCATGATGCCGATGCCGCCTACGAGCAGCGAAATGCCCGCCACGGCCGCCAGCAGGACCGTCATCATGTCGGTCGTCGAGGTGAGCATCGAGGCCATCTCCTGCTGCGAACGGATCGAAAAGTCATCCTCGTCGGTGGGCTTCAGACGGTGGTTCTCGCGCAGGATCGCCGAAATCTCGTCGATGGCCTGATCGGTGTAGGCTTCGGTGAGCGCCGAGCAGATGATCTCCTGCAAGTGCGTGATGGCGAGGATGCGCTTCTGGACCGGCGTGTAGGGGGCGATGATCAGGTCGTCCTGATCCATGCCCATGCTGTTGTAGCCCTTGCTCTCGAGCACCCCCACGATCCGGAACGGGATTGTCCCGAAACGGATGACCCGCCCCACGGGATTCTCCCCGTCGGGAAAGAGCTCCTCGACGACGGTCTTCCCCACGAGGCAGACCTTCGCGGCGGTCTTGATGTCCTGTTCGGAGAAGGTGTCGCCGTCGTCGACCCGGTAGCGACGGATCTCCAGATAGTCGAGATTCACGCCGTAGACCGTCGTCGGGGTGTTGTTCGCCCCGTAGACAGCCTGCCCCGAACTGTTGACCGACGGCGAAACGTAGGTCACGTAACGCGTCTTGGTCTGGATATCCTCCAGATCCTGGAGCTTGAGCGACTCCATGTCGTCGGCGCTCAGCTGCACACCGCCCCGGCGGTCGCCGCCCGGATGGATCATGATCATGTTCGATCCCATCTCGCTGATCTCGGCCTGGATGCTCCGCTTCGACCCCTGACCGATGGCCAGCATCGTAATGACGGACGCCACGCCGATGATGATGCCCAGCATCGTCAGAAACCCCCGCAGCTTGTTGTTGCTCAGCGCCTTGACGGCTATTTTGAATAGATTGGCAAAATTCATGGTCTAATCCTCCTGTCGCGGCAGCCGGGCCAGCGCCTCGGCCGCACTCAAAATGTGTTCGTTCTGCGTGTCGCCGGTGATGTGGCCGTCGCGCAGCGTGATGTTGCGGCTGCTGTACTGTGCGATCTCGGGGTTGTGCGTCACGAAGATGATCGTGCGCCCCTCGGCGTGGAGCTGCTGGAAAAGAACCAGTACCTCGAAACTCGTCCGCGTGTCGAGGTTGCCCGTCGCCTCGTCGGCCAGAATCACCGCCGGGTTGTTCACCAGCGCCCGGGCAATGGCCACGCGCTGCATCTGTCCGCCCGACATCTGGTTGCTCTTGTGCATCAGCCGGTCGCCCAGCCCCACGGCCTCCAGTGCCGCGATGGCCCGCTGGCGGCGTTCGGCAGCCCGGCACTGCGGGTTGTACATCAGCGGCAGCTCGACGTTCTCGATGGCCGTCGTCTTCGGCAGCAGGTTGTAGTTCTGGAAGACGAAACCGATCTTGCGGTTGCGCAGCGTCGCCCGCTGGTTCTTGTCCATCGTGCGCACCGAGACGCCGTCGAGATAGTACTCGCCCGAGGTCGGCGTGTCGAGGCATCCCAGCGTGTTGAGCAGCGTCGACTTGCCCGAACCCGAGGTGCCCATGATCGTCACGAACTCCCCCTCGCGGATCGTGAACGAGACGCCGCGCAGGGCGTGGACCGTCTCGTCGCCGACCTGAAAGTCCCGCCGGATTTGCTCCAGGCGGATCACCTCCTTCTTCTCCATGGCTGTATTCCGTTTTCCGCTCCCGGCGGGGTTACTTCTTCTTGTTGCTTCCCGGAGGCGTCGGCATGAAGGGGCTCCGCTCCGCGGTCGGGGCACTCGGCGTCTTCGTGGCGGCCGTCAGCCCCACGGCTACCGTATCGCCGTCGGTGAGCCCGCCGGTAATCTCCGTCATGTCGCCGCTTGCCGCTCCGGTCGTCACCAGCCGCGGCTGCAGTTGCCGGTCGTGCATCACCCACACCTCGCGCTGTCCGGAGGTCGCGGACGGTGCCTCCGCCCCGATCGTCAGCCCCGCTTCGCCCAGCAGTTCGGCATCGGGTACGAAACGCAGCGCCTTGGTCGGCACGGCCAGCGCCTGATCCTTCTCCAGCGTGTAGATCGTCACGTTGGCCGTCAGCCCCGGCTTCAGCTTCAGATCGGGGTTGTAGGCCGTGATGACCACCTCGTAGGTCACGACGCTCGATTCGGTCGTCGCCTCGAGCCGCACCTGCTCGACCGTCCCGTTGAACGTGTCGTCGGGATAGGCGTCGACCGTAAACTCCACCCGCTGGCCGTCGGCTACCTGTCCGATGTCGGCCTCGTCGACGTCGGCAACCACCTGCATCTGCGTCAGGTCGTTGGCAATCGTGAAGAGCGTCGGCGTCTCGAAGCCTGCCGCTACGGTCTGCCCCTCCTCGACGGCCCGGCTGATCACCACCCCGTCGATCGGCGAGGTGATGGTCGCATAGCCCAGGTTCCGTTCGACCTTCACCATGGCCGCCTTGGCCTGGTCGTAGGCCGCACGCGACTTCTCGTAGAGATACGTCGCGTCGTCGTACTCCTGGTCGCTGACCAGCGCCTTCTCGTGCAGCGCCTTCGTCCGCGTGTAGTTCTTCGACTGGTAGTCGTATTCCGCCTTGCAGTTCGCCAGCTCGGCCTGCGAGGACTCCAGCTCGGCCTGAAGCGTCACCTTGTCCATCTCGGCGATGAGCTGCCCGGCCTTCACCACGTCGTTGTAGTCGACGTAGAGGCGGTCGATGATGCCCGACACCTGCGTGCCGACCTCCACCTCGGTGACCGGCTCGACGGTCCCGGTCGCCGTCACCGAATTGCGGATCGTAATGCGGCTCGTCGGCGCCGTCTCCAGCGTGATCTCCGACCCCTTCGACGGCCGCAGCACCAGCCACGCAACCACCACGACCGCCACGACAACCGCGGCGATCAGGATTCTCTTCCGTTTCATCTTATGTCTCTTGTTTTAGTTGATCGTACTTGTGCCGCGACCCTGGTAGATGTTCAGCAGCTCGATGTTCAACAGCGCCAGGTACTTCGCCTGAAGCACCTCCTGCCGCGAAGACGCCCATTCGTTCTGGGCCGTGATCAGCTCGACGGTGTTCTTCACGCCGAGGTTGAACTGTTCGCGCGTCAGATCGTAGCTCTCGCGGGCGTAGCGCTCCTTCTCGCTGGCGGCCCGGTACTGCGACTGCGCCGATACGGCATCCAGATAGGCCGACTCCACCTCGCGCAGCAGCGTCTTCTGCAGATCCTGCCACGTGAGACGGCTGTTCGCCTCCTCGAGGCGCGCCTTGTTCACCGCCGTGCGGTTTTTGCGGTTCGAGAAGATCGGTATGCTCAGCGTCAGGCCGATGTTCTCGTTGAAGCGGTTCCAGACCTGGCTCCCGCTTTCGTATCCGCCGTTCGACAGGTGTCCCGTGCCGATGCCGGCGGTTAAGGAAACGGAGGGATAGAACCCGGCCTGTGCCTGCCGAATGCCCAGCTCCGCAGATTCGACAGCCAGTTTGCCCCGTTCGATCTCGGGCATGGCCTCCAGCGCCGTTGCATAGATTGCGGCTTTGGCGGGCAGGGACGACAACACCTCACTCTCTTGGATGGCAGGCGTGGCCAGCTCCATCTCCTCCGTTATGTCAAGCTCCAGCAGCTGTTTGAGCTGGAGCCGGTAGTTGTCGAGCGACGTACGGGCCGTCGTGACCTGGTAGAGGTCGCTCGCATATTGACTCTCGAGTTGCGCGAAATCGACCCGGCTGATCGATCCCGCCTTCCACAGCTCCTCGGCCCGGTCACGCTGGGCCCGTGACGCCTCGGCCGTGTTGAGGGCCACCTCGACCGATTCGGCCGCATAGAGCGCCTGCAGGTAGGCCTGCACGATGGCGATGCGGATGTCGTTCTCCGATTCGGCGACCGTGAGGGCGTCGATGCGGTTCTGAAGCTGCTGCTGCTTGACCGTCGTGCGGAGGCGTCCCCCTTCGTAGAGCGTCAGCCCGGCGTTCACGCCGTAGGTGCCGCTGTAGGTGTTGCGGTCGGTGACGTTCGTCGACGGGTAGTTCGTGAAGCCCTGCGTCGTCGAGGCCGTCAGCGAGGGGAGCAGCGCCGCCTTCGCCTCTTCGGTGTCCTCAAGCCCCGAAAGGTAGTTGTTGCGGCTCTGGCGCAGCTGGATGTTGTTCTCCAGGGCATAGCGCAGGCATTCGTCCAGCGTCCAGACCCGGGTCGCGGGGAGGGTGTCGGCGGCATGCAGCTCCTCCTGCTCTTCGAGAAGCCGCGTGGCTCCCTGGGCCCCGACGGCCAGCAGGCTCAGCAGCATGGTGCCGTATGTCAACACGATTCGTCTCATGGAAATCTCGTTTTCTTTGCCGCAAAGCTATCCATCCCCTCCCGTGTGTGCAATTTAAATAGACGAAGCGGGCGATTCCATCGACGAAAAGGCCCGGACGTTCGACGACGTTCCGGGCCTCTTACTCGCTTGCAGTCCGAAAATACGGGCGTATCGCGGTGGCGAACGGTTACTGAAGCGCCTTCCCGAGCTGTTCGCACCAGGCGGCAATGCGGGCTGCATTCCGGGCCGGGGAGCTCTCGTCGATAGCCAGTCCGAGAAGCTTGCCTTCGCTGCAGATCAGCGAGTGGATCGAGCCGTATTCGGCCGGATCGCTGCTCCCCAGGAAGGTGCAGCCGCTCCCCTGCAGGGCTTCGTAAATCACGCCGACGGCATCGCAGAAGGTATCGGGATAGGATTCGCTGTCGCCGCAGCCGAACAGGGCTACCCGTTTCCCCGACAGGTCACAGCCCTTCAGGGCGTCGAGAAATCCGTACCAGTCGTCCTGCAAATCACCGCAACCCCAGGTCGAACTGCCCAGAATCAGCAGGTCGTAGGGTTCGGTAGCGGCGGGGCTCGATTGTGCAACGTTGTGGATGTCGGCATCGGCAATGCCCAGCTGGCGTGCGATCTCCCGGGCGACACTTTCGGTCGTGCCGGTGGTGCTTCCGAAAAAAATTCCGCTTTTCATGGCTCTCTGATTTGGTTTTATGCTGCAAAGAAAAGGTATTCCCCCGGGCCGATCAATACCTATTTCTCGTGGTTTTGGACTCTGTGGCGGGGAACCCTCGGAAAGAAGAGATTTTTTTCTGGAAAAAGGATCGCGATTCATTCTCGGGCTCAGACGTCTGCTATCTACCCTATTACCAGCTGTTTGTTGCGTCTTTCCGCTTGTGTGGATTTACCGTCGGCGGGGAATGACTGCAAAAAAAGTGGCAGGATATGGGTGAAAAATTTGGAGATTCACATTTTTTAGCTACCTTTGCACTCGCAATCAGCAAGACGCCCCACGGCACAACTGCCACGGCGAAATGCAAATGCGGAAATAGCTCAGTTGGTAGAGCGCAACCTTGCCAAGGTTGAGGTCGCGGGTCCGAGTCCCGTTTTCCGCTCCAGAGGGGGCCAGAAAGAAACCCCGATAGAAAGCAAAAAGCCTTGTATATCAGCAATATGCAAGGCTTTTTCTTGTATTCCCCCACTCCTGTTGACGCAAAAGGCAGCAAGTATTTCAGGCCTTAATCGTGACCTTTTTTTGCTCGGACCGAAAATAGGTCACGATTTAGCTCTATTTCGCTGATTTGCATCGTTTTACTCTGCAGCATTCCGGTGCTGAAGACGTTTAATTTACTCAAAAACCAAACAGCCATGTTGCCACGAACCACCTTCAGCGTCGTCTTCTTCTGCAAGAAGACCAAAGTCACAAAAAAGGGCAAAGCCCCGATCTATGCCCGTATCACTACGACCGGTCAGTCGACCGAAGTCTATACACAATGCCAGATTGAGCCCGAACGCTGGAATCAGCGTCTCGAACGTTCGCTCTACAAGGATGAAGTCGATCAGCAGATCAACCGCATCATCGCCAGTTACCGGGCCTCGATCCTTGCCGCCTACGACCGCCTGATCCAGGAGAACAGGACGCCGACCTGCTTTGCTGTCAAGCAGCTGCTGGGCTCCGCCTCTTCGAGCCGGATGGTGCTGGCGGAGTTCGGCAAATACTGCGAGAAACGCCAGCAGGAGGTCGGCACCCGCATCACGCAGCTCACGGCCAACAAGTACCACCGCCTGCTGCGCTACATGACCGAATATATCCGGCAGATGTATGGCAAGGAGGACCTCCCGCTGGAGACGGTCGACTATGCCTACGTCGATGGATTGAACACCTACATGCAGACGGCTTACAACTGCCACAACAACGGAGCAGTCAATCTGCTCTGCTGTTTGAAGAATTTCCTGCTCTATGCCGTCCGCAACGAATGGATCGAGAAGAATCCCTTCCGCTACTACAAGATGAAGATCGACAAGACGAATGTCAAGGTGCCGCTGACGAAAGCGGAACTGGACCTGCTACTGAAGAGGCCAATGCCCAACGAACGTCTGGACCGCATCCGGGATGTCTTCTGCTTCTGCGCGCTGACGGGACTGGCCTTCACGGATGTCGACCACCTGCGGCGGGAACACTTCACAACGGACGAGGAGGGACAACTGTGGATCCATAAACCGCGGGAGAAGACTGCGGTGATGAGCCGTGTTCCGGTACTTCCGCAGGCGGCGGCCCTGCTGGAGAAGTACCGCGACGATGCCAACTGTCAGGCACGGGGCAAACTGCTGCCCGTCCCGTCGAATACGAAGATGAACGCCTACTTGAAGGAGATTGCGGATATTTGCCAGATTCACAAGCATCTGACCACGCATCTTGCGCGCCATACGTTTGCCACGCTGGCGATTGAATACGGGATGCCGATCGACATCATCGCCAAGATTCTGGGCCATACGAATACGAACATGACACGGCGCTATGCGAAGATCTCCGAGGCGAACATCAGCCGCGAGATGCGTCGCATCGGCAAGGTGCTGACGGCATAAACCGGTTGTTGAGTTGAAAAATGAAGACGAGGCGGCGAGGATCCATTTCAGATCCCCGCCGCCACACGTTATTTAAGCAGCTTCTTTTATAATCTGAGATTGGCAAAGGGCAGCCGTCCCTCGTATTGACCTTTGAATGCTGCGAGCAATGCGGTTTCCTCCTTGGGTGGATTGCCCGATGGCAGCGGCTTCCAACAGAACAGCAGATCCTCCGCATCCCAAAGTTGCCAGATGTAGCGTCCGCCTTTGTGACCTATCGGTTTCCCTGCCCCGAACTGCAAATATTGTCGCAGACGGCTCCGCAGGGTCGCTTGGCTGTGCTCGTCTCCAGCCTTTCCGATATACAAGACACAAGTCTCCTCCACCCAGTTCATGCGGAGCTTCTCAATCGGAACGTTGGGATCCGTCCCTTTATAATGCCCTCCACTTCCCGTTGCACGGAATTGCGGTCGGCTCCCGATCTTCCGAACGACCATGTAGACGCCCCGAATATCCGGAATCTGTGTTAAATCCGGCCTTAATGCGGCAACGGAGACAAATCCGGAGAAACCGTTGCGACGCAGGTTCTCGATATTCTTGAAGTCGAGATCAGAACAGTCCAGTTCATCCACTCTTTCATCCGTTTCGGCAACCTTGCTCGCCTCCTGTTCCCGTCCGCCGGGTTGGGTTGCAACTCCTGTCGTTCGGGGTGCTGTTGCGCCAGTAACCGTGATTTGGCCGGAACGGATCAGTCCATCGAGATCTGCAAGTTGGCAATTACGAATTCCCCAATCGGCCTGACCGTAAAATCCGATACGGCGCATCGCGTCACGAATCCGTTTCTGCTGTTCGCGCGTTGCATGCACTCTTTTCCTAATCAACTCCCGAAGTCGGTCGATCTCAGATTCCGTAAATTCACGTTTTCCTTTCATAAACTAAAGTTCTGTTATTTAATCATGATAATATTCATATAACTCTTCGTAGTAGTCTTCGTAGCAGTTGGCCGGGTCGTCGTACATCCGACCGTCCGTCGGCCAAGAGAACGTTTGCAACGATTTCCGAGGCTCTTCGTCCCGATAAAGAATCCACCGACGATCGTAATCCAACGCCTTGACGTCGGTTATCGGTCGCGAAGAATCGTAGTTCCGCCATGGATTCTCCCGCCGGGGAGGCGCCTGTCGATTACGGTAGTAAAAGCCGAGGCAGATCAGGCAGAACGCCACACCAACAACAACCAACACTCCCAAACAGCCAGCGAGCCGCTGTCCGGCCGGTTCATTCCAAAATCGCTCGTTGTTCATCTCCCGTAGGTTTGTTGCGCTCGGCTGCCCCGAGGCAGGTATCGTAGATGCGTTTTCGGAGTGAGGCGGGGCGTATGACCTCCAGCGAACGGCTGCGGGCCAACAGGGCCATGACAAAGTCGTTGGTAATACGTACGTGCAGGCGGATGGTCAGCGAGTCGGGCTTCTCTTCGAGAATCTCCTGCGTGGCATGCAGCGGCAAGGTCTTGATGAAGGCCCCGTCCAACGCATCGTATCTCAATACGACCTCTTCGACCGGATCGTTCGGGTTGTTCCAGATACCGAAACTCTCCCGAAACAGCGCCGGAATGTCGATCTGTTCATTACGAACGAAGCGCTCCCGATCCTTTATCAGCAGGTGCGAAATACGATCCATGCCGAAGCAGTGCAACGAGTCGCCTTCGTCGGACTCGACGTATCCGATCAGATACCAGCGATGCTGGGACTCCTTCAGATAGTGCGGTTTTACCTCCCGGTGTACGATCTTCCCTTCGTGTCGAAACAGTTGGTAGTCAAAAACGACAGGATGCCGTTCACGGATGGCTTCGAGCAACTCCGGGATATAGGGAATCTCGCGGCCGCGCCGGTGTTCCGGCAGTACATACTGCCGGATGTCGCTGTCGGCATCGATGGCATTCAGGATCTCGAAATTCAGCAGCAACTCGCCATAGTCTGCACCGCTCCTTACCTGTTCCGCAAGGTAATATCCGCGCAGTTTGTCGTGCCGGATCGTGAGGCCAAACAACTCCTCGATGGTCTGAAAATCCCGTTGCAGGGTCCGCAGCGTGCATCCGGACGAACTGGCGTACTGCGAATGCATCCGTTGGGTCACGTAATCCACCAGTTCGCCGGCAGGAATGTATCCTGCACCATGGAGTTTGCTGACGATGATCACCATGCGGCGTATTTGATCAACGAGTGTCATGGGTCGTACTCTTTTTCCACAAAGATAAAAGGGTTGCGTGACAAAATATGTCGCGATTGATTCTTTTTGAAGAATTGTTTGCACGATTTTGTCCACCCTCTCGACGCCAACCGACGCCAACCACTGCCACATCGCTTTGCGGGCGAAACTTTTGAAGGGCTGAACGCGTTATCCGAGTGCAAGCTTGCAGGAACAAAGATTCATAAACCGGGAAAAAGATGAAACGCCGTGCCTTTCGGATCCGGGATCGCTGAATGTTCGGCGTCCCCATCCACACAGAGTGCAACCCACAGAGACAGGTTGCCGCATAGTCAAACCAAACAGAAAGAAGACCATGGAAAAGATCGTATGTATCGGGGAGCGGAGTTGGCAGCGGCTCCTCGAACGGGTGGAACACCTCTCCGCCCTTGCCCAACGCTTGGAACGTCGTTTGACGCCACCGCAGGACGACGGGTGATTGGACAGCGAAGAGGTCTGCTGGGCACTGAACATCACCAAACGCTCGCTGCAAAGCTACCGGGATCGGGGAGCGATTCCCTGCTCGCGATTGGGCGGTAAATTCTACTACCGACGCCGGGACCTGGCCGCCTGGCTCTCCCGCAAAACCATTCAAACGCGATAGCCATGCCGCTGGATTATCTCAACGAAGCAAGCGACGAGATACAGCGCTTGTTCGCACGGCTGGACGGCGTGGAACTCACGCTGCGGAAGGCCTCCGAGGAGCGCCGCCCGATGATCGGCGAGGAACGCTACCTGACCGGCGAGGAGGTCTGCACACGCCTGCACCTTTCGCCGCGCACCTTGCAGACGCTGCGGGATCGGCGGCAGATCCCCTTCACGGTACTTGGCAACCGCCTGCTGCTCTATCCCGAATCGGGGATCCGGGCGGTCCTTGACCGCAACATTCGGCCGGCTGCCGAGTAACAGACAAAGGACTCCTCCGATTTTTAAAATCGGAGGAGTCCTTTGTGCCATATTGCTTTATCAGTTTATTCTGGTAATAATTGATCGCAGATCTTCATAGGACGCAATTACGCCGTATTTTACATTGCTCGTTGAAACCTCATTAAATAATTTTTTTGCACACTCTATTTTAGCGGTTTCTACCCCTCTGAGATCCATTGATCTCATTGATCCCTTGGTTTCAGCAATAAAGAAAACATGTCTGACCTTCCCCGTATCGAATGCAATGGCCCAATCCGGAGCGTAGTTTCCAACGGGAGTTGGTATCTGGAAGGATCGGGGCAGTTTGGCGTAAACACATACCTCTGCCGCCGCATCCATATCTTTTGCAAAGTCCCGCTCTTTTACAGAATCAGAAAAGACATAATCCAAAATGTGTTTTTTCGCAGGATATGCCTTATCCAGACTTTGTATGGGCTTCTCTCGGGTAAATATGCTGCTGTCGTATTTGCCTTCGATCAGATTGTAGGATATGTGCTCGATAATCATCGTTGCTTTTTCCTCCCGAATCAGTTTGATCGTATTGCGGATAAACTCTTCGGGATTATTGCGGAACATGGCCAACTTGGATGAAGTCAGACCATTGAGAATCTTGACTACCGAACGGCGTGTCAGCGTGGCTCCCCGGGCAATCTCGCCGACGAGATCGTACGCGACTGACGATGTGGATAAGGTATTCAAGGTTTTCGAGGTCGAAGATGTTTCGTCGAATGCATCCACCGTTTGTTGCTCGCCGGAGACTACAACATACCGCAGTTGATTGACGTGCAATTTGGCGTTTATGCTCTTTGTCGCATTCTTAATAAGTTCATCGCTGTCGTAGTGAACCGTATAAGCATATTTGTGGTTGATCTCATTCCACAAGGCCTGGAACTCTTTCTTGTTGAAGTTTTCATTGAGCCTGTCGTTCTGAACATTGGGCTTATTCCCGTTCTCGAACATCTTGCTGACGGCATCTTGGGTTGCCTCATCGTACAGGGCGCGGATCAACATCTGAATACCTTCAGCCATCGGCGCGAGTTTCCGGGACATGGGAGCAAGCGCATTGTTTTCCAGATCGGATTTGTATTGTTCGGTAATCTGATCCTTGTCGTCAATATAGTCGTTTTCCCACAAATAGCTCCGAATGGCAGTTGCCTCCTCTTTGGTGATTGCATGCTTTTCACCGTCACACAAAACAAACATCCCCGTAAAGTATGCAACATCGGCTTTTGTCGGACGATCCCGCAATACCTCCTTGGTCTCACGCTGCAGGGCATCGACAAAACTGCTGTAACTCTCATTGGCAATGACCGTCAGTCGGTTCAGATCGTGTACGTTCTCGCCCAGGGTTTCAAAGTCCATTCGAACGCCGTTCCTGTCCACACACAGACGCAGTCCTCGGCCTACCTCCTGACGCTTGGCCACGGCGGAATTGGAGTGACGCAACGTGCAGATCTGGAAAACATTCGGGTTGTCCCAACCTTCCCGCAGGGCCGAGTGCGAGAAGATAAACCGCGTGGGCTCATCGAAACTCAACAGACGTTCCTTGTTCTTTAAAATCAGATCATAGGCCGATATGTCGTCGGAGATATCCTTGCCGCGTTTCACTTCACTATCCACGGAGCGCCCCTTTTTGTCGATCGAGAAGTAGCCCCGATGAATGTTGCCCACGTTGAACCGCCGCAGATATTGCTGATAATCCGAGTCGAAGAGCGACAACCGCTCGTTGAGAATGTTCGTGTACTCCTCCTCGAATATCTGTGCGAATATCTCTTTGACCTCGTGTCCCTCCGCGTCGTAGCTTTTGTATTTGGCCACCTCGTCGACAAAGAACAACGACAGCGTCTTGATTCCCCTGGCAAAAAGTTCGCTCTCCTTTTCGAAGTGCGACATGATCGTCTCCCGAATCTGCACCCGCTGCATGGCCAGTTCGGTGGTGTCGCCGAATACCTCTCCCTTGTGGAGCGTAATGCCGTTGAGAAAGGTCACGGAGTTGGCATAGGGATCAATCTCCGAGATGTCGAATCCATCGTATTGAGCCAGCCCGCTTTCGCTGATCAGCTTGTCGCCGACCCCGAACGTGTGAGCTTTGCGCTTTATGCCCGACGGGGTATTTATCTCCAGATCGATACGGGCCATGGGCGGCCTGTTTTTCGACAATACGATGCTGTCGAGGTAGAGATAACTCGACAATCCGCGCAGATTTTTAATCTCGAAGCCCTTCACCTGAATCTTTTTTACCAGTTTCATGTTGTAGGCATCGAGTGCATCGAGCGCGTAGACCGTATTGTGCCGGGTCTTGTGCGTGGCCGAGTAGTTCAGCATAAACAGCGGCTGGAATTTGGCCAGCGCCGTTTGCGTGACCTCGCCCTCCATTTTCTGGGGCTCATCCATGATGATAATCGGATGGTTGGCGGCAATCACGTCAATCGGCCGGCGGCTGCCGAATTCGTCGCGCTGCGAGTAAATGATGCGGCTCTCCTTGCTGCGTCCTCCTTCCTTCATTGAGGCGGCAAAAGCCTGCGTATTGATAATCATCACGTTCAGCCCGGCATCCGACGAGAATGAATCGAGTTGTTGCAGATTGGCGCTGTTGTAGATAAACCAGCGGGCCTTCTTGCCGTAATACTCCATGAAGTGGTCTTCGAGCATCCCGAAACTCTTGGCCACTCCTTCGCGGATGGCGATGCTGGGCACCACGACGATGAATTTCGACCAGCCGTACCGCTTGTTCATCTCGAACATCGTCTTGATATAGACGTAGGTTTTTCCCGTACCGGTCTCCATCTCGATGTCGAGACTGCAGGCGCCCAATCCCCTGGACAATGCCTCGGAACGCTTGATGTTGTTGCGGTCCTGTATCTTGTGGATGTTCTCCAGCAGCTCCGAGGCGTTGAGCCAAACCTCCTGGTTCCGGTAGCCGGTTTCCAGCTCACGTTCATCCATCCGGATTTGGTATTCTTTTCCCCGCTTGCCGAGGTCCCGACGGTATGTGGCATTCCCCTGCGAAGGCTGTCCGGCAAACACATCGACCGTACTCTCCACCGCATCGGTCTGGTATTGCTGTATCTTGAATCTGAATTTCATGGCACTCTCTACAAAATCCGACGGATGGTCTCCTTGCTGTAGGCGTTGAAAATCTGGTCGAAGTTGTCCAGCACGTTGTCCGTGGCGGCCGAGGCATCGCGCATCACAAAATAATAGGGCTGCATGCGGGCAATCTCCGTGATCACCTGCTCGTCGATGTCGCGGTCAAAGCAGGCTACCAGGTAGTTGTCGTCGACCGCATAGACCTTCTTGCCGTGAATCTCGCGCTCCTCGATGCGGCTCGACAAGGGCAGATTGCACTCCGGCATCACTTGGAACAACAAATCTTCCGCCGTACGGTCCGGCTTGATGTTGTCCTCGAAGGCCTCGAATCCCAGGGTCTGTTCGATGGGCGTCTCGGCCGGGGTGTAATAGACATCGGCCATGTTCGAGGAGTCGAGTTTCAATACGCGGAATCCGGTGTCGAGACGGTCGATTGCCTCCTTGTCCTTGTTTTCCTCCTTGATCTTCTTTCCGGCCCGGCGAATGCGTTCCTTGCCGATTTCGCAGATGTTCGGGTATCCGGCTTTGTAAGCTTCGCTTTTGGGGTCGGTCTTTTCGGGCAGCTGGACCATAATAAACTTGCGGTTGCCTCCATATAATGCATTCATTTTTAATGTGGCATGAGCTGTCGTAGCAGAACCGGAAAAGAAATCAAGTATGATGGCATCTTTGTCTGCAAAATAACTAATTAGGTGCAATAATAATTGATGGGGTTTAGGAAAACTAAATATTTCCTTTTTCCCGAACAAGGTAGCTATATCATCAGATCCATAATTGGGTATTTCAGCTTCATCAATGACAGAACTTATAATTTGATTATTTCGTTCTTTCCTATAACGAGGCAATCCATTTCTGTTGAAAAAGATTTCTATCCATTTCTGCCCTTTATTGTCATATGTTGGAGTACCATCATTTTTGAAATAATGTTCAATCTGATTTTTGTATGGATATGAACCTCGTAAAAGCACATCATTTTGTAAGACTCCGTTCCTGAAAACCATATTCCCATTTATGATTTTTAACTGGACTTCGTCTCCAACATGATCTGTGAATTCAATATCTTTGACCCCCTCAATTCTACATCCTTTCTTGAATATAACATCGCATATCGGATTCTTAGGACTTGGTTTATTGTAACAATAGTGTTCAAGACCTTCTAATTCATCTTTTCGATTGTCTCCAAAAAAACTTTTAACATTAACTGCATTTTTCCCATATGCAAGGATGTATTCGTGATTCTTGACGATTTTATTAAATCCTTTTGTTGAACCTTTATTGACCCATATCAATTCACCTCGATCCAATCTATTTTGTTCTCCAAAAATCTCGTCGCAGATTTTTCTTAAATTATCAACTTCGTTGTCGTCGATCGAGATAAAGATCACCCCGTCGTCCGACAACAGGTCGCGGGCCACTTTCAAGCGGGGATAGATCATATTGAGCCAATCGGTATGGAAACGACCGTTGGCTTCGGTATTGCGCTGCATCGGGTCGATGGTTTGGTGGCCCTCCGCATCGAACAGACCGCTGCGCTGCTCAAATTCCGTTTTGCCCTGGGCAAAGTCGTCGTTATAGACGAAATCGTTGCCCGTGTTGTAGGGCGGATCGATGTAGATCATCTTCACCTTGCCGAGGTAGTTCTCGCGCAGGAGTTTCAGCACGTCGAGGTTGTCGCCTTCGATGTAGAGGTTTTGGGTGGTATCGAAGTCGACGCTTTCGGCACGGCACGGGCGCAAGGTTTTCGAGGTCGGGGTATTGGCCAGCCGGATGGCCGCGCGCTTGTCGGGCCAGGTGAACTGGTAACGCTGTTCGGGGCCTTCGACCACGTCGTGAGCCAGGAGTTGGCGGAGTTTGTCGAAGTCGATGGCCTGTTCGACGCGACCGTTGCTGTTGATTCGTTCGGTCAGACACTCGGGGAACAACGCCCCGATTTGTTCTATATTTCTATCGGCCATATCCGCCGTCTGCATCTTCAGGTGTTCCATGGGGATTATTTCTTTTTTATTGATAACACAAGTGGAATCGTGTATTTTATGCGACTGATTGTTTGGCTTTCGACTTTCGACTCAACGTTGCCTCCAAAATTGAAGGCAACAACCTTGATACCTGCCCCGCCACTTTTTCCGTCGCTTTCTGTGGCTGTTATGGCAACATCAAAATCAACGTCAATAACGTTACCTTCGACAGTTCCTCTTACATATCTATAATCGCCATTAGATGCGAGTCCGTTTTTGGGAATATATCCTCCTATTTTTTGTAATTGCGAGTCAGCCTCATTAGCCCCTTCTACAATTTGTACTAACGTTTGGGTTGTAAATTCCTTTATGTCCATATTTATTCCAATTCTTTTTTCAGTTTCTTCAACTCCTCGAACAACTCCGTTTTCCGCCGCGGCTGCCGCTCCGAACGGGCCTTGCGTTCCAGCACCTCGATCTGGCGAAGCAGTTTCGCGCAGCGGTCCTCCTGCACAATCTGTTCGGCAACGCTGAGCCCCTCGGTGGGGGTAACGGCTCCGATCGAGGCGACAATTTCATCCCATACGGCATCGAGATTCAATCCCCGGAGCGGTATGCGGACACTCCCGGCGGGTTGCCAGGCCGAGAATATCATCCGCGAACAAAAGAGCGCCAGCCGGACCTCTCCGTCGAACGATAATGCAAAGATAAGATTTTGTGGGATTAATCGGACCAGCAGTTCCAGATTCTTCGCCTGACATTCACGGTGTTTGAGCTGGACGTCAAGCAGATAAAATTTTTTCACCCGTTCGCCCTCCGCAAGGGCCGGAACCGTGGCCGGAGAGACCTCGGCAACGATGTCGATGCGGCTGATGTCGGCATCGAACCGGTCGCGCTGCGTCGCCCGCAATTCAAAACGGGAGTAGATCGTCTTCTTGGGAAGCGACCGGCGCATCTCGGTGGAGGAAGGAAGTCCGTACATGGGTTATTGGATAACGATGAAACAGATTAGTTCGAAATCGTCGAGCCCCTTGATCTCGTCGGCGAACAGGCGCCCCGGGGCCCCGCTCAGGAAGCTGTCCAGATCGCTCTCGGCCTTGACCTCCACGATGGAGGCGATGGCCCGGTTGAGCAGTTCCGAGTAGTGGCGCATCTCGCGGCCGTCGCGGGTGAGGCGGTTGAATTCCCGGCAGAGCGTCGTATCGGGTTCGCTGTGTCCCTTGCACAGGCGGCGAAGCCGGTCGAGCAGCTCTTTGGGGGCAAGGTGGTTGATGACGACGGAGCCCGTTTCCGAAATATAGACCAGATAGAACGGATGAAGGCGGTTCTGGCGGTCGATATTGACCGAGTTGTTGCGGTTTTTCAGAACATAGATGACCCCCGGTGGGCAGTTGTCCGTATGGTTGACGACGGCATGCAATCCGAAGGGGGTATGTTCGATATCGGGATTCGTCTTCATGTAATCCAGCAGGTCGAGCCGGAATTCATTCAGCCCCAGGTCCATGATGGAGATGCCCGACGATATCTCCTCGATGTCGACCACCTCCGATTGCAGCCGTTTGAGCTGTTCGCGTCGGTATTCCAGGTCGCCCTTCTCCTCGGGTGAAATCGGGTTGTCGTCTCCCGTTGAGGTCAGAACCGACACCTTCATGCGGGCCTCGACACGTCCCTTGAGGTCGATATATTCGTCGAGCGTCATATCCGGCCAGTAGTTGACCAGCTGGATAACGGCGTTACGCGACCCGATGCGGTCGATTCGTCCGAAGCGTTGGATGATCCGCACGGGATTCCAGTGGATGTCGTAATTGATCAGATAGTCGCAATCCTGCAGATTCTGTCCTTCGGAGATGCAGTCCGTGGCAATGAGCACATCAATCTGTTCGTGGATATCCGGGAAAAGCACCTCTTTCTCCTTCGATATCGGCGAGAAGAGGGTCAGCACGGTGTTGAAATCGAGTTTCTGGCGCAGACGCAGAGTGCTTCGGGCCTCCACATCGCCGGTAACAAGCGCCGTGTGGAGACCTGTCTTTTCGTGAATGCGTTCCGCCAGATTGTTGTACAGATACTCGGCCGTATCGGAAAATGCCGTAAAGACAAGAACCTTCATGTTCCCGTCATTGATCGGGTGTTCGAATTTGTGGCGTAAGTCGGCTATGAGCTGCTGCAACTTGCAATCGTGTTCCGGGGTTATGTCGGCCAGCATGAACAGCAGCAGGTCGAGCGTTTCGAGATCCTCGGAAAGGTATCGCTTCCAGCTGACGTAGTCCATGTCCTTCAACGCGATTTGTGACTTACGGCCTCCAATGAAAAGGCTGTCCTGATCGTCGATATCCAGTCCGGAGGTGAAATCGAAATCGTCGATGGCGGTCGTTTCCGTATCGTGGCTGTCGATTTTCCGGATAGTGGCGTTGATGAAGCTCTGGATACGGGTGAGAGTCAGTCGGAAAGAATTGACCGAGCTTTCAAGCCGTTTCAACAGATTGCTGCTCATCAACTGACGCAGACCGCTCTCCCGTCCGGCCATGGTGAGGTTCGCATAGCCCTCCTGCGAGTCGCTTTTGGTGTATTTGGCACGCGAACTGGGCAAGATGAATAGCGAAGGCGTATAGATGGCCAGATTCAGTTGCTGAAGAAGTCCGAATATCTCGTTATAATTGATTGCCCGATCCAGATCGGTCAGGTGAGGCCGACGGGATATCGGAGCAAGCCGCTTCGGGAATTGGCCGATATCGGCCGTATCGTAATATTGCTCGATGTGTTTGCGGCTGCGGGCAATCGTAACGGAGTCGAGGACCTCGAAGAAGTCAAAACTTAACTTGTCGAGCAACGCTTTGGTTGTGCGTTCGGCCTGTGGCAGACGAACCCAACTGTTGTATGCAGCTTGAACCTGTCGGAAAATATCGTCTATTCCGTTCTGGGTATTCAGCAGTGAGTTGATATTGGCTGCATCTCCTTCATAAGCCAGAGCGATCTGATTCTTGAGATCGTTGAACCGGTTGTTTACGGGAGTTGCGGACAGCATGAGGACCTTGGTCCGGACGCCTTGTCGGATTACTTTGTTGAGGAGTTGCAGGTAACGGTTTTCTCTTGGGTTCTCATCGTTCTCATCCGTGGAAACTTTGCCTCCATTGCGGAAATTATGCGATTCGTCTATGACGACAAGATCATAATTTGACCAGTTGATATGTGTCAGGTCTATCCCATTGGACTTTCCGCTTTCGCGGGACAGATCGGAATGAAAAAGTATGTCATATCGCAGCCGATCCTTAGCTATGGGATTGTTCTTATAGTTGCTGCGGTAGGTTGCCCAGTTGTCGTATAGTTTCTTGGGGCAAAGGACCAGAACTGATTTGTTCCGGGTTTCATAATATTTTATGACCGAAAGGGCCGTGAATGTTTTGCCCAGACCAACGCTGTCGGCCAAGATGCAGCCGTTGTATTTTTCCAGTTTGTTTATGATGGCCAGACATGCATCTTTCTGGAAATTATACAGTTTGTTCCAGATGATGCTGTTCTTGAAACCGGTGGCCTCATTAGGCAGGACATCTTCGGATATATCTTCCAGAAATTCGTTGAAAATATTGTATAATGTGACAAAATAGAGAAAATCGGGGGCGTTCTCCTTGTAGGCATTGGTTATGTTGTCCAGAACTTCGTCTGTGACAATCTGCATTCGGGAGGTGTCGTTCCAAAGTTGATCGAACAGGGCCAAAAATTGTTGAGACATGGGGGAATCCAATTTGTTGACCATTGTATATGCATTATTGCCTCGTTCACACCCCAATTCGACTGTGGTGAATCCGGCAATGGGCATATAACTTTTGTTATCTATATTGGCAAATCCCATCATGTTCTCATTCGTCCGATTGGATTTGAAGCAAGCCTTTCGCCGGATCCACTCCGCACACTCTTTGGCGATGGCTTTTTGAGATAACTCGTTACGAAGCTTTATTTCGAATTCAGAACCATATAGATTGCGCTCTCGGTTTAATCTGGGAATGTAAAACTCCCGTTTTTGCTTGTTGGCTTTTTCAGTAATAAAAGTCGGAGACGTAAAGATGAAGCGTAATTCTTCGATGTCTTTCAATTGTTTTTTCAATTCCTGAAAGGCATAAATTGAAAAACAAGATGCTGCAATGGAAATCTTGCTCCCCGATTTAATCTCTTCGATAAAATCGTCCTTCAGGGTCTTGTCTATATTGTTGATTATCTCCATGTCAATTAATTGAAGCCAATGCACATGCAAGTACGAATTTAAATAAAAAAACTGTTTTATCAAAGTTTGAACAGTTGTCGCATTTATAATGCAACTATCGGCAAGAGAACGCAATCGCGCCCCATGGTGAAACAAAGCGGATGCAGACGCCGTTATCCTCGAAACGACGCAAAAACCACCAACCATGACAATGCCATTTATCCCTTTCAAGGCTCCCCACTGAAGAGCCGACCACCTTCTATCTGCTGCCTGCCGTCCCCGGTTGGACGACGGCATGCCCCGATCCGTTCGGGCCAAAAGCGACACGCTCCCCCTCCTTGCCGCGACATGAACCTCCTGCCGTTTGCCGGTACGGGAGCGCCTCCGCGCTGAAGCCTTTGCGACCCCGGGATTCCGCGGCGTTCGACGTCTGAAGTCGAACGTGCTGCCGATTCCCGGGTCCGAAAACCGAAAGGAGCGAGGTTGTGTTCTCGTGGCACAAAAACCCCGCATCGGGTTTTTGGCTGCCACTTCGAACCACCTCGCCCTGCGGGGCTGCCCCGCCCGGTCTGCTCCCGAGGGTCGCATACCAAACCATCCGCCGCTCGCCAGGCTCGCCGCGGATTCGGGGCACAGAGCGTCGCTTCCGACCGACGTCGCTCGCTGTGCGAAACATCCCCAGTTTGTTTGTTCCACCGCCAACGTCCCCGAGCCATGGAGATAGCGAAACTCAAAGGTGGTCGCCCGCGGAAGAGCACGGCTACCTTGCGCTCCCGCACGGTACGTTTCCGCGTGAGCGAGGCGGAGTACCTCCGGGTGCAACGTAAGGCAGCGGCCTGCAATCTGACCCTCTCGGAGTATGCCCGCCAGGCGGTCGTCTCGGGACGGATCATGCGCCGAATCGGCACAGAGGAGTTGCGCCTGGTCTCCGAATTGACGCGCGAGAGGAACAACCTGAACCAGCTGGCCTTCCTTCAGCATGCCTTCGGTATTGCCTCTCACGAGGAGGAGCTGCGGCGGATCCTCCGCTTCTACGACGAGGTGATCGGGCGACTGAAACAAAAACTCTAAAACGATGATCGGCAAAATCGTTACCGGCAAATCTTTCGGCGGTGCGGTGCGCTACCTGCTCTGCAAGGAGCCGGGAAAGGCTTACATTTTGACGAGTGACGGTGTAGAACTCTCTTCCCGGCAGGCACTGATCGGCAGCTTCGAGTTCCAGCGCCGGGCCCGTCCCGATGTCGAACGGGTCGTCGGACATATTTCGCTGTCGTTCCACCCCGATGATGATCCGCGGATGTCGAACCGGCTGATGCTCGACCTGGCACGGGAGTATATGCAACGCATGGGGATTACCGGCACGCAGTACCTTGTCGTGCGCCACACCGATACGAAGCATCCCCACCTGCATATCCTCTATAACCGGGTACGCTACGACACGACGCT
>ENA-OPBO01000499-OPBO01000499.1-human-gut-metagenome-genome-assembly--contig:-NODE-499-length-33424-cov-22.807486_pt1 | contig 33424 bp, 24 predicted proteins | sample MGYA00241071_ERZ501458 | MGnify/ENA primary metagenome ERZ501458 (study PRJEB25962, sample SAMEA2042509) | human gut metagenome | biome: human gut; feature: human-associated habitat; material: faeces... | reverse complement strand
TGGGCTAACGATTTGGTAACGGAACTTCTGCACAAATCCACGCTTTCTGCACTTTACCTCGCAGTGCAAACCACAGAGATATCGTGCAAATCCCTCTCATTTCCATTTACTTACCTGCAATCCTCTCCCTAATGCCCTTCCTCCTAAAAGTTCCTCCCTTGGAAATTTTATTTTCCTACGGAGGAAACGAAAAGTTCCAAGAGAGGAGCGGTTTTTGGAACTCGTATGTGTAAGAAAGAAAGCCCGATACGATCGATGAGGAGAGCGACTCCTACTCAGCCTTTGTCCCAGACTCTCGAGACGACAACGGGCGGAGTCACTACGTAGTGAGCCCGCCCGCATTATTCTTGTCGATGTAGTATCGCTCAGTCTGGCACTATCGCTTCAGGCGTTGTGCTATTGGAGTCGCCGAGCTGGTGAAGTCCTCGATAGGGCTGAAGCTGACACTAGGAATAAAGATGCTACCGTCATCTATCTGTGCCATTACACCCTGTGCCTCGTTGACGTAGGTAGGCAGGGCGATCGTTCTCTTCTTGTCAAAGACGAAGCCACTACGCTCCAAGCTAGCTATCAGAGCGGGTGAGCGAAGAGCCTTCATATCAGAGCAGAGGACCAGTGCAGAGCCATAGAGTGACTCGTCATTGTCTGATGGCAGCAAGATGATAGAGGGGAAGTACTTGTAGCGTGTCTGAACGCCCGGGAAGGGTAGATCCATCGAGAGCATCTCGAGTACGGCAGCCGTGTAGTCTTGATCAGCATACTTCTTCATAACATCCTCTAGCTTCTCCTTTTCAAAGCCAAAGAGTGGCATCGGGAAGTCTACCTCTTCGTAAGGAAGTAGCTGCTCTATGTCATTGTTGTAGTAGTACTGGATACCGGGGCGGAAAGTTGCCTTAGCAGCCTCGTCCTTAGGGATATTCATATCTACATTGGCAATGAGCTTGATCTCCTTGTCATAGTAGATTGGGTTGCCCTCTCCATCTTTGAGCCCTGAAGCGCTAAAGCCCTGAGCCTTGAGGTAAGCATCGACCTGCTCAGGCGTGGGGCGATGGAGCGTGTCACAAGAGACCCTGCACTCCTCGAGGAAGTGGTTCGTCTTGAGGTCTAGCCAATAGGTCACTTCGGTATAAACTTCGTGACCCGTCTGGAACTTGTAGACGCCCTTGTCGGGCTTGCTCGCCTCAGCATTGTAAGTGTGTCCCATACGAGCCTCAAAGAGCTGTATCATCTCTAGCGTAGCTCCGTAAGGTAGGAGAGGCATCCAGATGCCAGTAGTCTGATCCTGAAGAGGGTCAACACGTAGCCAGTTGGTCTTCTTGTTGTCGTTGTTACTCCACCAGAAGATTGGCTCGGTCTGCTCACCATCCACGAGGACGACTGAGGAGACACGACTACCGCGCGGTGCGCTGATGTAGATCTCTTCCGAAGCTTTGGCGGTACGAAGGTCGCTCTTGACGAAGCCGTTGTTGAGCAGATACTGATCGATGAACTGCTGGGCGGTCTCTTGCGAAGCAAACTGCACGCGTGCCACCTGATAGTGACCAGCTCTGTCAAAGTAGTAGACGATCTCTCGTACTATCTTGCTCTCTTGTGGGGTAGCGGTGAGGGTCATCAGCTCGTCTGAGCGGTCGACCTTGTTGCCACGCCCCTCTTCGATCTGGGTCACCTCGTCGATAGAGATACCGTAACGCTCGATGGGGAGTAGCCACTGCGAGATTCGTTCGGGCTCTTGCGGTCCGTCGCCACCCGTGATCGGGTTGTCCCAGTCACAGCTAGTGAGCGTGAGTGCTCCTGCTATGAGGAGTAAGAGGATTGATGTGATTCTTTTCATAGGGAAAACGTTTTATAGTTAAACTGTTTAGTGTATTGGTCGCATCATCTGCGTAGTGTGTTGATGGCAGCGATGAAGAGTATCTTGCCTGTCTCGGGGTGTACGATAGAGGCAAAGAATGGTCTGTCGAAGGCGATGCTACGAGTCTCAAGCGGGTCACCTACACCAGGCTCCACGGTTCCTATAACCGTTGCAGCAGCTCCCTCGACGCCTTTCTCATCCCACTGGAGTGTCGCTTGGTGGTATAGGCGGTTTTGTCGACCCGACTGCTTGCTCATCTGCTGCGCTAGAAACTTAGGGTCAAACATACGGCTGAGCTCCGTGAGAGGTACTCCCAGCGTCTTGCATAGTCCTAGCCCCATCAGCTCAGGTGTCAGGTCTAGCGTGGGGATCCCAGCGTTCAGGCGGGGCAGTCGTATATCTAGTGCGTAGCGCTTGCCAGCTGTGGCGAATCTGCGTAGCTCTTCGGGTGTCGGTAGGCTCTGGGAGAGCGGTAGCGTACGATCTTTTGGTAAGATGAGCAGCATACGAAATGGTGTCTCACCATACTTTCGCATCTCCTCACTGGCTAGTAGACCAACGGAAAGCGCCTCAAAGCGATCATCGGCGAAGTAGTCGATGGAGGTGTCATTGTGGATAGACATCATCATAGCCGGCTCCTCCTCGCCAGCACCATTGGTAAACTTACCTGCTTGGGTCTGCTCTTCGCTCGTCTCCCATTGCCAAGCAGCTGCAAAGAAGGCGGTATTAACTAGGAAGGCAAGCGGGTCTTGCCCCCCAGCACGACTAGGGTCTAGCATGTGCGGTATCTTGCCGTAGGTCTTGCGGCTGATCCAAGCATTGACCGCCTCGTATGAGGCTGGATCGCTGAGGTCGAGCGTCGCTGTCGGAGCTCCAAAGAAGTCATAGAGTTGCCGTGGGTAGGACTCGATCAAGTGACTTTGATACTTTGAGGAGACCCAAAAGCTATTGGACGGGAAGTAGCAGGCGTATTCACCCGCACTACACATCACCGCATTGAGCTGCTGATAGTATCTTGCTACAGAGGCAAGGCTCTGTGTAGCGGGTAGCTTTAGTGTCGATCTGTATTCATCAAAAGCTTCGTCCGACAGACCCACCGCATTCATCCCAAGGGCCGTTTCGATAGAGATCGGAGAGAGCACAAGGTTAGCACTGGAAGCCCGATTCTCCAGAAGAGCCCCAAAGAGCTTAAGGCTAAAGGCGTTGCCAGCCTCTACCAGTGGCATACTCTCTGCGGGCAGGGAGATGTGAGACTCGTTGGCAATCTTAGGCATAGAGGTGCCAGCTACCGGTGCCTCGCCGCCAACTAAGAAAGTGATAGGACCCTCCTTGGGGTCTCGCAGCTCCTCGTCGCAAGCGCTCAGTGTGACAAGTGCTACCGCCAGCGTTAGGATTAAGCTAAAAGCCGAATGATACTTCATAGGTTATACTAGTTTACTTATTAGTTGTTGCGAACAAGCCCCCCTGACAGAGCTGGGGGCTTGTCGCATTTATAGCGTTAGCAGTCTTACTTGGAGACTACCACCTTGAGCGTGAGGATGGCTCCGTCTGCGCTCTCGGCATGTACGAGGTAACTACCCACTGGTAGCTCAGGTAGTGCGTAGTGCGTGCCACCATTGGTAGCGTGCATAATCATCTCACCCTGTAGGCTGTAGAGTGTGATCTGTGACAGAGGAGTCTCTGAGACGATCGCTCTCAGGTCAGCGTCGTAGTAGATGCTAGCAGCCTCTGCAGTCGCAGGAGCAAGGATAGCGGTCTCGTTCGTGACGATCCAGCCGTTGCTCTGTGCAGGTGTGATATCAGCCTCGGCGGTGCCTGGGTTCTCGCTGATGTTGAGCTGCTTAACCCACTCGCGATTGTTGTCATGTACCTCCACCTCAGAGACGTTGGGGAGAGCCTTGATCAAACTATTGAGAGCTGTGGCAGGTAGCATGTTGTTTTGCAAGAATAGTCCCTGTAGCCCATCGTAGTTGGAGATCTTAAGCTCGCTGATCTGGTTGTGATCGCAGTAAAGCATCTGCACCGCCTTCTGAGCCGAGAGGTCGAGCTGCGTGAGCTTGTTGCGGCTACACTTGAGCCAGACGACCGACGGATTGTGCGAGAGGTCTAGCTTGGTCAGCTCATTGCCCGAGCAGGTGAGCCAGAAGAGGTTCTTCTGATGCTGTACATCTAGCTCTGTGAGCTTGTTGTCGTCAATCCATAGGGTGTTCAGCAGAGGCGACTGTGAGAGGTCGATCGAGGGGATCTGATTGCCCGCACAGCGCAGGTTCATAAGGCCTGTGAGCGGTGTGACATTGAGGCTAGAGAGCTTATTGTTGCCTAGGTTGAGCCACTTGATGAGTGGCGTCACTGTCAGGTCGATAGCTGTCAGCTCATTGTCCTGTAGGTATAGGCTTGTAAGCTGAGGTAGCGCTGCGAGGTCTATCGTAGCAAACTTATTGCTAAAGAGCGTCAGATCCGTGATGATCATCTGCTCGTCGAAGGTAATCTTAGAGAGCTTATTGCCTGGAGCGTAGACCTTAGAGAGGTTAGGTAGTCCAGTGAGCGTTAGCTCTGTTAGCTCATTGAAGCCACAGTTTAGCTCAGCAAGGTCGTTGATCCCCGTTAGGTCTAGTGTCGCGATGCGGTTGCTGTCGCAGTCGATCGTGTTGAGCGGAGCTGTCTTAGGCAGTAGTATCTCCGTGATCGCATTGTTAAAGCACTTGAAGCTCGAGAGACTGCTCATCTGTGAGAGGTCGAGCTGACCAGGGATAGCGTTGCGACTGATGTCGAAGGCACGCATATTGGTACACTGCGAGATGTTGAGCGGCTTGGAGATGAGGTTCTCCGAGCAGTAGACACCTGTGAGAGACTCATTGTGCGAGAGGTCTAGCTCAGAGAGCTTGTTGTTGCTACAAGAGAGCTTAGAGAGCTTAGGCGCATTGGTCACATCAAGAGCCGTGAGGCCGATATTGTCCGCTAGGAGGATGAGGATATTGTCACCGTAGATCTTGATCGTGTTGTCAAGAGGCTTGTTGGTGACGTTCTTAGCGCCTTCGTACTCAACCTTGTTGCCATCGCCCCAGTCAATGGAGAAGGTCGTCCCCTTAGAGCCACCCGTGCCGATTTTGATCTCCTGCTCCGTACTCTCCACGGTCATGACGATCGCTGCTGTCTCCTCGACAGGAGCCACAGCCTTGGCGATAGCCCCTGGATTGACAGTGAGCTCCTGTATGCGGGTGTCTTCATAGATGTCGATCGTGTTATTGTACTCAGAGGAGGTACCTGTACCGATGAGAGACGAAGTGGTCAGCAGGTGCCAGTCACTAGAGGCTAGCTCCTCAGCCTTAGTCTCATCTTTAGTATAGCCTGCGAAGGTTGTCGGCTTGACAAAGTGCTTGCTAGGAGCCTCTACTCCAGAGATAGAGTTGAGCGCCTTAGTACCAGCAGGTAGGAGTAGGTCGGAAGTAGTCTCAGTAGCGTTATTGGCAACGCACTGAGCTATCGTGTTGTGGGCAAAGATGCCATCGGCCGTCATCACGACACCGCCACCCTTGAAGCCTGTACAGTTGTAGATCAGGTTGCCTACGAGCTTGCTCGTGCCGAGCGTCCATACGGCACCACCTCCACGATTTGCTAGAGTAGGATCTTCGTAGATGGGATCGTCGGCAAAGCAATTGTATAGGATATTGTTTTCGATCGTAGATGCGCTGGCAAAGATAGCACCGCCACGTATAGACTTACAGTCATATACCTTATTAGACTGTAGAGTCGCGTCCTCAGCGTAGATAGCGCCACCCGAAGCTGCATAGCTATTGGTGATCTCGCACGCCTTGACCGTAGAGCCTATAGCTCTGATGGCTCCGCCCTGATCGAGTGCGATACAACCATCGAAGGTGGAGTGCTCTACCGTACCCTGCTCGATATAGAGTCCCGCACCAGAGGCTACTCCGTTTGGCATAGAGATCATATTCTCGGAGAAAGCGCAATTCTTGACCAGCGCCTTACCATCTCCCTTTAGTATCGCAACGGCACCGCCTAGATAAGGCCATGTGGTCCCTGAAGGCTCTACCTTGGTGTAAGCGTAATGCTCAGTGATGTCGCAGTTGAGTAATGCTATATTTCCCGAAGCGTAGAGAGCTCCACCACAAGCCTTGACGTTCCAGATGTCAGCATTGGCACCCTTGAGGGTAAAGCCCTCGATGGTGGTACGCTCGGCAAAAGGCGTAGTACTGTAAAGGATGTGGTTGTAGTTACCCTCATTGCCAGTGATCTCCCACTCTTCGCGAACCATAGAGCCAGCGCCCTCGACACGTGTCCAGACGTCAGGGACATCATCATCGGCAGAGAGGATCGTCTCATTGGTGCTATAGCAGTTACCGATCATCTCAGTAGCAGTACGGTCGTCACGACTAGTCTCACTGCCCGCAAAGCCTCCGTAGAGAGATACACCCTCCTTGAGCATAAAGGCGTAAGAGCGCTTCTTAGAGGTCTTGATGAGCTTGGTAGGGCGATAAGTCCCCTTAGCAACCCATATCTCGTCACCAGCGGAAGAAGCATCGATCATAGCTTGCAGATCGCTCGAGGCATTGCTCCAGGAGCTACCATCACCGCTACCAGTCGTAGAGACGTAGCGAATGGTCGCTTGCTGGGGCGCCGTGCCAGGCTCGGGGTCACCATTTCTGACGCAGTAGACCATCGCCTTCCAGCCTGGAGAGTTGGATCCGTTGAAGAGAGCTACCGACAGGCAGCCGTCCGCAGCGGTGGAGGTGACAGTAAAGCGGGGATTGGCTGGAGTCCCCTTGACAGTCATAATCGGGTCTACATCCTTAGGCCAGTCGTAGTAATACTCGCCATCTTCGTCGGGACCATTCCATAGCGGGATAGCCCCATTGTAGAAGCGTAACTGGTCAAACTCTCCTATCTCCATTTCCTCAAAGACGATGGTGATGTGAGAGTTAGAGTTGAGTGGCTTGAACTGTACGATAGTCATGGAGTAGTTGCCCCTCATGCCTTTGCTGGGTCCTCCGTCGTCGTAGTAGGGGCGCGGTAGACCAGCCTCGACAGTGTAGTCGTAGACGGGTCCCTCACTGCCGGTGTGGAAGATTTGTTTTCCTTGCTGCTCCTGAGCCGTCACCCCGAGGGTGGCTAGGAGGTAAAGGAAGAGAAGAGGTAGTATTCGCTTCATAGGATATTTTGGTTAGTGTTTTAGTGTACTAATGATGATAGGCGGTCAGGAGTGAGTGCTTATGGGAGCGCTTCCTACTGGTCGCTAGGCAAATGTACTTATATTTTCCAAAAGGTTGCCACAAAGCTAAAAGGTTGCAGGCTCAACTATCAAATGTATTCATTTGTTCTGCTGCTCTTATCTAGTGGCTGTTGAGGCGCTTGTGGGGCATGGGACCATCTTGAGTCCACTAGAGCTCTGGCGCAATGGACTTTCGTATTACCTTGGCAATGTCTATCAATGAAATAACGACAAATATCTTGACATCCAATCGTCTAGTCCGACCCACAAGGGGTCGATCTTTTAGCACGTTCACCTAACCATCGGTCGTTCGGGGCTTTTGCCCCTCCGACCGACGGCTACGAAGCGTCCGACCGCAAGCGGTCGTCAGCTCTCCGTGAGGAGGTTTAGACGTGTAATTGTTGTTGGGATTCACGGTGAGTATCTAGTGAGAGGGCGTCTGTCCCAGTTAAATCACGGACGCTGTAACCTTTGACAGAACGGACGCTCTCTCGCTAGACACGTTCCGAGCGTTCCTAGACGATGTTGTAGGTCTCGTTTTGACAGAACGGACGTCCTCTCGCTAGACACGTTCCGAGCGTTCCTAGACGGTGCTGTAGGTCTTGTTTTGACAGAACGAACGCCCTCTCGCTAGATACGTCCCGTGCGTCCCTACATCAGTTACTCGTATCTCTTCTAACCTCTAAACCCTCCGATAACTCTTGTAAAAAAGGACCTCGTGAGAGGTCCGATGCTTCGTAGCCGTCGGTCGGAGGGGCTACAGCCCCGAACGACCGATGGGGGCAGGACGAGATCAGTTTATCGACCCCTTGTGGGTCGGACTAATGCCTACCAGAGCTCATCTTCATTTAGTCCGAATATAATCTCTAGTTCTTTTGCGATATCAAACTTGTTGTGATGTTCTTGCTGCATTTCAATGTACCTGCATATAGCAGCAACATCTCGCTTGCTAACCGTACAAACAAAGTATCCATCTTGCCAAGCAAAAGAGCCATTCATACCCATTGCAGTATTGAGAAACTTGTTTGTGGACTTCTTTATCTCTCTTACGAAGTTGGAGATGACAAAGTTCCCTGAGTAAGCGATTAACAGTATGTGGATATGATCGCTCATGCCATTTACCTTGATAATGGAATGACTCTTAGACTTCGAGCAATGCTGCAGATAGGCGTATAGTCTTTGCTGAATATTAGGGGTGAGTAAAGGCTTTCTACCCTTCGTTGAGAATACAATGTGATAATACAGTGCTGTGTAGTTGCCTATATACATGACTTGTTGATTTATTTGTCGGGGCGGGCGAAGAGCGCTTTGTAGAGCGTCGAGAGGATCTTGTCGGCTTGGTAGACGGAGGTGACGTGATGCCACTTGACGCTGCGGTGCCCCTCACGGGATTCGCGCACTTCGCACGCTTTGCCGTAGCTAGCCACGCTCTTGAGGAGTATGTCGAAGGCTTTGCTCTGATAGTATGCCGAGCCACTGGGCGGGAGGAAGAGGATCATCTGCTCACGACGTAGCGACACCTTGACGATGCCGAGGTGGCTGGCCAGCCGTCGCAGACGTGGCACCATAAGAAGACCTTGCGTCTGCGGTGGTAGTGCGCCAAAGCGATCTCGCAGGCGATCGGCAAACTCTTTTAGTTCGCGGTCGCTCGCTAGCTCGTCCAGTTCACGGTAGAGCAAGATGCGCTCGCTGTCTTGCGGTATGTATTCGTGGGGTAGGGAGAGGTCTAGGTCGGTGTCGATCGTGGTGTCGGTGAGTGCATTGCCCAGCTCCGCCTGCTGCTCCGTCTGAGCGGCAAAGAGCGCTGCAAAGTCCTCTTGCTTGACCTCTCGCACCGCCTCCTCAAAGACTTTGCGGTAAGTTTCGAAGCCTAGGTCAGCAATGAAGCCACTTTGCTCAGTCCCTAATATATTGCCGGCACCTCGTATGTCTAGATCCTGGAGGGCGATGCGCATACCGCTACCCAGGTCAGAGAAGCTCTCGATAGCCTTGACACGTCGTGCGGCAGCCTCTGTGAGGGTGCCTAGGGGAGGAGTGATCAGATAACAGTAAGCCCGCTGGCTACCACGTCCCACACGGCCACGGAGCTGGTGCAGGTCGCTCAGTCCATAGCGATGAGCGGAGTTGATCAGGATCGTATTGACATTGGGCATATCAATACCGTTCTCGATGATCGTCGTAGCTAGGAGCAGGTCGTACTTGCGCTCGGCAAAGTCTAGGAGTATCCGCTCCGTCTCGCTCGGAGTCAAGCGGCCGTGAGCGATCGCTATGCGAATGCCGGGGACGCACTCCTCGATCTGTCCCGCCACGCCGTGGATCGATTCGATGCGGTTGTGGACGAAGAAGACCTGTCCGTGGCGTGCTAGCTCGTAACCGATAGCGTCGGCGATGGTCTCTTGCGACCAGCGAATGAGTCGTGTCGTGACTGGCTGACGATTGCGCGGAGGCGTATTGATGTTGGAGAGGTCACGAGCACCCATTAGGGAGAACTGCAGCGTACGGGGTATCGGTGTCGCCGAGAGCGTGAGCGTATCTACGTTGACCTGAAGCTTGCGGAGCTGCTCCTTAGCTTTGACGCCAAACTTCTGCTCCTCGTCTATGATGAGCAGTCCGAGCGACTTGAAGGTTACCCCTTTGCCCAGCAGTCGGTGCGTACCTATTAATATGTCTACTCGTCCCTCCGCTAGATCTGCTAGGATAGCCTTCGACTGCTTGTCGCTCTTAGCTCTTGAAAGGTACTCGATACGGCAGGGCAGCCCCTCGAGTCGCTGGCTAAAGGTCTGGTAGTGCTGGTAAGCGAGGATCGTCGTCGGCACCAAGACCGCCACCTGCTTGCTGTCGGCGACCGCCTTGAAGGCTGCTCGTATCGCCACCTCCGTCTTGCCAAAGCCCACGTCCCCGCAGACCAATCGATCCATCGGGCGGTTACTCTCCATATCCGCCTTGATCTGCTCGATCGCTTTCAGTTGGTCGGGCGTCTCCTCATAGGCAAAGGAAGCCTCCATCTCGTGCTGCAGGTAGCTATCAGGCGAAAAGGCAAAGCCCGGTTGCTCCTTGCGTGCTGCGTAGAGCGCAATGAGGTCACGAGCGATCGACTTGATCTTGGTCTTCGCCCGCTCTTTGAGCTTTGTCCAGGCTCCTGTGCCTAGTTTGCTGAGCTGTGGTTCGCCCTCCTCTTGTGCTTGGTACTTCGAGAGCTTGTGCAGACTGTGGATGCTCACGAGGAGCACATCTTTGTTTTGGTAGACCAGCTTGACTACCTCACGTGGCTTTCCGTCTACCTCCGTGGTGAGAAGCCCGTCAAACTGCCCTACACCATGGTCGCTGTGGACGATGTAGTCGCCAGGCGAGATGGCGTGTAGCTCCTTGAGCGAGATCGCCGCATCGGCATTGCGTATGCGGTCGCTCTTGAGCTGGTAGTGGTGGTAGCGGTCGAAGACCTGATGATCGGTCAGGAGCAAGACGTCTAAGTCCTTATCCTCAAAGCCCTCGTGAACGACTAGTGGCACCCACTCGGGGAGTAGCTCCTCGGCCTCGCGCTCGATGAGAATCTCCTTGAGACGCTGCGCCTGTGCGGACGACTCGGAGAGGAAGAAGCTCTTGAAGAAGCCCCGCTTGCGTACTTGCAGCTCCTCAACCAATAGGTCAAAGTGGCGATGAATCAGTAGCTGTGGCTTCGTCGCAAAGGTAATCCGCTGGTCAACGAAAGAGAGCCCCTTCGTCGGGGTGGCTAGGATCTTCGTGCGTTGCTTTATCTCAGCCGAGAGCTTGTCTGGAGGGAGTAGTAATTCGCGCATCTCCTCCTGTGTGGCAAAAGCACCCTCGTACTCCACCGCCAGCTCCGCATCGTAGAGCGCTCTCCACTGCTCAGCGAGCGACTCGTAGCGACTGATCCAGAGCTGATAGTTAGGGGATAGGAGCGACAAGAGCGAGGTTCCTTCGCTTGTGGCATCGCCTTTGACCTGTAGTGCGGGGGCTATCTCGGCACGCTCGCACTGATCCACAGAGAGCTGACTCTCGATGTCAAAGCGGCGTATGCTATCGATCTCATCGTCAAAGAAGTCAACGCGATAAGGATAGGTGCTACCATAGGAGAAGATGTCCACGAGACTACCACGATAGACCACTTGTCCAGGGCTGTAAACGTAGTCCACCTCTTCGAAGCCCTCCTCAAGTAGTCGCTCTCGTAGCGTGTCACGAGAGATCACATCGCCCACGCTGAGCGTGAAGCAGCTCTGGGCGACCTCCTGCTGAGAGGGTATCGCCTCGGCAAGAGCTTCGGGGTAAGAGACGATCAGCGGGGTGTCGCCTGCAGCAAGGCTGGCGAGCAGTTCGGCACGCAGCACCTCCTGCGCTGGCTCTCGCTGACCATATTTAATATGTCTATTGAAGGCTGAGGGGTAGTAGTAAGCTTTGACCCCGAGAGCCTCTAGGTCGCCCAGCATATAGCCCGCACTGTCGGCATCCTCGGCAATCACCAGATAAGGGTGCTCACGCACCAAGGTGGCGAGGATAAAGGCGGGCGCCGAGGCGGTCACCCCCTCGAGCTCTACACAATGATCTTGCTGTAGGGCTTGACGAAGCTCTACGATGCGTGGGTGATCGTGCCAGAGATCGAGGAGGGACATAGGAAGAGATTACTTCTAGCGCAGCTGGCGAGCCAGGATCGTATTGCGCATCAGCGTGATGATGGTCATAGGACCTACACCGCCTGGTACAGGTGTAATGTAAGAGCAGAGCGGAGCTACCTCGTCAAAGTCGACGTCGCCCACGATGCGCGAGCCGCTCTTCTTCGTTGCGTCGGGTACACGTGTGATGCCCACATCGATGACGATGGCACCCTCCTTGACCATCTCCTTCTTGACAAAGAGTGGGATGCCGATAGCAGCGACCACGATGTCAGCCTGACGGCAGATGGAGGCAATGTCCTTCGTACGGCTGTGGCAGATCGTTACGGTCGCATTGCCCTGCGCACCCTTCTGGAGGAAGAGCTGAGCGATCGGCTTGCCCACGATGTTGCTTCGTCCGAGGACTACCACATGCTTGCCTTCTGTGCTAATGTTGTAGTGCTTGAGTAGCTCGATGACCCCCTTAGGCGTAGCAGGTACGAGGCACGGCTCGCCAAGACTTAGGAGCCCCACGTTGATCGGGTGGAATCCGTCCACATCCTTGCGGTAGTCTACTGCGTGAATGACCGCCTGCTCGTCAATATGCTTCGGCAGTGGTAGCTGGACGATAAAGCCATCTACCTCGGGGTCTTTGTTGAGTTGCTCAATCTCAGCGATGAGCTCCTCCTGGGTGATGGACTCGTCAAAGCGCTTCGTCAGAGAGATGAAGCCGACCTCTTCGCAAGCCTTGATCTTGCTCGCTATGTAGGTCTCGCTGGCACCATCATGCCCCACGATGATAGCACCTAGACAGGGCGGTCGCTGCCCCGCAGCGACCATCTGCTGTACCTCCTGGGCGATCTCCTTCTTGATCTCGGTCGCAGTGGTCTTGCCATCTAGGCGAATGAATGATTCTTGTGTCATAGAGTGGTATTTGTATAGATGAATTGTGTTGTTCTGCTCTTGACAGCGAGGTGTCAAGCCACCATTGTAGCGCCCACCTCTGCAAAGTTGCCGTACAAAGATACCGAATTCTAGGGGATTAATGTCTCGCCTGTGTTCTGAGCAATTTAACTCTTCCACCTTATAGGGGGTGTTGCTTTTGAAAAGTTACCACTGTTTGGTAATTATGAGAAGTGTTTGTACCTTTGCAGTGAAGAAAACGGATAAAGTCTGATATGGAAATAGCGTTTGAAGATAGCAAGCTGGAGAAGCTGATAGGAAATAGAGCAAAAGCCTATCGCAAGTACGGAGCAAAAGCTATCGAAACGCTATACTTACGGCTATCGAATATTCAGAGTGCAGGTAGTGTTGCGGAGCTATCTCTATTACCGGGAGGGTTTCACAAGCTTAAGCACGACTTAAGTGGTTTATGGGCTTGCTCGTTGACGGGAGCTTTACGCCTCGTGATGCGGGTGGAGGAGGAGCGAGTTGTAATCATATCAATCACAAACTATCACAAGGGTAAGTAACTATGACACGGACAAAGACAAAGCAATTTGAGATTCCAGTTGTCTCACCGCCAGGGGCAACACTGAAGGCACTCATAGACGAGTGGGGTATGAGCCAACAGGAGGTGGCAACACGACTAGAGAAGCTCCCGAAGGATGTGAGCCTATTCCTTGCAGGACAGCTTCGCGTGTCGGCAGACTGGGCTGACCGCTTAGAGCTGGTGACGGGGTTAAGTCGTGACTTTTGGCTACGCAGTCAGGATAACTATGATGCCTACCTCAAGCGAGAGGCAGAGAAACCCCTCTCTGTGAGAGAGTGGGAAGGGTGGGCATCGCTCTTTCCGCTTACTGAGATGACTAAGCGTGGGTGGATAACGCCATCCAGCCAAAGTAAGCAGGACAAGATAGAGGCTCTGAAGGGGTTTTTCTCCGTTATAAGCGTAAAAGCGTGGGAGGATATCTATCAAGCAAGACTACAAGCAAGTTTATTCCGAAAGAGCGAAAGGAGCGATCCGTACGCTCTCTTAGCGTGGATTAGGCAGGGGGAACTAATGGCACAAGAGCTGACAGCAGAGAGAGGTGGAGAACTAAGTGCATATAGTAAGCAGGCGCTAAAAAAAGCAGTGCCAGCCCTCAAGCAGGCGCTAGAAACCTCTACAGATGCACCTCAGCGAGTACAAGAGATCCTGCTATCGGTAGGTGTCAGACTAGTCTATCTAGAGAGCTTCCCCAAGGTGTCAGCAAATGGAGCTACAATCCAGACGGGGCGGTACCCAATCATCATTTTGTCCGATAGGGGTAAGCGATTTGATATCTTCGTCTTCTCGTTGATGCACGAAGTCGCCCACCTCTTGCTACATGTCGGTAAGGAGACTCCAATGCTCATAGATGATAGCGAACAGGAGCGACTAGAGATAGAAGCAGAGGCGGACAAGTGGGCCACAGATACGCTACTACCGAATGTGGACTTAGGAAGTATATCCGTCCCGCCTAGCCCCGAGGAAGTGATTCACCTAGCCAAGAGCGCAGGAGTACACCCGAGCATAATAGTTGGACGCTTACAGCACGAGAAGATACTTTCCTATAAGATAGGAGGAGCGATTTACAAGGACTTGATTCAGAAGATAGACCTCAGAGGAGTCTCCCTTTGATGAGCAGCATCTCGCAGAGTCTCTTTGCGCAGTATATCAGTGGGCGCAAGACGCCTTCGAGAGAGCGTATGGAGCAGATACAAGAAGAGATACAGCGTATCGGTGAGAGCTTGCTTGCGGTATCGCTATAGGCGGACTTTAGATCAAAACAAAGGTGAGTTACGAGACCTTGTTTTGACAGAAAATGCTAATCTCTACGTGGGGATTTTCAAATAGCCACGTGGAAAATGAAAAATACCCACGTGGGCGAGAAATAAAACTTCGGAAGAATCAAATGATATGTCCGAGGAATTGTTTCTCGCCTACGTGAAAAATGAAAAATAGCCACGTGAGCATTGGCGATTTCTCACGTGGCTATCGTATGAAAGTGGTCTGACGATGCGAGATCGGCTCGCTAGTGGCGCTGGGGGTAGATGTAGGGTCGTCCGGAGGCGGGGGCGGGCTGCACGAGGACGCTGGTGTGGTAGGCCGCTTGGAGGTGTGCAGCGGTGAGAACCATCTGGGGGGTGCCGTGCGCCAGCAGACCTTCGGGACCGAAGAGGATCAGCTCTTCGCAGTATTCGGAGGCTACGTTGATGTCGTGGAGGATCATTAGGATCGTCAGTCCCTCGGCGTGGAGCGTCTCGAGGAGCTGCATGATCTCGCTCGTGTAGCCGATGTCTAGATGCGAGATCGGCTCGTCGAGGAGCAGGAGCTGTGGCTCCTGTGTGAGTGCTTGCGCTATGGCGACCATCTGCTGCTCGCCACCGCTCAGTTCGTCGAGTCGCTTGTCGGCTAGTCTTGCGATGCCGGTGCGCTCGATGTAGTGGGTGCAACGTGCGTGATCCTCCTCGCTGTAACCGATCTGAAAGCGCTTGAAGTAGGGGAGTCGCCCCATAAGGACGTAGTCGTAGACCCTGAGTGGCTGAGGGGTGATCTGCTGATTGACCATCGAGACGAGGCGAGCACGCTCACGGAGGGTGTAGTGGGCGAGGGGCTTGTCGAGCAAGCTTACCTTTCCCGAGAGCGGGGGGAGGGCACCTGTGAGCGTTTTGAAGCAGGTGCTTTTGCCAGCCCCATTAGGGCCGATGATGGCGGTCAGGGAGCCACGAGCTATGGTGAGGTCGAGGGGCCCGATGACCGCCTTGCGCCCATAGCCACAGATGAGCTGCTCGGCACGTAAGATGGTCTGACTGGTCATATCTGGTGCGAGCGTCTGGTGCGGTGAATGAGGTAGAGGAAGGCGACGCCACCGATCAAGCCAGTGATGACACCTATCGGTAGCTCGATGGGAGAGAGGATGGTACGTGCCAACATGTCGCAGAGGATGAGGAAGATACCACCATTGATAAAGCTCCCGACGAGAAGAACACGGTAGTCATTGCCGAGGAGGATGCGTGTCGCCTGCGGGATGACTAGCCCGACGAAGCCGATGACGCCAGCCACGGAGACGCAGGCACTGGTTAGCAGCGAACTGAGTACGAAGAGCCACAGCACGACCCGTCGTGTGTCGATGCCGAGCTGCTGCGCTTTGAGTTCGCCCAGACGGAGCGCATTGAGCGACTGCACGAAGAGGTAGCTGACCCCTAGGAGGAGCAGGGTGAAGAGGAGCATACCCCAGACGATGAGCGGATTACTCTCCTGTAGCGACCCCATCGTCCAGAAGATGATGCGGGAGAGTTGCTCGGCACGCGCCACCGAGAGGAGGAGCATGACGCCTGACGATGCCATAAAGCTGACCATCACACCGACGAGGAGCATGCGCTGTACGCTTAGACCGTGGCGCTGGTAGCTATTGGCATAGACGAGTAGGATAGTGACCAAGGCACCGATGAAGCCAAAGGCGGGGAGCGTCAGGAAGGCGGTGGAGAGGCCTAAGACGATGGCGAGCGTGACACCGAGCGAAGCACCGCCTGAGATACCGAGGGTGTACGGCTCGACGAGTGGGTTGCGAAAAAGCCCCTGCAGGATAGCTCCGCAGAGGCTTAGTCCGCCACCGATGGAGATGGCGTTGATGATGCGTGGCAGACGTAGCTGCATTAGGATCGTGTACTCGATCGAGGTGGGGTCGGAGAGTATCTCCGAGAGCTGCCAGAGAGAGATGGGATGCGTCCCGATATGTAGCGATAGGGTGGCGACGATGAGGAGCAGCAACACCATCAGGGGGAGCGTCCAGTAGGACTTCGCGAGGGTAGGGCGGTGAGGCATGGGGGGAAGGAGCTTTTGCTAGATGAGGGGAACTCTAGGCGGGCGGAGGGCTAGGTCCTTTTACTCACTAAGGTAGTCGGTCATCAGCTGCAGTGCCTCGACAAAGTGCTGTGGCGTGGGCTGGCTGACGATTTCTCCTGGGAGCGGGCAGTAGTTGCCTTGCTGCACAGCTGTGACCGAGCGCAGCGTGTGCCACGACTCTTCTGATCCGCTCTCGCTACCATAATTGGTGATGAGGAAGAGCACCTCGGGGTCTTGCTCTACGACATACTCTAGGCTAAGCTGACCATTGCCCGCCACGGTGACGATGTTCGTACAGCCGCTGAAGGTGATCAGATCATTCATATAGGTCGAGGTGGAGGCACCAAAGAGCGGGTCAAAAGCTATCTGCATAAAGGCACGCGGATGCCAGGGGCGTGCCGCATTGAGCTGCTTGAGCCAGTCGATGCGCTGGTTGATCTCTGTGAGCTGAGCCTCGGCGCGAGCGCTCGCTCCGACGAGTGCGGCAATCTGGCGATACTGCTCCTGTATGGCGTCGTAGCTGGCGGGATTGGTAAGCTGAACGACCTCGATGCCAGCGCTCTCCAGCGAAGAGATGGTCTGCGGGGCAGTGAAGTCGGACGCAAAGACAACGGTCGGACGCTGAGCGATGAGTAGCTCTAGATTGGTCTGTACGGCAGAGCCTACGACGGGGATGCTGTCGGCAATCGCCTCGGTGCAGTAAGAGGTGCAGCCGACGAGGAGCGAGTCGCACGCAAGGTCGTAGATCTGATCGGTTACGGAGGGGACGAGCGAGACGATGCGTGGTGCTTGCGTCTCTTTTTCTTGCTGACCTGCCTTGTGACAACCGACCAAGAGGGGGAGCAGGAGTAGGAGCGGGAGGAGATGCCGGAGCTGTTTGCGAGAGGAGACCATAAGATAGCTCATAAGTAAGTGTAGGGAGTCTAGGAGTGAATGGTAAAGGGGTCGCTGTCGCGCCATACGGGAAACTTCTGCCGAAAGGCTTCCAGAGGCTTCGGATCTAGCGTGGCACTGAGCAGTTGGTCTGCGTATGGCTCCGCCTCGCAGATCGGCTGCCCGAGGTAGTCGTAGGCTAAGCTTTCGCCTGAGTAGTCGGTGCCAAAGGGATCGGACCCGATGCGGTTGACGCCGATGACGTAGGCGACATTCTCGATGGCACGAGCCTGCAGGAGTGCGCGCCAAGCGGTGATGCGGGGACGAGGCCAGTTGGCGACGACGAGCAGTAGGTCGTAGTCGAGCGAGCCGTCCGTGTGGGTGCGGTTGCGACACCAGACGGGGAAGCGCAGGTCGTAGCAGGTGATCAGTCGTATGCGCCAGCCACGATAGGTGATGGTGTCGTAGCCGTTGCCTGGCGTGAGTCGGCGGTCTTCGCCAGCCATGGAGAAGAGGTGCCGCTTGTCCTGGGCATAGATCGATCCGTCGGGGAGCATGATGTAGGCGCGATTGTAGTAGCGTGTCGGCTGCGTCTCATCGTCCCAGACGAAGGCGGAGGAGGCGATCGCTATCTGATGCTCCTGTGCCAAGGCGCGCAGACGCTCTAGCTCAGTCCCCTGCCAGGGACGAGCTGATTGAGCCACCTTGAGGTTGAAGCCCGTGAGCATCACCTCGGGGAAAACGACTAAGTGCGCCCCCGCCTCGGCAGCTGTGCGTATGTCCTCGGCCATAAGGCGAAGGTTTGCCTCGGGCTCTGTCCAGACGATGGGACGCTGTGCGAAGAGTATCTGTAAAGCTTCGTGCTCCATATTGGGGACTCCTTATGACTCGGCAAAGAGCTCTGGCTTCTTCGCCTGGTCGGCGCGGTACTTACTCCTTATATACTGTATATCTTTGTCGAGGTTGCCCGTCGGGACAAACTGCTCGAAGATGCCCAGCACCTTCTGCTTGTAGTCTATGACGGCTAGCTGTATGGGTACACCCGCCTCCTCGGCGATGTGGTAGAAGCCGGTCTTCCACCTATCCCGAGCTTTACGCGAACCCTCAGGCGTGATCGCCACTGCAAAGTCGTCCTTGGCACGAAAGCGTGCTACGACCTGCTCGACCGTATTGCCCTTGCGACTACGATCAATCGGGATCCCTCCCATTGCCTTAAAGATCCAGCCGAGTGGCAGGACAAAGAGCTCTTTTTTCATCAAGAAGTGCGCTCTCTGTCCCACCGCTTTGTAGTATAGCTTGCCCCATATGAAGTCCATATTGCTCGTGTGGGGCGCTACACAGATGACGCTCTGGCGTGGGTAGGTGGCTGGCTCAAGGAGCTGCCAGCCACACCAGCGCAGTATGAGACGTGCTAGCTTCATGCAGCAGACTAAGCCTCAGGAACTAGTAGCTCATCGCAGAGCTTGCTCACCTCGTCCTCAATCTCGCTGACGAAGTGCATATACTCCTCACGAAGCTTGTGGTAGTAGTTGCGCACGAGCTTAGGCTCGCCCTTGCCATCGGTGTGCGAGATGCGAGCGATGAAGTCTCTCTCGGCGTCGATCACCTTTATGATGAGCTGCTCGATGGCGTACTCACGCTCCTCGGGAGCTACGGAGTAGAGGATAGATAGGTCAAAGAGTATCTCCTCGACCTCTGAGTGTATAGCTTGCTTTAGTTTTCTACGACTTGCCATAATTTAATTGGTTATTTGGTTCTTAGCTTACGAAAAATATGATGAGCATCTGTGCCGTCAAGACACGGAGGAACATCGTCAGCGGGTAGACCGTCGCATAGCCCACGGCGGGAGCATCCTCCTCGGTGAGTCCGTTGGCATAAGCGAGTGCGGGGGGATCGGTCATACTACCCGCCATAAGTCCAGAGAGGGTGAGGTAGTTGACCTTAAAGACCTTTTTGCCGAGGAAGCCGACGACCAGCATCGGTATGATGGTGATGATAAAGCCGTAGCCGACCCATCGGTAGCCACCATTCATGATCGTATCGACGAAGCCGTCGCCTGCGCCAAGACCGACACAGGTGAGGAAGAGCGCGATACCGATCTCGCGGATCATAAGGTTGGCGCTTTGTGTCGTATAGGTCACGATACCAAACTTAGGCCCGAAGTTGCTCAGTAGGATAGCCACGACGAGTGGACCTCCTGCTAGACCCAGCTTGACAGGCTGTGGGATGCCAGGGAAGATAAAGGGAATAGAGCCGAGGAGCACACCGAGAGCGATACCGATGAAGATACCGATCAAGTTCGGCTCGTTGAGATGCTTCTGCGAGTCACCGACCAGCTCACGCACCTTAGCTACGGAGGTGTCGGAGCCTACGACACGTATCTGGTCGCCCATCTGAAGACGCATACCAGGGCTTGCGACGAGGTCGACACCAGCACGAGTCACACGGGTTACGTTGACACCGTAGATCTGGCGGAGCTGTAGCTCGCCGAGGCGCTTGCCGTTGAGCGTTTTCTTTGTGATGGTATACTTATTGCTGATGAGCTTTGACTCGGTGGGGATCCACTTCTTACGATCTATATCGATGCGCTGCCCGAAGATAGCCTCCGTATGATCCAGCTCATGTGGCTGACCGATGACGAAGACCCGGTCATGCTCCTGCAGGATCGTGCTACCCGTAGCGACCGTGATCTCCTGCGTCTCATGATTGTAGTGTCGTGAGATGACGATGTTGCCATGCTCGAAGTAGCTCGAGAGGAGATCCATAATGGACTTGCCAAAGATAGCGGGGTTTGCCACGACAAAGGAGGCAGCCTGCGCACCATGCTCTCCAGCCTCATCTTGTGCTACAAACTCCTGCTCCTCTTTGCGTATGTTGATCCGTAAGACGGCGCGTACGATCATCATCGAGAGGATGATGCCGATCACACCCAGTGGGTAAGCGACCGCATAGCCCATCGCTATGGAGGGGTCGGACGTACCCATGATGTCTGTGTAGGTCTGCTCAGCAGCACCTAGACCAGGCGTATTTGTTACAGCTCCTGAGAGGATACCCACCATAGTCGACATAGGTAGTCCCGAGAGGTACTTGATGACGATGGTGATCCCCACACCGAGTAGGACGACTAGGACGGCTAGTAGGTTGAGCTTCAGGCCACCCTTCTTGAGTGAGGGGAAGAAGCCAGGGCCCACCTGTAGACCGACGGCATAGATAAAGAGGATCAGTCCAAACTCCTTGACAAAGTGTAGGACTTCAGCGTCAATCTGCATCCCCAGAGCACCAAAGAAGATACCCACGAAGAGTACCAGCGTGACTCCTAGGGAGACTTTGCCGATCTTGATGCGTCCTAGGAGCATCCCCACGGCGATGACTAGGGCTATCAGGAAGACAGAGTGTGCTATCCCCGTGCCGACAAATAAGTTTTCAAACCAATTCATTGTACAATAAGCTTTTTACTTGATATGATGTAGCGTGTATAAAGATAAAATGCGTGCGTCACAAGAAGCCTCTAGAGGAAGTGGCGGAAGGTGCTACTCCCCCTTGAGTAGCTGGTGGTAGGTGGGCAAGTCCCGGAGGAGCGACACAGCGCGTTGCGCCACTTTGTCACGAGACATATAGTATTCGAGTCGCCCTTCATCGTAGTAGTAACGTGAGAGGATCTCCATATTAAGGTAGTCACGTATGAAGCTCTCGTAGGTCTTCATAAGCCGAGGTGTGTCAGCCTTGAGACTTTTCTGAAAAGCAGCAAACTCGTCCGACACCTCATCGTAGCGCTGCTCACCCTTGAGCGCTTCCTCCACCTTCTTGACCAGTTCGTCAGCGACAGACTTAAAGGTAAAGCCACTCTCTATCACCTTCTGCTGATAGGCTGCATATGCCTCGTCTCCTAGGTCGAAGTCCCTGAGCGTACTCCGCTCGGGAGCTTGGTGCGTCAGGAGGTAATCGGTGACAAAGTCATAAGTGATCGCATCAAAGAGCAAGGTACCTAGCAGCGAAGGAATCGAGTCCGAAGGGCAGACGATGTCGGGCATAATGCCTCCAGCGGCGTAGACGGTGCGTCCGCCCGTAGTCGTGTAGGGTGTACCCAATGAGTCGGTTGCGTTAACCTTCTCAGCGCCACCACGGTGGTTGTAGGAGAGCTTCTGTATCGAGCGCCCACTAGGTATGTAGTATCGAGCTGTGGTCAGCTTGAGCAGTCCGCCATCGGGTAGCTCGAGCGTCCCCTGTACCAAACCTTTGCCAAAGCTCTTGCGCCCCACGATCACCGCACGATCATAGTCTTGCAAGGCACCCGCCACAATCTCCGAGGCGGAGGCAGAGCTTTCGTTGATCAGCACAACGAGTGGTAGCTCCGTGTCGAGAGGCTCTTTAGTCGTTTTGTAGCTGTTGCTCTGCTGCGGGTAGCGCCCCTTGAGCGAAACTACCAGTTGCCCCTTAGGGATAAATAGATTGACCAGCTGTATAGCTTGCTCCATCAGCCCGCCACCATTGTCGCGGAGGTCTATGACTAGCCCGTTAAGCTTACCGCCAGCCTCTTTCTGTAGGTGGTCGTAAGCTTTGAGAAACTCCTGACTGGTAGTCGTGGAGAAGGTGTTTACAGAGATAAAGCCTATACGATCAGCGAGTAGCTCCGTATAAGATATGGGACTCAGATCGATGCGCTCACGATCGAAGGTGACTGTCAGAGAATCCTGCGCATAGCCTGGACGACGCACCACGAGCGTGATAGGCTTGCCAGGCTCTCCACGCAGTTCGTTGCGCACATCGACCACCTTCGTGTGGGAGAAGTCCTTGCCGTTGATCCGCCAGATGATGTCCGCTGGGCGTAGTCCTGCCTTGTCGGCCGCTTTGCCCTGCATGAGTGAGCCAATGATGACGACCGAGTCTTGGTGCTGTCGTAGGATCGCACCGATACCACCGTAAAGCCCCGTCGTACTCTCCTCAAAAGCTTTGGTCTCCTCCTCGTTGAAGTAGACCGTGTAGGGGTCTAGCTGCTGTAGCATATAGGTGAGCGCACCGTCGTAGAGCGTGGTCAGGTCGACCGTGTCAACAAAGAAGTTGCGCACATTGCTCAGTACGCTCCCCATCACCGCCATGGTGGTGGTAAAGTCATTCGCAGAGCGTGACGTAGAGGTCTCTTGAGCTGACAGCCTCATCGGAGTCCATGCTAGGGCGCCGAGGAGCAGCAGCGTGAGTAGGGTGTTGGGGAGTTGTTTCATGCGATATTCACGACATTGCTACAAAGATACGGAATAAGTAGATACCTCGTTAGAGGTTAGAGATTAGAAGTTAGAGATTAGAGGTACTTTCCTAGGGACTCTAGTGCCACTAGGGGTACTAGTCTAGGGACACTAGTGACTCTAAAGACTCTAGAGACTCTAGAGACTTTAGCTAGAAGCCACGCACCTCGGAGACGAGTCGGGAGACCTGCGTTTTGAGTTCGTCGAGAAACTGCCCTGGATCGTACTCCCGACTCTCGATCTGTCGTAGCTTGAGCTCCCAGCGGCCTGTCAGCTCGGCGCTCTTGAGCAGCGGATCTTGTATCGACTCGATCAGCTGTATGCCGTCTAGTGTGGCTCGTAGCGACTTGCCCTCACGGACTATGTAGCCCCGCTTGAAGAGCGTCTCGATGATAGCAGCACGTGTGGAGGGGCGACCGATGCCGTTCATCTTGAGCGCATCTCGTAGTTCCTCGTCCTCGACGCCCTTGCCCGCTGTCTCCATAGCACGCAGGAGCGTCGCCTCGGTGTAGTAGCGCGGTGGCGTAGAGGTACTCTCACGTATCGAAGGCTCGTGAGGTCCTGTCTCGCCCTCCTTAAAGGGGGGGAGTGTCTGCTCTTTGTCCTTCTCCTTATCTTTAGCACCCTCTGCGGTGTCGTCACCCTCCTTGCCACTGTCAGGCTTGAGTACCTCGCGCCACCCCTCCACGAGAATCGTCTTGCCCGAGGCACGCAGCGGGTATTCCTCGACGGTAGCACGCACGGTGGTCGTCGAGACTTTGGCGTCGGGATAGAAAGCGGCTATGTAGCGCAGCGCCACGAGGAGGTAGATCTGCTCCTCATCAGGGGTGAGTCCACCGCTCAGCTGTCCTGTCGGGATGATCGCATGATGGTCGGTGATCTTCTTATTGTCAAAGACCTTCTTGCTCTTTTTCAGTGGCTTGCCACTGCTTAGTAGTGGAGCGATGAAGCCCCCGAGAGCCACATGTCGTGCGATGCCTTGGAGCGTCTCCGCCACCTTAGGGTATTGGTCTTCGGGTAGGAAGGTGGTGTCGACACGTGGGTAGGTGGTCACCTTCTTTTCGTAGAGAGACTGTATGAGTCGGAGCGTCTGCTCAGCCGTGTAGCCAAACTTCTTATTCGCCTCCACCTGTAGCGAGGTGAGGTCGAAGAGTCGTGGCGGGTACTCTGTCGACTTCTTCTGCTCGACCGCCTGCACGACGAGGGGCTCCTTAGCGATTCGCTCGATCAGCTCCTCGACCTGCTGCCGCTCAGCAAAGGTCACCTCGACCTCTTGCGATGTGTCTGCCCTAAAGAGCGTCCCTCGGTAAGTGGTCTGCATCTCGTAGGTCGTGACTGGTACGAAGCTCTCAATCTCCGCTTGCCTATCAACGACCAGCGCCAATGTCGGTGTCTGCACACGACCTACCGAGCGGACGCCTCGCTGCCGACCGCCATAGCGATCTGTGAGGGTGTAGAGGCGTGTCCCATTGATCCCTAGGAGCCAGTCTCCGATAGCACGTGCCAAGCCTGCGTGGTAGAGCGTGTCTAGCTCTTTGCTGGGGCGCAAATTGGCAAAGCCCTCGCGGATCGATTGGTCCGTCAGCGAGGAGATCCAGAGACGCTCCACGGGACAGGTGCAGCCCGCTAGTTGGAGTACCCAGCGCTGTATCAGTTCGCCCTCTTGGCCCGCATCGCCGCAGTTGATCACTCGCTCAGCTTGCGAGACCAGCCCTTGGATAATGGCAAACTGCCGCTCGATATGCTCCTCCTTGATCAGCTTGATGCCGAAGCGCTCTGGGATCATCGGTAGCGAAGCAAGTCGCCACCCCTGCCAACTGGTCTGGTAGTCCTCTGGCTCCTTGAGCGTGCAGAGGTGACCATAGGTCCAGGTGACGGCATAGCCATTGCCCTCGATATAGCCTGAGCGAGCCGTAGTGGCTCCGAGTATCTTGGCTATGTCACGCGCTACGGACGGTTTCTCAGCGATGCAGACGATCATAGCGAGTCACTTACTCATTAGTCGTGCCAGCTCCCGTCTGCATCAGGTAAGCCTTGATAAAAGCATCTAGATCGCCATCCATCACCCCGTTAACGTCGGAAGTCTGATAGTTCGTACGGTGATCCTTGACACGACGATCATCGAAGACGTAGCTACGTATCTGAGAGCCCCACTCGATCTTCTTCTTATTCGCCTCGACCTCGCTCTGGGCAGCACGACGACGCTCTAGCTCCTTGTCGTAGAGCTGTGAGCGCAGGAGGCGCAGAGCGTTCTCACGATTGTCCATTTGGGAGCGCGTCTCAGTGTTTTCGATTACAATCTCCTCAGTCTCTCCTGTGTCGGGGTCGGTGTATAGGTAGTGCAGGCGTACGCCCGTCTCCACCTTGTTGACATTCTGCCCACCAGCTCCACTCGAGCGGAAGGTATCCCACGAGAGCAAGCCAGGGTTCACCTCCACCTCAATCGAGTCATCCACGAGGGGTACGACGAAGACCGAGGCAAACGAAGTCATTCGCTTGCCCTGTGCATTATAGGGGGAGACACGTACGAGACGGTGCACACCATTCTCACTCTTGAGGAAGCCGTAAGCCAGCTCGCCCTCGATCTGCATGGTGACCGTCTTGATACCAGCATCATCGCCGTCCTGCCAATTGGTGATAGTCACCTTGTAGCCCGACCGCTCTGCCCAGCGCTGGTACATACGCACCAGCATAGAGGCCCAGTCCTGGCTCTCGGTGCCACCAGCACCTGCGTTGATCTTGAGTACAGCGCCTAGGCGATCCTCCTCAGCGCTCAGCATATTGCGTAGCTCGAGGTCTTCGACTAGCTTGATGGCACGCGCGTAGGCATCGTCCACATCTTGCTCTTCGACCGCCTCCTCTTTGTAAAAGTCGTACGCTAGAGCCACCTCTTGCGCTGCTGCATCGACTGCTTCGAAAGCCTCGATCCATGAGCGTATCTCGCCCACACGTCGCATCTGCTGCTGGGCTCGTGGCACATCATCCCAAAAGTCTGGAGCTTGTGTCCGGAGCTCCTCTTCTTCTAGTTGGACACGTCGCTGGTCGATGTCAAAGATACCTCCCCAGCGCCTTCGTGCGCTCCAACAGCTCTGCTAGTTGGTCCTGTGTTATCATAATATATTCTGTTATTTAGAGAGCGTATGCCACGATGGTGTGGCGTGCGCTCTTTATTTATTGTGTGAAATGGAAGGTTAAAGGTACAGCTTTTCGATCAGCTCGGCATACTGCTCGAGGATCGCTTTGCGCTTCAGCTTAAGCGTCGGAGTAAGTGTACCAGCCTCGATAGAGAATGGCTCGGCAAGCAATGCGATGCGCTTGACCTTCTCAAAGCCAGCCAAGTGAGCCTGCAGAGGCTCTATGTGACTCAGGAGCATATCGCACACCTCGCTACGCTGCGCCAGATCCTCCGTGGGGAGATCGGCTAGTGCCTCTTGACCACGCTCACGGAGCCGACGACGTAGCTGCTCATAGTTGGGATAGATCAGTGCTGCGACAAACTTGCGCTCGTCGGCCACTACAGCACACTGTTCGATGAGTGAACTACTGCTCAGGAGGGACTCTATCTGCTGCGGAGCGATGTACTTACCATTGCTCGTCTTGTATAGCTCTTTGATCCGCTCGGTGAAGAAGAGCGTGCTCCCCTCGAGCCGTCCCGCATCGCCCGTGCGGAACCACCCATCATCGGTAAAGGCAGTTGCATTTGCCTCCTCATTGTGGTAGTAGCCTGGTGTGATGGTGTCGCCACGTAGCTGTATCTCCTGTGTCTCAGGATCTATGCGTACCTCTACGCCTGGTAGCACCTCGCCTACGGAGCCTATGACATAGCGCCCTGGTAGGTAGCAGGAGACGGTCGCCGAGGACTCGGAGAGCCCATAGCCGACGACGATGTTGAAGCCTGCCGACTGCAGGAACTCGTTGATCTCATCTGAGAGTGGAGCGCCTGCTGTCGGGAAAAAGCGCCCGCGCTCCAGTCCTAGGACACGCTTAAGGATATAGAATACGGTATAGCGGTAGACCGCATTGGATATGCGTAGCCCCCAAGGCGCTTTGCGACCATGGATGCGGTAGTCTATATGGTACTTATGTCCCACACGCAGCGCCTTCTGATAGATACGCTGCATCATAGGTTTCGAGCGCTCGATGTGCTCCTGCACTCCTTGGTAGACTTTCTCCCAGTATCGTGGCACATTGCACATCACCGTGGGGCGTATCTGCGGCATCAGCTCCATAATGCGCTTCGGATTGGTCACGACGACCACTTTGATAGCTGTGGCAAAGCAAAAGTAGACCCAAAGCTTCTCGAAGACATGGCTCAGCGGGAGGAAGTTGACCGATACATCGTGATCGTTTAATGTCGGGAAGAGCTGCTGGTGTCGCTCCACCTGAGTCAAGATCATACGATGGGTGATCAGTACGCCCTTTGGGGTGCCTGTGGTGCCTGAGGTGTAGATGATGACAGCGATCTCATCTGCCGTGCCAGCACCTAGCTGTGTCCGCACCTCCGTCTCGTAGGGCATTGCATCGCCCATCGAGAGGAAGGTCTCAAAGTACTCGCTTCGCTCGTCTGCGGGATCACGCACCACCCGCTCGTCCAAAATGACCAACTGCTGTAGGGTGGGGTGGGTCTCTAGGAGCGGGTAAACATTGTTGTACTGAAACTGCTCCCCCACGAGGATCAGCTTGACCCCAGCATGCTCCGTGATGAAGGCTACCTGCTCAGGCGAGCAAGTGGCATAGAGCGGTACGCAGACGGCACGTATAGCCATCAGTCCCAGCTCGGTGATGATGCCCTCCATCATGTTTTGTGAGTAGAGTGCCACACGGTCACCAGGCTGTACGCCAGCTCGTACGAGAGCCTGTGCCGCCAGCATAGTCTGCTCAGCTAGCTGCTCACCACTCCACTCGTGCCACTGCTCCTCGGGCATTCGATCCATATAGCGTAGTAGAGTCTTGTGCCGATAAGTGGTGGTAAAGAGCTTGAGTAGGTCACTCAGATGGTTCATAGTCTAGATAGAGGTTAGAGATTAGATGTTAGAGATTAGAGAATCCTACCTGTCAGCGGGCATTGTGATCGATAGTCACCTTCTCTAGTAGCTCTGTCAGATCCGTATCTCGCTCGTTGAGGAAGAGTGGATGATTGCTCTCGTAGAGCTGCTCATGGAGCGAGTGTAGGAAGATCTTCTGATCCCACGATAGATCTCGTAGGAGTATATCGCTACTCTGCTGCATGCGAGGGAGTAGCTCCTTGACCACCTCTCGCCCCTTAGGGGTGATGTTGAGGAGTAAGCTACGCCTATCTTGTAGATTGCGCGTCTGTGAGATCAGCCCCCCCTTGAGTAGACGACGAATGATCTCACTGCCGGAGGTCTTTTCGACCACATTGTAGTTGTTGAGCTCGGTCTTGGTCATCTCCCCCTTTGCCATAAGTGTGATGAGGTAAGAGTACTCATCGATGGTCTGTAAGGGGGTGTCTTTGATTGCTTTACGAACGAGGCAGCGCATATAGCGGTAGACGAAGCTTATGTCACGAGCGATCATCGTATTGAGAAACGCTTGACTACGCATCCCCGTCTTAGGCTCTTCGGAGCTTTTCTGCTGCTCAAGGGACTGATCGGCAAAGCGCAAAAAGTTGCTCATCGACTGCTCAGCATTCCCACGAAACTCTTCGTACCTCTCGACTAGGTCGAGTAGCTCATGTAGTAATGGGTAACTCATCGTGCTATGTACTAAAGGCCTTTAATAGTTGCGATAACGCTCTAGTGGCACGAAGATCCACAAGAGGATGTAGATAGGGATGCCCGCAAAACCAGTTGTGAAGGTGAGCAGTAAGTAGATGAGTCGTACGATCGTCGGATCCCATCCGAAGTAGTCTGCGATGCCACCGCATACGCCTCCTATCCACGCTTCGTGAGAGCGATAGAGTCTCTTGTTGTTAGCCATAGCTGTATTGGTTGGTTTTAATTGATAAGTCTGTCGTCAGTCTCTTAGGTTTGAACAACCTAAGCTACGCTGGTTCAGCTACAAATGTACGAAAAGTTCTAGACTTAGTAGACAGACGAACTATAGCGTATCTGATGGCTTGTATCTCGAGTACGACTCAATCTCCACGTGGCAAATCGAAAATCCCCACGTGAGGAAAAATCATTCTCCACGTAGGGACGAAATGAAACTTCGGAGGAATCAAACGATAAGTCCGAAGAATTTTTCCTTCCCTCGGTAGGAAATGTTTTTTCTTCACGTGGGGATTTGCGATTTGCTACGTGAGGAGTCCCAATTTCTCCCCACGATGGCACTATGGAGTTACTCAAGAGAGGTGGGGGAGCGTCAATCAAAGCGAAGCAAAAAACGAACGATATCCCCCGATTAAGCCACAAAATAGCTCTCAGCAAGAGCATATTGAGCGATTTTTGCCCAAAATAGTTGCAGAGAACGAAAAAAACACTATCTTTGAGGCGTGAAAGGTATTGGTTCATTGCCAAGTACCGCTCCGTAAGTCGTTTAGACGACTCTTGGGAGTGATCACACGAGAATAATCTTATAACTAATCATAAACAAGTTTATCTATGAACAAGACAGATTTTATCAAGACTGTTGCCGATAAGGCTCAGCTAACTCAGAAGGACACAAAGGCTGTCTATGAAGCTATGGTAGAGACCATCCATGAGGAGATGAAGAAAGGGGAGCGCCTTTCACTCGTAGGCTTTGGCTCATTCTACGTTTCTGAGCGTGCTGCTCGCAAGGGCATCAACCCTCAGACGGGCAAGTCGATCCAAATCAAGGCTAGCAAGTCTATCAAGTTTAAGCCTAGCACAGCTCTAGACATCAACAAGAAGTAAGCACTAGCTACGCACATCGATACCTTCGGGAGTGCTATCGCCCTTGCGAAGTGTATCTACAAAAAAGAGGGGTAGACTCCATGCAGAGTTTACCCCTCTCGTCATAACTATCACCCCCCTGCTATCTAGTCGCCCGTTGGAATGAATACCGAAGGATGAGTCCCAAGAGCGTCAAGCTTACGGGGAAGGCGAACCAGATACCCATCAATTGCAAGGGAGCGCCATGCAGCCCGATGTTAAAGCCGAAGAGCCACGCCATAGTTGGCGCCACAATCAGGTGACACAGAGCAGCAGCTGGTGCTAGTATCGCCACACGACTGATCCCTCTGAGGGCATTGGCATAGATGATCTGTAGCGCATCGCCTATCTGGTAGAGGCAGAGCGGGATGAGCGCTAGGTAAGTGGCCTCAGCGACCGAGAGATCGGCATTGAAGAGGCGCACCACGGGCTCACGAAATAGGACCAAGAGTGGCATCATAACCGCCGCCACAAAGAGACAGAGGTAGACGCCCGCACTGGCCACACGACGGGTCTCTCGTCGCTCTCCTTGTGCTAGGAGCGTGCTGCTACGTATCGCTGTGGCTGCTCCGATACCGTAGTAGACCATAAAGCCGAGTGTACTAACCGTCGCAATGATCTGATGCGCTGCCAAAGCTGAGGTGCCAATCCGAGCCACCAAGATGACCGCTACGGAAAAGGAGGCTGCCTCCATACCCATCTGCAGAGCTACGGGCGTACCGAGTCGTAATAGTGGTACCAGCCCCTCACGCCACGACCAGTGCAAGCGTCGCAACTGCTCTAGGATCTCACGGTAGCGTGGTAGCAAAGCGGTCACAGCAACGATCGCCAATAGCATCGCCACACGGCTGATCAGCGTTGCGATGCCAGCACCATACAAGCCCCACTCGGGGAAGCCCCCTTTGCCATAGATGAGGAGGTAGTTGAGTCCGATGTTTAGCACATTGCCCGCTAGGGTGATATACATTGGGATCTGCGTATCTCCCATCCCCTCGGTGTACTGCTTGAACGTATTGAAGAGCATCACCACCATAAAGCCCACGATCTGGATACGATAGTAGGGGAGGGCTATAGAGCGTAGCTCATCGGGAAGATTGAACAGCCCTAGACTCCCTTCGAGGAGCAGCAGCCCTCCACCGATTAGGAGAGCGATCAAAAGGTTGAGCAGGAAGCTATGCCCTAAGTAGTGCGCCACCTGATCGGAGCGTCCCCACTCCTTATTGGTCGCCACCAGTGGTGTCAGACCATAGGAAAAGCCCATCCCGAAGATGATCGATAGATTGAGAAAGTTATTGACAAAGGAAGCAGCCGCCAGCTCGTCTAGGCTGTGGTGGCTCACCATCACATTGTCCGCAAAGCCCACGAGGATCAGCCCCACCTGTCCGATGATCACGGGTAGCCCCAGACGCAGCAAAGGCCCGTAGTGCGCCCGACAGTTTCGGTAGTACGTACTCCAGCTCATATCACACGAACCGCACCTAGCGACTAAGAGTTAAGACGAGCGAGAAACTCCTCCTCCGTGACGAGTGGGATGCCGAGCTGCTCAGCTTTGGCACGCTTCGAGGGACCCATATCGCTACCCATCAGGACGAAGGTCGTACGACCCGAGATGCTCCCCACGTTGACGCCGCCATGCTGCTCGATGAGCTGCTTGTACTCGTCACGGCTGTGCTGGGTGAAGCTCCCTGAGATAACGATCCGCTCGCCTTCGAGGCGGTTGGACTGAGGCGCATCGATCGTCTCCTCGCTACGCTCCTCTAGGATCACACCACAGCGCTGTAGCTCTGCGATCAACTGCTGGTTGCGCTCTAGAGAGAAGAAGTAAACGACCTGCTCGGCTATCTTCGGCCCCACATCGGGCAGAGCTTGCAGCTCGTAGTCGGTCGCCTGAGCCAGTCGGTCGATGCTCTGGAAGTGTCGTGCCAGCGTCTTCGCTGTCCCCTCGCCTACATAGCGGATCCCGATGCCGTAGAGCAGGCGAGCGAAGGGACGACTCTTCGACTGCTCGATGCTGGCGAGGAGGTTGTTGATCGACTTCTCCTTAAAGTTCGGCAGCTGCGCCAAGCCATGCGCTGTGAGCTTGTAGAGGTCGTCGATGTTTTCGATAAGATGTCTGTCAAAGAGCGCATCGATCGTCTCAGGGCCCACGTTGATGTCGGCAGCTCGTCGTGTGCAGTAGTGCTCGATGCGCCCCATAATCTGTGGCGGGCAGGCGTAGCTGTTGACGCAGTAGTAACCCACCGAGCCATCGATCTGCTGGAGCGGTGCGCCACAAGCGGGACAGCTCTTAGGCAGTCGCACAGGCTCCGCATCGGGTCGTCTGAGACTGGTCTCCACGGCGGTGATCTTAGGGATGATCTCGCCTCCCTTCTCTATGTATACGTAGTCATGGTAGTGCAGGTCGAGGCTCTTGATGAACTCCTCGTTGTGCAGCGTGGCACGACGCACCACCGTCCCCGAGATCAGGACCGGCTCCACATTGGCGACAGGCGTGACAATCCCCGAGCGCCCCACCTGATAGTCTACTGAGAGAAGCTCTGCGCGCGCATTCTCTGGCTGATACTTGTAGGCAAAAGCCCAGCGTGGCGACTTCGCCGTATTGCCGAGCGCGCGTTGCTGCGTGAGACTATCCACCTTGAGGACGATGCCGTCCGTGGCATAGGGCAAATCGCTCCGCTGCACGTCCCACTCATCTATATAATGATATAGCGCCGACAGGTCGCTACTCTTAAATGGCGCAACGCCTGTGTCAAAGCCCATCTCCTCCAGGAGCTGCATACGCTCATAGTAACTATCCGGCAGACGAGTCTCATCATCTAGCGCATAGAGATAGTAGCAGATGCAGAGCAGACGACGCTGCGCCACGACACGACTATTGAGCGTCTTGAGCGTACCCGCAGCCGCATTGCGAGGATTGGCAAAAGACGCTTCGCCCTCAGCCGCACGCTCCCCATTGAGCCTTTCGAACTCCTTGAAGGGCAGTAGCACTTCGCCCCGCACCTCGATGCGCCCCGTCGTGTAGTCGGGATGCCCCGCAACGGGGCGCAAACGTAGTGGCACCGACTGGATCGTCCGCACATTGACCGTTACGTCATCGCCGAGCGTCCCGTCACCACGTGTCACGGCACGCACCAGCACCCCCTCCTCGTAGATCAGCGAGATGGAGGAGCCGTCATACTTCATCTCCGCCACCCACGGCACATCGTCCGTAGCTAGGAGCGTGTCGGTACGCTGGCAGATCTCAGCGATCTCATCGTAGTTGTACGTGTTCAAGAGCGAAAGCATCGGTCGCTCGTGCGCCACCTGAACGAAAGCATCGTTTCGATCCCGCCCCACACGGAGAGAGGGCGAAGTCGGGTCTGCCAACTCTGGGTGCTCCGCCTCCAACGTGAGGAGCCGCTGCATCAGCGCATCGTAGTCCGCATCGCTTATGGTCGGAGCATTGTCTAGGTAGTAAGCGCGGTTGTGCTGCTCGATTGTCTTGCGCAGTTGCTCAATCTCTAGCTCTGTATTATTGCGTGTCATAGGGGGAGTTACTTCACTTGGTCAAAGGGGGTACGATTCGCGATAGCGCTCCCGAGCGTTACCTCGTCGGCATACTCGATCTCATCACCGATAGAGATACCTCGTGCGATGAGCGATACCAGCACACCCGTAGACTCCAAGCGCTTATATATATAGTAGTTGGTCGTGTCACCCTCTAGGGTCGAGCGTATAGCGAGGATCACCTCACGGATAGGCTCCTCCTGGACACGCTCGTAGAGCGACTCGATCTCCAGGTCGTTTGGCGTGATGCCGTCTATCGGAGAGATGATCCCGCCCAAGACGTGGTACAGACCTTTGTAGCGGTGCGTCTGCTCGATGGTCAGGACATCCTTCACCTGCTCGACGACGCAGACGATCGTCCGGTCGCGTGTTTCATCCGCGCAAATGTCACAAATGTCTCTGTCTGAAAGGTTGT
>ENA-OPBO01000498-OPBO01000498.1-human-gut-metagenome-genome-assembly--contig:-NODE-498-length-33433-cov-3.398826_pt1 | contig 33433 bp, 27 predicted proteins | sample MGYA00241071_ERZ501458 | MGnify/ENA primary metagenome ERZ501458 (study PRJEB25962, sample SAMEA2042509) | human gut metagenome | biome: human gut; feature: human-associated habitat; material: faeces... | reverse complement strand
TATCTCCCCCAAGAGTCCACATCGACGGGGAGGTTTGGCACCTCGATGTCGGCTCGTCTCATCCTGGGGCTGGAGTAGGTCCCAAGGGTTGGGCTGTTCGCCCATTAAAGAGGCACGCGAGCTGGGTTCAGAACGTCGTGAGACAGTTCGGTCCCTATCCAGCGTGGGCGTAAGAAATTTGAGAGGAGCTGTCCTTAGTACGAGAGGACCGGGATGGACGCACCAATGGTGTACGAGTTGTTAGGCCACTAGCATGGCTCGGTAGCTAAGTGCGGGAATGATAAGTACTGAAAGCATCTAAGTACGAAGCATGCCTCAAGATAAGATTTCTCAGAGTAGGTAAAGAAAATACCTTAGATAGGTCCAAGGTGTAAGTGCAGTAATGTATTAAGCTAATGGATACTAAACTTTAAATCTTGACTGGAAATATTTATAGCTATTGAATTAAAAAGGTAAAAACAGTATATTAAATATCTGGTGACGATGGCAGAAGGGATACACCTGTTCCCATACCGAACACAGAAGTTAAGCCTTCTAACGCCGATGGTACTCGGAGGGAGACCTCCCGGGAGACTAGGAAGTTGCCAAACAATCAAGACTAGCAAAAGCTAGTCTTTTTTGTTGTCTAAAAATATAATTTTTTTGATTTTAAATTTATTTTTTTTGTTTGCATTTTTTATTTATTTTTTTAATATCTGATTATTTTTATATTTTACATAAGATATTTCTATTCTATTATTTTTTCCTTCATTTTATAATTGTATTATAAAAAAAGGAGGTATTTATGATTGAAAATCAATTACTTTTAAGCTCGGTTTTTATTGCTGGCTTTTTATCGTTTTTTGCTCCTTGTACTTTTTCTTTGATGCCTGCTTATATTGGTATCATTACGGATCAAAGGGGAGAATATAAAAATTTTAAATTTGGAAAAATTTATATAAATATTGGTGCTATTATTAAAACTATGACTTTTATTTTAGGTCTTGCTACTAGTTTTGTTATTTTGGGTTTTGGTGCAGGTTTTTTTGGAAAATTTGTCAATAATAGATGGGTAATTTTTATTGGGGGACTTATTGTATTTTTGTTAGGTCTTCATCAAATGGAAATTATTAATATTGAAAAATTGAATGTTACTAAGACTGTAAATTTTAAAAATAAGAAAACTAAGGCTTTGGGGACTTATCTTATGGGGCTTTCTTTTTCTTTGGGTTGGACACCTTGTGTTGGTCCAATTCTAGGAGCGGTTCTTCTTACTTCTGCAAGCAGTGGTAAGGAATTTTATGGGGCTTTTATGATGTTAGTTTATTCTTTTGGCCTTATGGTTCCATTTTTATTGATGGCTATTTTATCATCTACTCTTAATAAAAATTTTGATTTTTTTAGAAAACATCTTATTTTTATGAAACGTTTGGGTGGATTTTTGATAATGGTAATGGGCGTTGTTCTTATGACTAATCAATTGCCTAATCTTACTTCATTTTTTAATAATTTATTTATTTAGGAGGATATATGAAAAAATCTTTAGCAATTCCGTTTTTAGTGGTAGCTTTTGCTCTTAGTGCATGCTCTAGTGAAAAATCGGTGGATAAAAATATGAATGATATGAAGGATAAAAATATTTCAAGTAATAGTATGGAAAATAAAAATAGTGATAATTCTTTGAATCTTGAGGATAGGGATGGTAACAAGGTTTCTTTGGATTCTTTTAAGGGAAAGAAAACTTATATTAAGTTTTGGGCTTCTTGGTGTCCTATTTGTTTGTCTAGTCTTGGCGAATTGGATGAATTGTCTAATGGTAATGGGGATTATCAGGTTGTAAGTGTGGTTGCTCCTGACCAAATGGGGGAAAAATCTAAGAAGGATTTTATAAAATGGTTTGACGGTTTGGAATATAAAAATATTAATACTTTGTATGATACGAGTGGGGATTTTATTAAAAAATTTAATGTTAAATCTACTCCTACAAATGTATTTTTGGATTCTGAGGGTAAGCTTGTCAAGGTTGCTCCAGGGGCTTTGGATAAGGATACTATTAATGAAATTTTTAAACAGATTAAATAGGAGTTTTGTATGAAAGGTAAATTTATTTTTGTTTTTTTGATTTGTGCTATCTTTTTGGTGGCTTGTTCTAATAATTCTAAGAATAAGTCTAAGGATAATGGAAATATTTCTAGCACAAATGAGGAAATTGGCAAAAAAATTGATGAAATTATTGACTCTAATAATAAGAAAAATTTAAAGGAAATGGAAAATCAAAAAAATATGGATAAGGAAAAGGAAAATTATTCTAAGGATGATCTTAAAAAAATCTACCTAGCTGGTGGTTGTTTTTGGGGTGTTGAGGAATATATGCAAAGAATTTATGGGGTTTATGATGCTGTAAGTGGTTATGCAAATGGAAAGGTTAATAATCCGACTTATAAAACGGTAAGTAGTGGCAAAAGTGGCTATGCAGAAACTGTGGAAGTAACTTATGATAGTAAAAAAATAAAGCTTGAGGACTTGCTTAATCATTATTTTAAAATAATTGATCCAACTAGCCTTAATAAACAAGGAAATGATAGGGGAAGTCAATATAGGACTGGGATTTATTATGTGGATGATTCTGATAAGAAAGTTATAGATAAGGTTATGAATTTTCAGGCAAAAAAATACAGCGAAAAAATTGTGGTTGAAAATATGAAACTTAAAAATTTTACTGTGGCTGAAGATTATCATCAAGATTATTTGAGGAAAAATCCGAATGGATATTGTCATATTGATTTATCGAAGGCTAATGAAGTTGTGATTGACCCTGCTAAATACCCAAAACCATCGGATGATGATTTGAAGAGAAAACTTACGGATATTCAATATAGGGTAACTCAAAAAAATGAAACTGAATCTTCTTTTTCTAATGAATATTGGGATAATAAGGAAAAAGGTATTTATGTTGATGTAGCAACTGGCGAGCCTTTGTTTTCATCAAGTGATAAATTTGATTCGGGTTGTGGTTGGCCATCTTTTTCTAAGCCAATAGCCAAAGATGTTGTGACATATCGTGAAGATAAGTCGTATAATATGAACAGAACTGAAGTGAGAAGTAGGTCTGGGGATTCGCATTTGGGACATGTTTTTAATGATGGACCAGAGGAACTTGGTGGACTTCGTTTTTGTATAAATTCAGCTTCGATTAAATTTATTCCACTTAAAGATATGGAAGATAGGGGATATGGATATTTAAAACATCTTGTAAAGTAGGGGATTATGTATAAATTGTTAATAGCAGATGATGAATCAATCATAAGAAAGGGCATAAAAAATTTAATAGATTTTGAGAGTTTGGAAATTGATCAAGTTTTTGAGGCGGAAAATGGGAAAGAGGCTGTTGATTTGGCTTTAAAAAATCAGGTTGACATAGTTATAATGGATATAAATATGCCTATAGTTGATGGTCTTAGTGCTAGTAAAAAAATAAAGGAAAAAAATCCAAATTCTTACCTGTTAATTCTTACTGGCTACAATTATTTTGATTATGCCCAAGCTGCTATTAGGGCAAAGGTGGATGATTATATTCTAAAACCTGTAAGTAAGAAAGACATAGAATATATGTTAAAAACTGCTGTAAATAAGCTTAATATTAACAGAAAAAATGAGTCTTTGAAAGAGTATAATGATGAGAATTTAAAGGCAAAAGAATCTTATGAGGATATAAAAAAATATATTGATAAAAATGTATTTTGTGAAGATTTTTCTTTAAATAAGATGGCAAGCGACATTGGTTACAATAATAATTATTTAAGCAGTTTGATAAAAGAAATTTACGGTCTATCCTTCCAAGATTTATCCAATAAATTGAGAATGGAAAAGGCAAGGATTTTGCTTTTGACAAGCGATATGAAAAATCAAGAGATAGCAGATGCCGTTGGTATCTATGATGTTTCATATTTTTCTAATAAATTTAAAAAATATTTTGGCAAAAGTCCAAAACAAATTAGGAAAAAATAAATGAAAAAGATTTTTAAAAAAATAGAATTCAAAATAAGTGCTTGCTTTTTTGTAATTTCTATTCTCATAATATCTCTAATGCTTTTTTCTTGGTACAAGCAAAGTTCTTCAAAGCTTATGACATACGAAAAAGAAGAAACAAGCCAAGAAGTTAAAAATGCAAGTATATATGTAGCAAGCTATCTAGAAAAAAACAAAAACCTTGCAAGTCTTTTGGCTATGTCAGCCGAAAGTCAAAATATAATGGATGATAAGACGGATTTTAAAAATTTGAAAGACATAATAAAAGTTAGCGAAAAAAGCGATGAATTTATAAAAAAAATTTTCCTAGTTTCTGAAAATGGAAATATTATTTCAAATGAAAAAGTAAATTTAGAAACAAATAAGGATATGAAAAATATTTCTTGGTATAAAAAACTTATAAATTCAAATAATATGGCATTTGCAAGCAAGGCTGATTTTTCAAAAATATCTAGTGATTCATCAAAAAATATAATAAGTATTTCCAAAGAAATTAAAGATAAAAATAATAAAAGATTGGGCTTTGTGGTTATAAATCTTTCCTATAAATTTTTGGAAGATTTTCTTTCGACAATAAATTTTGGCAAAGATGGCTATGTTTTTATTTTGTCCTCAGAAGAAGAACTCCTTTTTAAATCAAAAAATATGGAAGATTTTGGCAAAAAAGATTACGAAAAACTTTTAAAAAAGAGGATGAAACCAGAAAAAATGGACTTCGTTTCATCCAATGTTTTTATTCCAAATACCCAATGGAAGCTAGTAGGAATTTCCTTTTCAAACGCAATTTCTAATTTAAAAAAACAATTAATAGAAAGCTCCCTAATTCTTGCCCTAATCGTTTTTATTTTGACTTTGTTAGTGTCAATATTTGTGTCAAAAAAAATAAGCAAACCAATAATTTATTTGATTGGAGAAATCAAAAAAACCGACAAAAAATTATATAAAATAAAATCTCTCCCTCAAGCATCAAGCGAAATACAAATCTTAACAAAAGAATACAACAACCTAATAGATAGGATTTTTGTTCTAACAGAAGATATAGAAAAAAAAGAAGAACAAAAAAGAACCTACCAAGTCAAAGCTCTACAAAGCCAAATAAATCCACATTTTTTATACAATACCTTGGATACAATTTTGTGGCTTGTAGAATTTGGCGAAAATGAAAAAGCAATAAAAGTAACCAAAAATTTAGGAATGCTTCTAAGAAACAGCCTAAACATTGACGAAGATTTCGTAAAACTTGATAAGGAAATAGAACACGCAAAAAATTATCTAGATATACAAAAAATAAGATATGACAATAAATTTACCTACGAATTTATAAAAAAAATAGAAACAAGCAGTCTATACGTTCCAAAATTAATACTTCAACCAATAATAGAAAATGCAATTTACCATGGAATAAGAGAAAAAAAATCCAAGTCTTACATTAAAATTATAGTAGAAAAAAATCCAGAATATTTAATAATAAAAATAATAGATAACGGACTAGGTCCAAAAGAAAAAAAAGAAAATATTCCAACAAAACTTGGAGGAATAGGCATGGAAAATGTAAATAATAGGATAAAACTTTTGTGTGGAGAAAAATATAATTTAAAAATGCAAAGAGAAAAAGATGAAACAGTAATAACATATAAGCTAAAAATAATAAAGGAAATTTAAAAAATTAATAAAAAATGGGCTGTTGAAACAGCTCATTTTTTGTGTTTTAATTTACTTTTGAAAGTCTAATATGTTAATATATATGTAAAAATATTTGATAATGAGGATAAATTTTATGAATTTAACTAAAAAAATTTTTACTAATAGGTTAATTTTAAGAAAGGCTAAGATTTCTGATGCCTCTTTAGCTTATAAGAATTGGATGGATGATGAGGAAGTTACTAAGTTTTTAAGATGGAAAGCTCATAAAAATGTTCTTGAAAGTGAAAAAGTTATAAAAAACTGGGTTGATTCTTATAAAAATGATGATTTTTTTCAATGGATTATTGAACTTAAAGAATTAGCTGAACCGATTGGAACAATTAGTGTGATTTCTATTGATAAAAGGGTTAATTCTTGTCATATTGGTTATTGTATTGGGAAAAAATTTTGGAATATGGGATATACCTCTGAGGCTTTTTCTGCTATAATTTCTTTTTTATTTTCTCTTGGTTTTGATAGGATCGAATCTTCTCATGATCCTAATAATCCTTATTCTGGCAAGGTTATGGAAAAATGTGGTCTTGTTTATGAGGGTAGGTTAAGAAAGGCTGATTATAATAATCAGGGGATTGTTGATTCGTGTGTTTATGGTATTTTGAGGGAAGATTTTGAGAAATAATTTATCGCCTCAGAATGAAGACAAACCCAGAAAAATCTCCTGGGTTTTTCTAATATTATTAAATTTTTAATGAATGTTATAATATCTGGGCTGATTGTTTCTGTTTAACTGCTCATTAAATTTTTACTACAGACGTGGCTGTATGTGTATTCGTTTTCATTTTCATGTCTATTTTTAACAATATAGGGACTGTAACAGGCCTTTCAATAAAAGCGGGATTAACAGATGAAAATAATGAAGCAAAAGATATGAATAAATCTTTTCTAGTAGATTCTTTAGGAACAATTGTAGCGGGGTGTTTAGGAACAAGTGTTGTGGGAACAACATTAGAAACTTCAGCCGGCATAGAAGAGGGAGGGCGAACAGGACTTATGGCAGTGACAAGTGCAGTAAAAGCTATGGATTTTGATAATATAACAGAAGCTATACCTGCATTTTTAACCTTTATCATAATTCCTCTTACTTACAGTATTGCGGATGGTATTATGATAGGAATTTTATCTTATGTAGTATTAAATATTATAATTGGTAAATTTAAACAAATATCTTTACCAATGTATGCTATGGGAATTTTGTCTTTAGTTAAAATGTTATTTTTATAAGGAGAGAGAAATGTTAAAAAGTGATATGAAAGCGGATTTGATAATAAAAGATGTCAAAGTAATAGATGTGTTTCAAAATGAAATTTACAAGGGAAATGTAGCAGTGAAGAATGGAAAAATTATTGGCATTGGAGATTATGAAGATGCAGATGAGATTGTAGATGCAAAAGGATCCTACCTATCACCAACTATGACTGACGGACACGTGCACATAGAGTCTTCTATGGTATCTCCAGCTGAATTTTTAAAATGTTTAGTTGCAAGAGGAGTTTCAACTATAATAGCAGATCCACATGAGATAGCAAATGTGTGTGGGCTTGATGGGCTTGAATACATAATAGATGAAACAAAAGATCTACCGGCACATGTATATGTAATGTTGCCATCATGCGTTCCATGTACACCATTTGAAACAAGTGGAGCTATTTTAAAAGCTTGCGATTATAAAGAGATGATAAATGATCCGAGAGTTTTGGGGTTAGGAGAAATGATGGATTTTGTTGGAACAGTAAATCGCTCAGAAGACATCTTGGAAAAAATTGACTTGGCTAAAAATAGCAATAAGGTAGTAGATGGACACGCCCCACTTTTATCAGGAAAGGCGTTGGACGATTATGTACTAGCTGGTATTTTAACAGACCATGAGTGTTCAGCTGTAGATGAAATGAAAGAAAAGATTCGCCGAGGAATGTACATTCAATTAAGAGAAGGTACAGCTGCTAAAAATTTAGAAGCACTGATAAAAGGAGTTACAAAAGATAACATAAGTCGTTGTTTCTTCTGTACAGATGATAGACATCCGCAAGACTTGTTAAAAGATGGAAATGTAGATAACAATGTGAGAAAAGCAATTAAATTGGGGATGGAACCTTTATATGCAATTAAAATGGCAACTTTAAATCCGGCTCAGTGTTACAAAATGGAAAATTCAGGGGCAATTGCACCGGGGTATGTTGCAGATTTCTTTTTATTCGATGATTTGAATAACATAAACGCAAAAGCAGTTTTCATTGGAGGCAAGAAAGTAGCAGAAGATGGAAAAGTAATAGTAGATTTTCCACAAAAACTTTCTCCAAAGGTACTTTCAAAAATGAATATAAGAGATTTTAAATTAGAAGATTTAAAACTTAGATTGAATTCAAACAGAGTCCATGTAATTGAAATGGAAAAAGAATCACTTTTAACTAAGAAAATTATCTGTGATGTAGATGTAAAAGATGGTTACTTCGAATACTCAGATGATGGAATAAGAAAAATAGTGGTAATTGAAAGACACACCGGAAATTCTGCAATAGCAATAGGATTGATAAAGGGATATGATATAAAAAATGCCGCTGTTGGAACTACAATAGCACACGATAGCCATAATTTAGTTGTTATTGGGGACAATGATGAAGATATGCTAAACGTAATAAAGAAAATAGATGAGATGAGTGGTGGAATGGCAATATCTTCAAATGGAAAATTAGAAGGGTCTTTAAGACTTGATATAGCAGGCATTATGAGTAGTAAATCAATGACAGAAGTACATGAAGACATCAAGAAATTATTAGAAAAAGCAAAAGAGCTTGGAGTAGGAGATGGAATAGATCCATTTATGACTCTTGGATTTATGGCTCTACCGGTTATACCGGATATAAAGATGACAGACAAAGGATTGTTTGATGTAAATGAATTTAAACACATTCCTTTAGAAGTTTAAAAAGTAGGTGCATTTGCACCTACTTTGTCAACAGTCTGAGGCGATAAAAATAATTTATCGCCTTATATTTTTATTTATATTTATAAAATCCTTCCCCAGTTTCAATACCCTTTAAGCCTTTGGCAGCTCTTTCTTCCAATTTTTTAATAGCTTTTGCAATTGGAGAATTTGGATCATTTGCTTGAGGATTTGTTTTTGAAATATTTATTACAGTTGTAATACCAACTATATCAATTATTTCGAAAGGTCCTCTTGGAGAGCCTGTTCCGATTTTCCAATCCATATCTATATCTTTTGGCTCAGCAACATCATTTCCATAAAGATTTAGACCAGCGTTAATAAATGGAACAAGCAAAGAATTCAAAATATATCCTGCTTGCTCTTTTTTAATTACAGCTGGATACATTCCTATATTTTTTGCAAATTCAATAACACTTTCAAAAGCCTCATCACTTGTTTTGTCATGCTTCATTACCTCAGCAAGATTTTGTCTCCAAATTGAGTTTGCAAAGTGAAGACTTAAAAATTTGTCTTGTCTACCAGTATATTCTCTGAAAGTTGAAGGCAAGAAAGTTGAAGAATTTGTTGCAATAATTGCATCTTCCTTTAAATAAGAAGAAATTTTTTCATAAAAATCTTTCTTCTCATCAACAATTTCTGCAATTGCCTCAATAACAAGATCAGCATCAGCAAATGCCTCATTCAAGTCAGTAGTGTATTTTATTTCTTTGAAAATTTTTTCATTTACATTTTTTAATTCTTCTATTTTTTCATTAGTAATTTCGTTTTTATCCTTGAAAAAAGACCTAGGATAATTTGGATTTTCAGCTCCAATATATGAAGGACAAGCCATAAGTTCCTTAGAAAAAATATTGTGTAAATTTTCAATTCTTGGCTTAATTCTTTCAATAGAACCTTCACTTCTTCCCCAAATCGTTACATTAAATCCATGAAAAGCTGTGACGTATGCAATTTGAGCGCCCAAAACGCCACCACCAGCTACGGTTACATTTTTTATTTTCATTATTAGCTCCTTTTTTTATATATATTTTTATCTCATATATATTGATATACCCAAAATTTGGTTTTTTAAATTTTATTGTAGAAATTGACATAATAAATTAGCAAATATAAAAGGAGATGTTAAAAAATAATCAAAAACATCAGATACCAAGGTATGATTTTTATTTATCCATTGATATTTTTAAGCTCTTTTACCATGTCTAATTTTGAAATTTTATAGCTTTCAATAATTTGTGTAATTATAAAAGTAAGTAAACTCAAGAAAAATGCAAAGGCAAATATTTTATTTGGGATAGATATATCCACAAAAATATCGATTTTTTCCATAGAAATTTTTATTAAAAATTTTAGTATTGTATTCAGTAGTGGCATTAGAACAATCTCAAAAATTACTAGTAAAAAGAGTATGGTATTGATGTAAATTTTTACAACTTCTCTATCTTTAAATCCAAATATTTTAAGGTAGCTTATATTTTCTTTTGATTTATCAATAATAGTTGTTGAAATAACGCTCGTTATTATAAAATAAAAGGCTAGCGAAACAAGAAGGACAATTTTAAAAACAAATTTAAAGTGGTCAAAAAAATGGTCCATAAATTTTGTCATATCCTTTTTGTTTATCTCTGTTATTAAATTTTCTTTTGAAATATCTAACTTTTTATCTGATAAGTAGCTATTAAAATATGAAGAATCCTTTCCTATTAATTTATTTAAGTTTTGTCTATTTGTTAAAATTTGCAAAGTTTTTATCTTATCATCAATTTTTTTAATCTTTAAGGTATTAGTTTTATTATTATAAGAGTTTAAGACTTTTATTGTATCTTTTTTACCTAGATTAAATCTTTGTGCAAGACCGTATGATATAACAACTTCATCTTTTTTAAGCTCATTTAAATTTTTATTATCGTACTTGCTATTTTTATCAACTCCATAAATTTGAATTTTTTTGTCATCAAAATTTACCAAATTTACATTTACAATGCTAGCCATATCCGATTTTATTTTTTCATCCTTTGTCTTTACAAAGTAAATATGGTCATATTTCATCTCATCTTTCATTTTTTTTGCATAATTTTCAAAAGAAGGTTCAAGGCAAAGAGAGAAAACCAAAAGCAAATTTGCTAAGAAAATTCCAAATAGTAGGGCTAGAAAATTTAGTTTGTTGTCTAATATCAATCTTAGTTTTGCCTTTTGCATAAAAGAAAAATTTTTCAATTTAAGTTTTGATATTTTATTTTTCTTATATAAATTTTTTCTCAAAAAGTCAATAGGATTGTGATTTAAAGAAAAATATACAACAAAAAAATTAATTACCAAATATATAAAAATAGGCAAAATAGTCGTAAATGCAAAAGTAAGATGGTTTGTATTTAGCTCAAATTTTGGTAGTTCAAAAGAAAGATAATACACATCAGCATATTTTTTATAAAAATAAGTAAAGGCTATAAAATTTCCACAAATAGATGCCAAAATTGCCAAAAACAAAGGCATAGCCATATAATTTTTTAATAATTCCTTTTTTTTGTAACCAGAAGCTAAAAGACAACCAATTATTGGAGATTCATTTTCGATTAAATTTTTTATTTGCACAGCACTAATAAAGGCTAGAGAAATAAATAATAAAATACTAGCCGAAATCATAGTAGGTACATCCCCATCCATATCATCCATAATATAAGTTATGCATTTATTATCATATCTTGTAACACCATCAATCATTAGATTATTTTTATTGATAATTTTTCCAAAATTTTTAAGCCTTTTATTTGCAACTTTACTATTTTTAGAAAATTTATCATGATAAGAATAATTATAAACAATTTTTTTATCCTTTATCTTATCAAAAGTTTTAGAAGACAAAAGACAAACACCAAAATATCCTGTATCCATAACAATATCTTCCCTATTTTTAAGAAGAGTAGAATAGTCAGGCAAAGAAACAAGACCTGTTACGAGATATTTTTTATTTTTAATTTTCAAAAAATCCCCTATATTTATTTTATTTGCCCTTGCATAATTAGCAGAAATAGCAATTTCATTGTCATTATTTGCCAATCTTCCATCAAAAATTTGACTAATATTGATACGATTTCTATTTTTAAAAATTCTTAAAGTTCTATCATCATTATATTTTTCTTCAAAATAAAAATTTTCATAAACATTCAAAGAAAGATCTTCCAAGGCTTTGATTGTTTTATTAGATAGTTTATCAATACAAACAAATTCTCCATCCTCAACTTTTCCATCATCAATTTGCTTGTAATACAAATGTTTAATAGACTCTTGGGCAGTAAAAAATGATGATGAAAAAATAATTAAAATGGTTAAAGTTAAAAAAATAGAAAAAAATTTAAAAGGATTAGATTTTATTTGCCTATAAATTCTTTTATTAAGAGGATTTTTCATTACCAAGAAACCTCCTTAGCAGATATTTTATTTGAATTTACAAAAAGATTCTTTATTTTGCCATCATGTAAATTTAAAATAATATCACACATTTTACTTATATTAGTATTGTGAGTTGCAATTAAAATCGTAGATTTATAAATTTTATTTAAATTTTCAATTAAATTCAAAACATCCTTAGCACTTTCATAATCAAGAGCACCAGTTGGCTCATCACAAATTAAAATTCTAGGACTTTTTACCATAGCCCTTGCAATAGAAGTTCTTTGCGCTTGACCTCCAGAAATTTCGTTTGGGAATTTATATTTTTGGTCAGATAAACCAAGATTATCAATCAAATCATCGATATCAAGAGGATTATCAGACAAAAATTTACCAAGCTCAATATTTTCTATAACATTTAAATCACTAATTAAATTATAAAATTGAAAAACAAAGCCCAAATTATTACGCCTAAAAATTTCCAAATCTTTTTTATTTAATTCACCTAGATTTTGACCTAAAATATTAACATTTCCTATGTCAATTGTTTCAATTCCACCAATAATATTCAACAAGGTAGATTTTCCAGAACCAGAAGGCCCTAAAATACAAATTATTTTTCCCTCATCAAAAGATAAATCAATTCCCTTTAAAACTTCTATCTTGTTAGAATTTTTTCCATAAAACTTATGTAAATTTGAAATTTTAATCATAATTACCCCTTATAAATAAAAAATTACAAATAAAGATTAACAAGCATATAATCTTTTTTTTTATTATAATACGAATGAGAATCTTTATCAATAAAAATGTGAAAAAGCTTTTATAAGTTTTTCTTATATGCACCATAACTTATATGTATTTTACAACGATTTTAATCTAATGTATTATAATAGTGAAAACGTAATCATTTTTAAAAAAGGGGTGAATATTGTGAAAGAAAATGAAAAAATTTCAGGAAAGGCGTTAATTCCATTTTTGGTTTTTATCGTTATTTATCTTGCCACAGGTATCGTACTTCATTTAAGAGGAGTAGAAATGGCATTTTATCAATTGCCTGCACCTATTGCAGCTCTTGTTGGTATTATTAGTGCATTTTTATTATTTGGTGGAAGTATTGATGAAAAATTTGACAATTTAGTTGAAGGTTGTGGCGACTCAAACATTATAATTATGTGTTTGATTTACATATTGGCTGGCGCTTTCTCCGCTTTGGCTTCTGCCTCTGGTGGAGTTGATTCTGTAGTTGGCTTGGGACTTTCTGTTGTTCCTGCTAAATTTTTAACTGCAGGTGTATTTTTAATAGCTTGTTTTATTTCTATAGCTACTGGTACTTCTGTTGGAACAATTACAGCTTTAGGACCTATTGCAATTGGTCTTGCTACTTCTGGCGGAATCAATATTGCTTTGATGCTTGGTGCTTTGGTTGGTGGCTCAATGTTTGGAGATAATTTATCTGTTATTTCTGATACAACTATAGCTGCAACTAGAACTCAAAACTGTGAAATGAAAGATAAGTTTAGGATGAACATTAAAATGGCTCTTCCTGCTGGAATAATTACTTTTATTCTGCTATTAATTTTAGGTGCGCCTGAAACTCAACCAGCTCAAAAAGATTTATCTTACGATATTATTAAGATTATTCCTTATATTTTCGTATTGGTAGTTGCTCTTATGGGCGTTAATGTATTTTTAGTTTTAACTGGTGGTATTGTTTTATCTGGTATTGTTCTTCTTATGAACAACGGATTTAACTTACTCGCTCTTTCTCAAACTATGTGGGAAGGATTTACTGGAATGTTTGAAATATTCTTACTTTCAATGCTAATTGGTGGTCTTTCTAATATGGTTACCAAAGAGGGCGGTATTAATTGGATTATTTCAAAAATCAAAAAATTTGCAAAGGGAGAAAAATCTGGCGAGCTTGGTATAGCTGCTCTTGTTTCTCTTGCTGATATTGCTGTAGCAAACAATACTGTTGCAATTATTATTTCAGGTCCAATTGCAAAGAAAATGTGTAAAGAATATAAGATCGACCCTAGAAGATCTGCATCACTTCTTGATACATTCTCTTGTGTATTCCAAGGAATAGTACCTTATGCTGCTCAAGTATTAATAGCTGCAAGCTTTACAAAAGGTGCTGTAGCACCATTCCAAATTATGCCATATTTCTGGTATCAATTTATCTTGGGAGTTGTTTCCATAGTTTCTATCTATGTACCATTTACAGCTGCAAAAGATAAATGGAATTTTGAATATGATATGGCTGAATCAAAAGTTGCAGGTCATGTTAAAAATTTGGAAGACAATGAACAAGCTCATGCTTAGTTAGGGATAAATATTCCTTACAAAGCTTTGAAAGATTTTTGGAAGATTTGTAAACATAACCTATATCCATGGATAAATTTTCTGGATTTTCAAGCTTAACAGTTTTGATATTAGGAAATCCACTATTTGGATGAAGGCAACCTGTTCCTACATTAAAAGAATTTGTGTTGGAAATAAGACCTAAAGTCGTGCCCCTATCTTGGGTATAGATAACCTGTTTGTGATCAGGTAAGTTTACAAATTCTTCCGGTAAAATCTCAGTGTCATTTTGCTCATAAATTATCATAGGATAATTATAAAGATCATCTATCTTAATCAAATTTTCATTTGCTAATGGATGGTCTTTGTTAATGAAAACATGAGGAATGACCTTGGCAATTGTAACATAAGATAAAGATTTTTCTTTAAATAAATTAAAAATAGCTTGCCTATAAGGTTCATTTATGTAAATAAAGGCAAGATCAGAATAATCGTTTTCAACGTGGTTAATGGCATCAAGAGATGTGGTTTCTTTTAAATAAAATTTGAAAGAATTATCCTTGTACTTGTCAATTAATTTCATAAAAGCTGAAACGGCAAAATTAAAGTGTTGACTTGAGACTCTAAGCTCAGAAATATCCTTATTATCTGGAGCATATTGTCTTTGGATTTCCTTATATTTGCTGATTAAATCTTGGCATTTTATGAGATACTCAAGTCCCTTGGCGGTTGTTTGAGTTCCACTTTGATTTCTCTCAAAAATTTTAAAACCCAGTTCTTTTTCAAGATCATTTATAGCCATGGAAATGGCAGGCTGGGATGTGTAGAGGTTTTTTGCAGCCTTTGAAATAGAACCTGTTTTAGAAACTTCTATAGCGTAAATAATTTTGTTTAAATTCATAATATCTCCTTAGTCTCTTTGGATATATTATATTAAATATTTGGTAAAAATGAAACAATGGAAATGAAAGGATTAGAAAATGACAGAAAACAAAAAAAGATCATTTGCAACAGAAACAATACACGCAGGCGCAATAAAAGATACATACGGTTCATTAGGACTACCAATATATCAAACATCAACCTTTATATTTGACAATGCAGAACAAGGTGGAAGAAGATTTGCCCTAGAAGAAGAAGGATTTATCTATTCAAGACTAGGAAACCCAACCAATGATGCTTTGGAGAAAAAACTAGCAGCCCTTGAAGGAGCAGAAGCAGCAGTATCAACATCATCAGGAATGGGAGCAATCACATCATCAATCTGGCCATTTATAAAAGCAGGAGATCATATCCTAGCATGCGGAACACTTTACGGATGTACATTTGCATTTTTGAATGAAATAACAAAATTCAACGTAGACGTAGAATTCATAGATATGACAGACCTAGAAGAAGTTAAAAAACATCTAAAAGAAAACACAAGAATAGTATATCTAGAAACACCAGCAAACCCAACCCTAGATGTAATAGATATAGAAGAAGTAGTAAAACTTGCAAAAGAAAACTCAAAAGACACATTAGTAATCGCAGACAATACATTTGCAACACCATACCTACAAAATCCATTAAAATTAGGAGTAGATATAGTAGTACATTCAGCAACCAAATACCTAAACGGACACGGCGACGTAATAGCAGGATTCTCATGCGGATCAAAAGAATTAATGACCCAAGTAAGACTAGTAGGCCAAAAAGACTTCACAGGATCAGTTTTATCAGCACACGATGCATTTTTAATCTTTAGAGGAATGAAAACCCTAGAAGTAAGAATGAAACAACACGTAGCAAACACCAAAAAGGTTGTAGAAGAATTACAAAAACACAAAAATGTAGAAAAAGTATACTATCCAGGCCTAGAAGATTTCAAAAACCACGAAGTAGCCAAAAAACAAATGAAAGACTACGGAGCAATGGTAACATTCGAAGTAAAAGGCGGAATCGAAGCAGGAAGAACAGTCATGAATAACGTAAAATTATGTTCATTAGCAGTAAGCTTAGGCGATGCAGAAACATTAATTGAACATCCAGCAACAATGACCCACTCAACCTACTCAGAAGAAGCCCTAAAAGAAGCAGGAATAGCACCAGGCTTAATCAGATTATCAGTAGGTCTAGAAGATGCAGATGAAATAATAGAAGACTTAAATCAAGCCTTAGACCTAATCTAAAAATTATATGAAAAATCTCCCCACGGGGAGATTTTTTATTTTGCTAAATAATAAAATATATAATAGTAAATTTCTCAAGACAAGTAGTGTTTGGATTTTTTCAATATTTATTCGAATTTGCTTAAATAATGAGATCTATCCACGCATTTGCTATGCTCATTTAGTTAAGATGAGCATGTTACTATTATTTAATTTCTAAACTAAATTTTAAAATTTTTCTTACAAAAAAATCGTATTGGAAAACCCAATACGATTTTTTGCTTTTAGTTTATTTTATTTTCTAGTTTTTCTTTTTTCTTGAAAATATAGCTACAACGGCTGCTACTACAGCAACTGCAATGATTATTAATGTTTTGTTTGATTTGTTTTCTGTTTTATTTGTTTCTTGTTCATTGCTTGATGATTGTGCTGATGTTTCTTTTGATGATGCATCGTTTGATTGGCTTGGTTCTTCTTCTTTGCCTTCTGTTTTGTATTCTACTGATGATTTGTCTGTTTCGAATACGTATTTGTCATCTTCTTCTTTTACATCAATTTTGTCATCTTTTGAGCCGAATGCAACTTCTTTTTCAAAGGCTTTTTTAGGAACTGAGATTTTTACTGGATTATTTAATTTTTCTACAGGTTCTCCGTAAGAGTCTACTATTTCGATTTTTCCACCTTTTTCGTCTTCGTCTGGTGTAACCTGAAGATTCAAAGCTTTATCGCTTGTATCTTTTTTAACTTCCATTGTTGTATCTGTGAAGTTTTCAGTAGCTCTTCTTCCGTAGAAAGTATATTCGTATTCGTTTTTCTTTAAATAATCTTTGTATTTGTCTTCTAAGTCTTTGTTGAATCCTTTTAATAAATCGAATGCTTTTTTAGCTTCTTCTTTATTTTTTTCTGTTGGATCTTTTTCTCCTGAAACTTTTGTATTTGCTATTTGTTCTTTTTCAAATTTGTCAATTTCTGGAGTGATGTCTTTCATAAAGTCATCTCTGTTTGCCTCTACCATGTGTAGGGTATCCATTGCCATCCAATAATGTGACTTATCTTTTTGTGGATCATTTGTTTCGTTTTTAACTTCATCAATTGCATCTTCTTGGTTTGGATAGTATGCAACGTATGGTTGAACTAGTGGGGAACCAAGTGTTAGCCACATTATTCCAGGATTTGTTGCCTCTGCGTCTTTTGAAACTTGGAAGATGTGTGATTCCATAGTATTTCTATTTCCTATTGGATAAGTTTCATCTCTTCCTCTGTCATTTGCTTCTAAATCAAAATTTTCTAGTCTGTTTCTTGTAAAGTCCATTACATTTTTAACAGAAATAGAACCTTTTTTTGCATCTTGTAGGAATTCATAAGTTTCAGTTTCCATATCAATTTTAGAATCAGGATTTAAGAATTTGATTCCTGATGCAACTCTTGAACGGTTTGATGGAGAGAATTCCTTTTCTGCATAAGATTTTGCCAAATTTATAATTCTATCATCTTCATTTCCTTCAAAAGTTTTTGCTTTCTTAGCTGTTTCAAAAATTCCTTTAGAATAAAGATAATTTTCGTCTTCGCTCATTATATAATTGTCACTTTCTTCGCCTTTTGTAAGTTTTGCTTCATTTAGCCAGAAAGTATTTGGGAAAACTGAGAATTTATCTTTTGGATATTTCATTGCAACAAATTCATGGCCTGAATAAATTTCTACATACCAAGTATCTGTTTTGTCAGCAACTACAAGAGCATTTCCTTCAGCAGCTCCTTTTGTAGCAACTTCATTAGCTATTAATTTTACAGCATCTAGTGCATTGTCAGCACTTGATAATACAACTGTTGTAATTATTGCCTCACTAATTCCAATTGGCTTTCCTTCTTCTTCTCCATCAAGATATGGATCAACCTTTTGAACATCTTCGCTTGCAGATGCAGAAACAGTCATATCAGCCATAAGACCTTTTTCGTTGTAGCCAGCCTCATCAAACTTACCATATTCAGGAGTAGTATCACTTATAGAAGTAAAACGGTAAGAATCGTGTGGAAGTTCAAATTCATATCCACCTTTTTCTGCGTAAGAAACATCTACAAGTTTTTCTCCTTTTTTGTATTTGCCAGCTTCATTGATTTTATAAACCTTGTTGTGATTTATTTCCAAATCCTCTGTACGACCAAAAATTGTAGTACCATCTTCAGTCAAATCGCTACCAACTATAACGCCTGTACAAGCTTTTGCAGGTAAGGCTAATGCAGTAAATAAAAATACTGCGCTCAATATTGAAACACATAATTTATTAAACATTTTCATAGTGTACCTCCAATTCATATTATAAATCAATTAAATAAAATAGACAAACGTTACCAAAAATAGTTTTTATTCTTTATTTCTTTATCATAAATAAGCAAAATCTTTTCTCTTTTGTAAGAAATAATCTAAATAAATTTATTTTTTAAAAAACTTAATTAATTAAAAATATTTTTTTAGATAAAGTAATACAATATTTTGAATTAAATGAAAATATTTATTTGACATTATATATATATATATAATGGAGACAGAATAAAATTACTAAAATAAGGAGAAAAAAATATGAAAAAGAAAAATGTACTAGCATTAGCACTAGCAGCAGGATTAGTTTTTGGTTCACAAGCAAATGCTGAAGGTCCTAAAATAGTTGATTTTGGTATCGATAATGGAGATGGAAAAGGACAACAACCAGCAGCAACTGAAACAATGCCAAAAGATAATGAAGGAGCACCAGCTAAAGAACAAAAAACAGACAAAGGTCCTTTAACAAATGCAGAAGCACCATTTGGAAAAGAAGGAGAAATCAAAACACCTGACTACACAAGTGCAGAAGCACCATTTGCAGGAAAAGAAAAAACTAATGGATTCAATGATGCAGAAGCACCATTCCAAAAAAGAGATAATGATGTTAAATTAAACGAAGCAGAAGATCCATTTGGTTCAACAAAAGTTAAAAAAGAAGCTCCAAAAACAGCTTATGAAAATGTAAAACATTCATTCAAAACTGTTCAAGAAGCTATAGCTGCATACCCAGATTCAAAACCAATGTATGAAAATGGAAAATATGTAGTTTATTCTGACAAAGCTCCATTAGTAGGATACCAATTTGATTCAGCTCAAAAAGCTGCAGAAGTATTCCCTAACTTAAAAGTTGAAGCTAAAAACGGAAAATACTATGTATATACAGCTCAAGCTCCATTATTAAAATACACATTTAATACACAAGCAGAAGCATTTGATGCTTTCCAAGATATCAAACCAATGTTTGAAAATGGAAAATATGTAATCTATACACAAGAAGCTCCAAAAGCAACATATGAATTTAAATCATATGAAGATGCTATCAAAGCATTCCCAGGTTCAAACCCAGAAGCTAGAGATGGCAAATATTATGTTCACACAACAATGGAACCAGTTGAAGGAACTGTAGCTAAAAAAGTTGTAGGAAATCCTGAAAAATTAGTAAAAGTTAGCCCAGAAACAGGCGAAATAATTGGTGAAGAAGCTCAAAAACCAGCTGACAAAAAAGATGACAAAAAAGCAGGCAAAAAGGATAATAAAAAAGCAGTTTCAGAAAACAAAACGGAAAGAAAAGCTAATAAGGCTAACAACGTACAAACAGGTGTAGCTGGACTTACAGGAGTAGTTGCAACACTTGTAGCAGCTTCAACAGCTCTTTTCAAATCAAAAAGAAAATAATTAAATTAAAATCAAAACTAGGATGATTTCATCCTAGTTTTTTTCTTTATTTTAGTAAATTCAGTTAATAAGAGCAAAAATTATTTTGACTGTCAAGCTGTAGAAATTTTTATAATTTATAAGCTTTAAAATAAAAAATAAAAAAATTAAAAAATTTTTCAAAAAAATGTTTAGAATCGATTTCAATGGGTATTATTATAATAACAGAAGATAAAATCTTCTGATAGTCCACTAGCATGGATAATAAAAATGCTTAAGTTTATAGTGATATATTAGATTTAAAGCTATAAATGTATTTATACTATAAAAATTTAAATGGATTTAAAATCTGAAATCTTATATTATAAAACTTTATAATAGTGAAGCTTTATTTAAAAAAAGAAAATAATATAGGTTTTCGTAGAAAAAGTGGTGGAAATTAATTGTTAAAGTAGAGCCATCTGACATTTTTCTAAAAGATTTGTTTATAGGATAAATAGAAAAAAAGCAAGCTAACAATTGAATAGATAAAGATTTTGTTAGGAGGAAGTTTTCCCATAAAATAAAAAAATATACAAAAACTGTCAATGTGCTAAGATATTTAATATATGAATATAGAGATATGAAAAAAGAAAGGACAATAAGAGTGATTGAACCAAAAACAGAATCCTGTGCTAGTGGACATATAAAATAAATCGACTTTAAATTGTAAAGAAAGTTTAAAGTCGATTTTTTTGTGTTTATTTTTAATCTTTTATTTCATTTTAAATTATTTGATTTTTTTCCTATACATTAATTGGTTTACCAAGAACAAAAAGGAAATTATAAAAAGATTTGTAAAGGAATCTGGACTTGATTTTTTACTTATCAATGAAAAAAATATTTCTAGAACTAGGTAGATTGTAAAGGCTATAAGGGTGTGGATTGATGTGTAATTAAAAATTTCGGCATCTCTTTTGTCGCCAAATTTGTATTTTGTTAAAAGTAGGATGTTTACAACCAAGCTTGCAAGTAAAATTATTATTATTAATAGATTTGTTTTCATAATATATTCCTTTCTTTTTTGCTTTATCTTTATAATAGGTTAAAAAATATTTTGTGTCAAATAGCTTATTGAAGATATTTTCTTGAAAGTTTTAAAAAAATCTTATATAATAATAAGACATTAAGAGTCTAAAAGGAGTAGGCTATGGATACTTTAGAAAAATTGAAAATTTTGACGGATGCTGCCAAGTATGATGTGTCTTGTTCTTCATCGGGTTCTAGTAGAAAAAATTCTTCAAAAGGATTGGGCAATGGGCATCTTGCTGGGATTTGTCATTCGTGGAGTGAGGATGGCAGATGTATTTCTCTTTTAAAAATTTTATTTACTAATAAGTGCATTTACGATTGTGAATATTGTATTAATAGGTCATCAAATGTCACAAAGAGAGCGGAATTTTCTCCAAGAGAAGTTGCTGATTTGACTATTAATTTTTACAAGAGAAATTATATTGATGGTTTATTTTTATCATCTGGAGTTATAAAAAATCCAAATTATACAATGGAGCTTTTGATTAAAACCGCTGATATTTTGAGAAATGAATATCATTACAATGGCTATATTCACATGAAATCAATACCGGGCGCTGATTCTGATTTGGTTAAAAAAATGGGACTTTTGGTTGATAGGATGAGTGTGAATGTGGAACTTCCTCTAGAAAAATCTCTAAAAATTCTAGCTCCTCAAAAATCTATAAAGGCAATCGAATCTTCTATGGATTTTGCCAATAAAAAAATTGTCCAAAGGAAAAATGAGATTAAATTATACAAGCATACTCCAAAATTTCTTCCGGCAGGACAAACAACCCAAATGATTATAGGAGCAGATGAGGAAAGTGATTTTGACATTGTAAGTAGGGCGGAAAATTTGTATGACGATTATTCATTAAAAAGGGTTTTTTATTCAGCTTTTGTTCCAGTTGTAAAAAGTGAATTTACAAAAGATATAAAAAAAGCTCCACTTTTGAGAGAACATAGACTCTATCAAGCTGATTGGCTTTTGAGGTTTTATGGTTTTAAATCTTCTGATTTATTAAATGAGAAAAATAAAAATTTTGATTTAAGAATAGATCCTAAAACAGATTGGGCGATAAATAATATTTCGAAGTTTCCGATGGAAATCAACAAGGCGAGCTTTTATGATTTAATTAAAATTCCAGGAATTGGAATAACTTCTGCAAGAAAAATTGTAAATGCAAGAAAATACAGAAAACTTGAATATTGGCATTTGAAAGCCTTAAATATTTCTGTAAAAAAAGCCAGAAATTTTATAACTGTAAATGGCAAGTATCAAGGCTTAAAAGTCAAAGACCAAAAAGATTTAAAAGAGAGGATGAGCCTTTCTGATCCAAAATCTTTTGAGCAATTATCATTTTTTGGGTGAAATATGAAAATTATAGTTTATGACGGAACTTTTCAAGGATTTTTGACGGTAATTTTTACACAATATAAAGAAATTTTCAAAATAAAAATAGAAAGGGAAAAAGACCAAATTTCTTTTCTTGACCAAAAATATATAAAAACAGATTTTGAAAAAGCAAAAAGAGTTGAAGATTCCATAAAGAAAAATATTTCCAAAGATTTTTTTTGTGATATAAAAATAGCCTTTAAATCAGATTATAAAAACAAGGATACGATAATTGCAAGATTAATAAAACTTTCTTTTTTAAAGGGAGAAAAAATTACAAAATCAACCAACAAATACGCCATAGCCTTTAATAAAATGGTAAAAAATTACGGAAGAGAGGCTCATGCCTTTAAGGGGCTTTTGAGATTTAAGGAAATCCAAGAAGGATTTTTGTTTGCCCAATACGAATCCCACAACGATATTTTAGAAGATTTGTCCAGACATTTTTTACAAAGAATGCCAAAGGAAAAATTTGTAATATACGACAAAAATAGAAACAAGGCTTTTGTATCAATTTATGGAAATTTTGAAGTGGTAGAAATATTAAATCTTGATATAAAAGAAAGTAAGAAGGAAGAATTTTTTCAAAATCTATGGATAGGATTTTACGATGCTATAGCCATAAAAGAAAGAAAAAATAGAAAACTAATGATAGAAAATATGCCAAAAAAATACTGGAAATATTTGCCAGAAAAAAATAGAAAAAATTGATGAAATAATGTTATAGGAGCACAAGCTCCTTTTTTATTGCAAAAATAAGATATTTAGTTGCTTTGCGTAGTTTATTAAAAAAAATAATACAATTATCATTTAAAATTTATATTATAAAATTGGATTTAATATTTTTTATTGGGGTAAAAATTTAAAAGAGAGAGTAAGTATTTGAGTTTAAAAAATATGAAGGAGAAATATGGAAGATAGGACAAGAAATTTTCAAATTATAGGAGCAAGTCTTTCTTATATTCTTGTCATGATAATATCATGGGTGAAAAATTTAAATACCAGCGGACCAAACGCTATATTTTCGACAATGATCTTATTTGGATTGACTTATAAAACTTTTATAAAAAAAGAAAAACTTGAAAAAAGTGAATTTGTTTTTAGATTTTTAACCATACTTGGTTTTGGAGCAATAATGCTTACAAGTTTTCACGATTTAATTTAGGAGGAGATATGAAAAGACAAGTTGAAGTACCAATTTTTATTTTGGGAATTGTAATATGGGTTGTTGCAATATTTTTGCCAGTCGATAGTTTGGAATTTGTTTTGGGAAACGGATTAAGGCCATTAGGACTTGCAACTATATTTATTTGCCCGATTTTGGGAATAATTGGAATGCTTTTTTCTATAAAAAATAGAAATATCATATTATCGTTTTTAAATATTTTTTTAATACTTGCCTTTCCAATTACTATGAGTATTGGTTATTATTTTTAATAAATTACAAAAAGACCTTATGGTCTTTTTTTGTTGGATAAAATAATTTGAAGTAAAAGTCTTAGGGAAATCATTATTTTTTTGATGAATATTTTTTATTTTTTATAAAAAATTTCATAATTTTTTTGGAAAAATTTTTAAAAAATTTTATTTTTCTTTTTAGTCTTTGGAATTGTGGGGTTTTATTTTTTGAAAATTTTTAAATTTTTTGAAAAAAAGTCTTGATTTTTATTTTGGAATATGATATAGTGAATTTACGGAAACGATACCGAAAACTGTTTGCTTTATTTTTTTTAAAAATGCAAAGAAATTGAAAAATTCTAAAAAAATATTAATAGAGGGATTTTTGGGGTTTTCTTTTTATAAATGTTTTTGGTTAGTTGGAAAATAAAATGGAGGAATATTTTTTATGAAATTGAAGAAAACGTTATTGACAACTGCTTTAGTGCTTGCATCTTCTCTTGCTCTTACTTCTTGTGGACAAAAAAATGATGCTGACAACAGCAATTCTAATGCAGGAAGTGCAGGAAGTGGAGAAAGTGCAAAGGGTTCTGTTTATTATTTAAACTTTAAACCTGAAGTTGAGGAAGTTTGGAACAAAATCGCAAAAACTTATACTGATGAAACTGGCGTTCCTGTAAAAGTTGTTACTGCTGCAAGTGGTACTTATGAATCTACTTTGAAAGCGGAAATTACTAAAAAGGATGCACCAACTCTTTTCCAAATCAACGGCCCTGTTGGTTACCAAAATTGGAAAGATTATACAAAAGATTTGAAAGATTCTGAACTTTACAAACATCTTATCGACAAAGAACTTGCTGTTAAGGATGGAGAAGGAGTATTTGGTATTCCTTATGTAGTTGAAGGATATGGAATTATCTACAACGATGCAATTTTACAAAAATATATTGGCCTTGACGGTGCAAAGATTAAAAGTGTTGATGAAATTAAAAACTTTGAAAAATTAAAAGAAGTTGCTGAAGATATGCAAGCTAAAAAAGAAGAGCTTGGCATAGATGGAGCTTTTGCTTCTACATCTTTAAAACCAGGTGAAGATTGGAGATGGCAAACTCACTTAGCAAACTTACCAATTTATTATGAATATAAAGATAATAAAGTAAAAGATATGGATGAAGTTAAATTCAAATATGCTGATAATTACAAAAATATCTTCGATCTTTATATTAAAAATTCTACAGTTGATCCAAATGCTTTAACTGGAAAAGCTGTTACTGATTCTATGGCTGAATTTGCTCTTGAAAAAGCTGCATTTGTTCAAAATGGTAACTGGGCTTGGAGCCAAATTTCTGAAGTTTCTGGAAACAAAGTTAAAGAAGAAAATATTAAATTCTTACCAATCTATACAGGTGTTAAAGGCGAAGAAAAACAAGGTATCTGTGTTGGTACAGAAAACTTCTTCTCTGTAAATTCACAAGCTAGCGAAGAAGACCAAAAAGCTACAGAAGAATTTTTAACTTGGTTATTTACTTCTGAAAAAGGAAAAGAATTTGTAACAAAAGATTTAGGATTTATTTCACCTTTCGATACATTTGAAGAAAAAGATCAACCATCAGATCCTCTTGCAAAAGAAGTTGTAAAATATATGTCTGACAAAGACTTATACAATATTGATTGGAACTTCACATCATTCCCAAGCCAAGCATTCAAAGATTTCTTTGGACAAGCTCTAGGACAATATGCATCTGGAGAAATGAAATGGGATGAAGTTAAAGATTCTTTTGTAAAAACATGGAAAGATGAAAAAGCTGCTGCAAAATAAAAAAATTAGCAGCCAAAAAAGATTATAGGTTAAATTAATCTATCTTTGTGATAGAAAAAAATAGTCTGAATGTATGTTAGCTTGATTAAAAATCAATCCTGCATTCAGACTTTTTTTAAAACAAATCCATAAAGGAGGTTTTTATGGAAAAAATATTGAAAAAATATTTCCCATTTTTTGTATTACCTACTTTTTTAGTATTTTGTATAGTTTTTATTATTCCTTTTATACTTGGAATCGGACTTTCTTTTACAAAATTCACTACAATTTTTAATTCTGAGTTTGTAGGTTTTCAAAATTATGTAACAGCCTTATCAAGCGGACAAAGATTTGGTAGAGCTTTTGTTTTTACGGTTTTATTTACTATAGTTTGTGTAATTTCTATAAATGTTATAGCCTTTGCCCTAGCTGTTGTTCTTACAAGAAAAATCAGAGGCAAAAATTTATTTAGAACTGTATTTTTTATGCCAAACTTAATCGGTGGAATAGTCCTTGGTTATACTTGGCAAGTTATGATTGATTCATTTTTATTAAATTTTGGACAAACGCTTTTAGCAAATCAAAAATATGGATTTTGGGGCTTGGTAATACTTATGAATTGGCAATTGATTGGTTATATGATGGTAATTTATATAGCAGGTCTTCAAAATGTCCCACCATCACTTATAGAAGCGGCAGAAATTGACGGAGCAAGTAAGTGGCAAACTTTAAAATCTATAACAATTCCAATGGTTATGCCATCAATTACAATTTGTACATTTTTAACACTAACAAATAGTTTCAAATTATACGATCAAAACCTTGCCTTAACAGCAGGTGCGCCATTGTATAAGACGGAAATGTTAGCTTTGAATATAGTAGATACTATGTTTTCAAGAAATGGATTTGAAGGAGTTGGACAAGCAAAAGCGGTTATTTTCTTTATTATAGTAGCAGCCATTGCCTATCTTCAAATCAGACTTACCAGAGAAAAAGAGGTGGAACAATAATGAAAGAAAAAACCATAAATGCAATTTTGTTTGTAATAATGTTATTTCTACTTGGGATTTTCCTATTTCCTATTGCCTTTATCCTTATGAATTCCTTTAAAGGAAAATTTTTCATAAGCGATTCTCCTTTTACACTTCCAACAGGAGATACTTTTGCAGGACTTGAAAATTATGTTTCTGGACTTGCAAGAACAGGATTTTTCCAAGCTGCAGGTTGGTCATTTTTTATAACAATAATTTCAGTTTTTGTAGTGGTACTTTTATCAGCAATGACTGCTTATTATTTAACAAGAGTAAAAAATAAATTTACACAAGTGATTTATTACTTGTTTGTATTTTCAATGATAGTACCTTTCCAAATGGTTATGTTTCCAACAATAAAAGTTGCAGACTTTCTACATTTAAATAATCCAATCGGCATGGTTGTTTTATATTTAGGATTTGGAAGTGGGCTTTCAGTATTTATGTTTTCAGGATTTATAAAATCAATCCCAATAGAAATCGAAGAAGCATCTATGATAGATGGATGTTCGCCAATAAAACATTTCTTTTATATAATTCTTCCGATTTTAAAACCAACTGCAATTACAGTTGCAATTTTAAATACAATGTGGATTTGGAATGATTATCTTCTTCCATATCTTGTAATAGGAGTAAGTACTCCATACAAAACAATTCCAGTTGTAATCCAAATGCTTGTAGGAAGTAATGGAAACAAAGACTTGGGAGCTATGATGGCTATGCTTGTTCTTAGTATGTTGCCAGTTATAGTATTTTATTTGACTATGCAAAAACACATAGTTAAAGGAGTTGCGGCAGGAGCAATTAAAGGATAAAAAATTGAAAAGAGTAACCATAAAAGACATAGCATCTATGTGTGGGGTAAGTGTGAGCACTGTTTCAAGAGCTATAAATAATGGTGGAGAAATAAGTAATGCTACCAAGCAAAAAATTCTTAAAACCATTGATGATTTAGGCTATGTGCCAAATCAAAATGCAAGAAATTTAAAAATTACAAAAACAAAAACAATAGCAGTTCTCATAAAAGGAATTACAAATCCATTTTTTACACCAATGTTAAAGGTTCTCGAAGAACAAATAACAAAAGCTGGTTACACTTTTGCCCTACAAAAAGTAGAAGAACATTTAAGTGAGATTGATATAGCTTATAAAGTTGTAAAAAATTTAAAGCCTGAAGGAATAATATTTTTGGGTGGATATTTTGTAGAAGATAGAAAAAAATTAAATTCTTTGGGAATTCCTTTTACAATGACGACAATAATAAACAAAGATTTAAAAATAAAAAAATCAGCTTGTCTGGGCGTAGATGATTTTGTTCAAAGCAAAAAAATAGTAAATTATTTGATAAGCATTGGGCATAAAAAAATTGCTTTTATAGCGCCAAGAATTGAAGATCAAAGTATAGGAAAGTTAAGGCTTATGGGCTACCAAAAAGCCCTAGAAGAAAATGAGATAGAATTTGATGAAAAATTAATTTTTTATCCAAAAAAGGGAACAAATCCCTATTCCATGGAACACGGATATGAAGTAGGCAAAAAAATTGTGAAAAAAAATATTCCATGCACAGCAATTTTTGCAATATCTGATACAGTCGCCATGGGAGCAATTAAGGCAATAGATGATTTTGGTAAAAAAGTTCCGCAAGATTATTCAGTTGCAGGTTTTGATGGATTGGAAATAAATAAATATTTATTAAAACCAATCACAACCATAATCCAACCAGCATCAGAAATTGCTTATGAGTCAGTAAAAGATTTATTTAAAATAATAAAGAAAAAACCGTATGAAAAGATAATGGAATTTAATGCTGAATTGTTTGTAGGAAAAACAACAGCACCAATTGTTAGTAAGGAGTTAGAATGAAAAAAGCAGGTATTTTATTACCCCTTCAAAGTCTAAATGGAGAAAATGGGATTGGAGATTTTGGAAAAGCTGCATTTGATTTTATAGATATAATCAAAAAATCAGGATTCGATATGTGGCAAATTTTGCCATTAAATCCCTTAGGATATGGAAATTCTCCCTACCAGCCATATTCCTCATTTGCTGGAGATGAAATTTATATAAGTTTAGACTTGCTATATGAAGACGGACTGCTTGAAAAAAAGGCTGAAAAAATAGAGCAAAAAGAAAGAATTGACTATAATTTTGTAAGAAAATTTAAAGAAAAATATTTAAAAATTGCCTACGAAAATTTTAAAAAAACCAAAGAAAATCAAACAAAAGCCTACGAAGATTTTTTGAAATTTGATTTTGTGTATAATTATGGCGTTTTTATAACTTTAAAAAAAGAAAATAATTTAAGAAGCTGGAATGAATGGCCAGATGAGATGAAAAATTGGATTGTAGATAAAAAATTCGATTTAACAGCTTATGAAGACAAAATCAATTATGAAATTTTTGTTCAATATATTTTTTACAAACAATGGATGAAATTAAAGGCTTATGCCAACGAAAATAATATAAAAATTGTTGGAGATATTCCTTTTTATGTAGGACTTGATAGCCTTGATGTTTGGGAAAATCAACAATATTTTGAAATAACAAAAGATGGCAATCCAAAATTAATAGCAGGTGTTCCACCAGATAATTTTTCAGCTACAGGACAAAGATGGGGCAATCCTATTTATAATTGGGAAAAAATAAAAGAAGATGATTTTTCTTTTTGGATAAATAGACTTGCCTATAACGGAAAACTTTACGATATAGTAAGGCTTGACCATTTTAGAGCCTTTGATACTTATTGGGTAATAGATTCAAAAAATGAAACAGCCATAGAAGGCGAATGGCTTTTTGCACCTGGCTATGAATTGTTTGAAAAAATAAAAAAAGATTTGAAAGATGTAGAATTTATCGCAGAAGATTTAGGCGAAATAAGACCAGAAGTTTTTGAGCTTAGAGATTATTTTAACCTAAAAGGAATGGTAATAATACAAACAGATATAAGAGCAACTGATAAAAATTATATATATGCACCAAAAAATTCGATTTGTTATACAGGAACCCATGATAATAAAACGATTATGGATTGGTTTGAAGATTTAAGCGAAGAAGAAAAAGAAAATATAAACAAACTTTTCCAAAAAATCGGCATAAGAAACGAAAATATTTACGATAATTTTTTTGAATTTGCAATCAGATGTGATAGCGAATATGTAATAATTCCTCTACAAGATATTTTGGGCTTGGGCAAAGAAGCAAGAATAAATACACCAGCCACCTTGGATGAAAAAAATTGGTCTTATAAATTCAAATCAATGGAAAAATTAAAAGAAAAAGAAGAATTTTTGAAAGAAATTATAGAAAAAAATAGGAAATAAATTCATAATATTATAGATTTACCTTGTAAATTTTAATATTAAAGGAGAAAAAATGGCAAATTTAAGTTTAAAAAATATAAATAAAATTTATGACAACGGCTTTCATGCTGTAAAAGATTTTAATATGGAAATAGAGGACAAGGAGTTTATAATCTTTGTAGGACCATCAGGCTGTGGAAAATCTACGACTCTTAGAATGATAGCAGGGCTTGAAGATATAAGCTCCGGAGAGCTAAAAATTGATGGGAAAGTTGTCAACGACGTCCTACCAAAAGATAGAGATATAGCTATGGTTTTCCAAAATTATGCTCTCTATCCACACATGACAGTTTATGATAATATGGCATTTTCATTAAAAATAAATAAGGTGCCAAAAGATGAAATTGACAAAAAAGTAAAAGAAGCAGCAAAGATTTTGGATATAGAAAATCTATTAAAAAGAAAACCAAAACAATTATCAGGTGGACAAAGACAAAGAGTTGCTATGGGACGTGCTATAGTTAGAAATCCAAAAGTATTTTTGATGGATGAGCCATTAAGTAACCTTGATGCAAAACTTAGAGTTCAAATGAGAATTGAAATTTCAAAATTATATCAAAAATTGGGAACAACAATGATCTATGTAACTCACGATCAAACAGAAGCAATGACTCTTGGAACAAGAATAGTTGTAATGAAAGATGGAATTGTTCAACAAATTGATACACCACAAAATCTTTACGATCATCCAAAAAATTTATTTGTTGCAAGTTTTATAGGCTCTCCACAAATCAATTTGATAGATGTTAAAGCGGTAAAAGAAGGCGAAGAAGTATTCGTAGAAAATGATTATTTAAAATTAAAACTTCCAAAAGAAAAAGCAGACATATTAATCGATAAGGATTATATAGGAAAAAAAGTTGTATTTGGAATAAGACCTGAATCAATTTATGACGAAGAAGACTTTTTAGAAAAAGCAAGCGATGGCTCAATAATAAATGCAAAAATTAGAGTATTTGAGCTAATGGGAGCAGAAGTTTATTTGTATTTTGATTTAGGCGAAGATCAAATAACAGCAAGAGTAAATCCATCAACAAAAGCAAAAGTTGGACAAGAAGTAAAATTTGCTTTTGATATGGAAAAAACCTACCTCTTTGATCCAGAAACTTCTCTTATAATAGAATAAAAAATAAAAAACTGGTAAATATTTTTTAAAACTTCTAATCAAAATGATTAGGAGTTTTTTCTTTAAAATTTTAAAAGTCAAAGTAAGTATTTTTAAATAAATTATAAATTTTTAAAAATTTTAAAGAATCTATTTTTGATATTGATAAATATTGACAATTAAATTCGTTTTTTGTAAAATTTAGGAGATTATAGAGATTTAAATAATTATTTTTAATTAGTTTAATAGATTTGATAAAAAATTTTAAAAAAATATAAAGGAGATGCCTATGGAGAAAAGAAAAAATATTGATCTTACAAAGGAAAATATTGGAAAATCTTTAATAAAATTATCCATTCCTTTAACTCTTACAGCTTTTGTCCAAATCGCCTATACTTTGGTAGATATGATTTGGATTGGTAGACTTGGCTCTAATGCTGTCGCTGCTGTTGGGGTTTCTTATTTTTTGGCTTGGATTGCTGAGGCTTTGTCTTTGATTGCAAAAATTGGCGGAGGTGTTTATGCGGCTCAAGCTTATGGAAGAAAAGATAAAAAACTTACGTCTTTGATTTTACAAAATGGATATTTGCAAGGAAGTATCACTTCAATAATCTACATAATTTTAATATTTACTTTCAAAACTTATATTATAGATTTTTATAAACTAGGAGCAGAGGTTTCAAATTTTGCAAATGCTTATCTTTCTATAACAGCTTTGGGTTATATATTTGTATTTTTAAATCCGATTTTTTCCCAATCATTTTATTCGATTGGAGAAAGTATTACTCCTTTTAAAATAAATACAATTGGTTTGGTTTTAAACATAGTTCTTGATCCAATTTTTATTTTTGGTCTTGGACCAATTCCTCAATTAGGAATAAGGGGTGCGGCAATAGCTACTGTTACGGGACAAGCAACTGTATTTTTTATATTTTTATTTGTTATGAAAAGAAAAGTTGGCGTAATAAAAGATTCTCTTGAAAATTTTACACTTTCAACAAAATGGCAAGTGAGAATTTTTAAACTAGGACTTCCCGTTGCTTTTATCAGCGGAATTCACGCTCTAATAACTATGATTTTAAATAAATTAATGGCAAATTTTGGACCAAAACCAGTTGCAGTTTATTCAATAGGAAGTCAGCTCGAATCAATTTCTTGGAAAACAACAGAAGGATGCCAAGTTGTAGTTCAATCATTAATCGCACAAAATTACGGAGCAGGCTTAATGGATAGGGTAAAAAAAGGCGTCAAAGAAAGTCTAAAACTTGTAGGGGCAATTGGAATTATTGCTACAATTATTTTGTTTGCATTTAGAAATTATTTATTTGAAATTTTTGTGCCAGGCGATTTGGAAACAATAAATTTGGGGGCAAAATATTTGGCAATTCTTTCAGCAAGCCAACTTATGATGGCATTAGAAATAGGCTCTACAGGAATTTTCCAAGGCTTGTCAGATACAAGAACGCCATCAGCAATTTCTATAATATTTAATGCAGCAAGAATTCCAATATCAATTTTATTAATGCCATATTTTGGCGTTTTGGGAATCTGGCTATCAATGACAATAACATCAATTATAAAAGGACTTCTTTCACTTTTTCTTTTGAAAAAGAAAATGAAAAAGAATTTAAAAGTTATAGATTTTAGATGATTTTTTAAAATAAGAAAAATATTCAAAAAAATAACCACCGTTTGGTGGTTTTATTTTATAGATTTTTAATTTTTTCCATATCAATATCTTTGATATTATCAATTACCATATCTGCTTGTTTTTTTATTTTGTCCCATTCGTTTTTGTTGTATGGGAAATCTTTTATGCCTACGGTTTTTATACCTAATTTTTTGGCGGATTTTACTGCATAAAGGGCATCGTCGAATAAAACTGCGTCTTTTGCATCAATTTTATAATTATCAAGTGCCTTTTGCCAATATTCCTTGTCGCTTTTTTTGTAATGAAATTTATCTGGAGTCAGGATAAAATCAAATAAATTTATTATGCCAAGTCTTCTTAGGGCATTTTCTAGATGAATTTTGTCAGTTGATGAACAAATACACATATCATAGCCATCGTTTTTTAATTTTTGTAAAATTTCAAC
>ENA-OPBO01000480-OPBO01000480.1-human-gut-metagenome-genome-assembly--contig:-NODE-480-length-34139-cov-8.828688_pt1 | contig 34139 bp, 30 predicted proteins | sample MGYA00241071_ERZ501458 | MGnify/ENA primary metagenome ERZ501458 (study PRJEB25962, sample SAMEA2042509) | human gut metagenome | biome: human gut; feature: human-associated habitat; material: faeces... | reverse complement strand
CGAGTTCGACCGTTCTATTACTCATCAGCTTTATGGTGGTGACTGGGAAAACCGTCTGAAACAGGAAATCCTGTTGGGTATCGGTGGTATCCTGACACTGAAGAAGTTGGGTATCAAGAAAGATATCTATCACTGCAACGAAGGACATGCTGCTCTTATCAATGTTCAGCGTATCTGCGACTATGTAGCCGAAGGACTGACTTACAACCAGGCTATCGAATTGGTTCGTGCTTCTTCGCTTTACACCGTTCATACACCTGTGCCTGCCGGTCACGATTATTTCGACGAAGGCCTGTTCGGTAAGTACATGGGAGGCTATCCTTCAAGAATGGGTATCACTTGGGATGAACTGATGGACTTGGGCCGCAACAATCCGGGCGACAAGGGCGAGCGCTTCTGTATGTCTATCTTTGCCTGCAACACTTCTCAGGAAGTCAACGGTGTAAGCTGGTTGCACGGAAAAGTATCGCAAGAAATGTTTGCACCTATCTGGAAGGGCTACTTCCCCGAAGAAATGCACGTAGGTTATGTAACCAACGGTGTACACTTCCCGACATGGAGTGCAACCGAGTGGAAACAGCTTTATGCTGCTCACTTCGACGAAAACTTCTGGTTCGACCAGTCGAATGCAAAGATCTGGGAAGCCATTTACAATGTGCCCGATGAAGAGATCTGGAAGACCCGCATGGGATTGAAGAACAAGCTGATTGACTACATCCGCCGTCAGTTCCGTGAAAGCTGGCTGAAGAATCAGGGTGATCCTTCGCGCATCGTATCTCTGCTCGATAAGATTAATCCGAATGCATTGCTGATTGGATTCGGTCGTCGTTTCGCTACTTACAAGCGTGCTCACCTGCTGTTCACCGACCTGGATCGTCTGGCCAAGATTGTGAACAACCCCGACTATCCTGTTCAGTTCCTCTTCACTGGTAAAGCTCACCCGCACGATGGTGCCGGCCAGGGATTGATCAAGAAGATCATCGAAATCTCTCGTCGCCCTGAGTTCTTGGGTAAGATCATCTTCCTTGAGAACTACGATATGCAATTGGCACGTCGTCTTATTTCGGGTGTTGACATTTGGTTGAATACACCGACTCGTCCGCTCGAAGCATCTGGTACATCTGGCGAAAAGGCATTGATGAATGGTGTAGTCAACTTCTCTGTACTCGACGGTTGGTGGCTCGAAGGCTATCGCGAAGGTGCTGGTTGGGCTTTGACCGAGAAACGCACTTATCAGAACCAGGAACATCAGGATCAGCTCGATGCTGCTACTATCTACAGTATCCTGGAAACTGAAATTCTGCCTTTGTACTATGCTCGCAACAAGAAGGGATATTCTGAAGGCTGGATCAAGACGATCAAGAATTCTATCGCTCAGGTTGCACCTCACTATACAATGAAGCGTCAGCTGGACGATTACTATAGCAAGTTCTACAATAAGGAAGCCAAACGTTTCCATTTGCTGGAAGCCAATGGTTATGCGAAAGCCAAGGAAATTGCCGCATGGAAAGAAACTGTGGCTGAAAAGTGGGATAGCATCGAGATTGTTTCGAGTGAAAAGTCTGAAGAAGTTAGACAAGGATCTATCGAAAGCGGTAAGGAATATACCATTACTTATGTAATAGATGAGAAAGGCTTGGACGACGCTATTGGTTTGGAATTGGTTACTACCTATACTGCAGCCGATGGTAAGCAGCACGTATACTCTGTAGAACCGTTCGAAGTAGTGAAGAAAGAAGGTAATCTCTATACTTTCCGTGTAAGTCACAAGTTGGAGAATGCTGGAAGCTTTAAGGTAGCATATCGTATGTTCCCCAAGAATCCGGATCTGCCTCATCGTCAAGATTTCTGTTACGTTCGTTGGTTTATCTGATACGAAGTAAACGATAATCAGGATTGGGGTTTCCTGTCCTGACAAAAGAATAGGCTGCGTCGGCAAAGTGTCAATGACAGATTTTGCTGATGCAGTCTTTTTTTGTGTTCGGGTGTTTGTCGCAATGTTTCGGGCAGGTTGGTGTATGCGGGCAGTTTCTATTTTTTGTGTACTTTTTTAGTTTCTTCAAAATTTTATTTGTAAGTTTGTCAAATAAAAGAAGAATGATATGGATATTTCCGTTATATTCCAATTTTTGAAAGATTTGGCCGCAAACAATAATCGCGAATGGTTCAATGCGCACCGCGATTACTATGAGGCCGCCCGTAGCGAGTTCGATCATTTACTTTCTGCGGTTATCTCTCGGATTGCCCTGTTCGACGAGAGTGTCCGGTGTCTGGAGCCTAAAGACTGCACCTATCGGATTTATAGAGATACCCGTTTTTCGGAGGACAAGACTCCTTATAAGATACATTTTGGCGGGTATATCAACGCAAAAGGGAAAAAGTCTTATCATTGCGGATATTATGTGCATTTGCAGCCGGACAATTGTCTGCTGGCAGGAGGCAGTTATTGTTTGCCGTCGCCTTTGTTACGTGCTATAAGGCAGGCGGTGTACGACAATATGGCAGAGTATCGTAGTATTGTAGAAGATCCTCTCTTCAAACAGTATTTTCCGGTTGTAGGAGAGACTTTCCTGAAAACCGCTCCCAAAGGTTTTCCGAAAGATTATCCTTATTTGAAGTATTTGAAATGCAAGGAATATACAGTGGCTTGTAGTCAGCCGGATCATTTCTTTCTTGAATCGGATTGTCTGGATCGCATCGATGATATTTTCAGGCAGATGAAACGCTTTTCAGATTTTATAAACTATACAATCGATGAGTTCGAATATGAATAATGCTTATATGATAATAACCAACTAACATCTTAAAACTATGGTAATAGACAAATTGGAGCATATAGGAAAGTACGTCTCTCTGCATCCGTTGTTTTCACAGGTGGCAGAATTCTTGAAATCGTGCGATTTGAAGAATATGGAAGTCGGAAAAACAGAGTTGAAGGGTAAAGAGCTTTGGGTGAATGTGGCTCAGACACAGCCGAAAACTTCAGAGCAGGCCCGACTGGAAGCTCATCAGGAATATATAGACATTCAGATTCCTCTTTCAGGAGATGAAATCATGGGGTATACGCCGGTTCAGGATTGCCTTTCGGTAAGTACACCTTATAATGCGGAAAAGGATATTGTCTTCTTTGACGGTCCTGCCGAAAGCTATATTACTGTCAAGCCTGGCATGTTTGCCATCTTTTTCCCTCAGGATGGTCATGCTCCCGGCATCACACCCGATGGAGTGAAAAAAATTATTGTGAAAATAAAAGTCTGACTGTATAAAATCCTAAGATAGTATTTTATGGAAACATTGAACTTGATAAAGAATGACCCGTGGCTTGAACCTTATGCTGACGCTATCAATGGTCGTCATCAGCATGCCATAGACAAGGAAGCCGAACTGACCAACAAGGGAAAGAATACTTTGTCGGACTTCGCATCCGGTTATTTGTATTTTGGCTTGCATCGTACTGCCGACGGATGGGTATTTCGTGAGTGGGCTCCTAACGCAACTCAGATATTCTTAATCGGAACTTTCAATAATTGGAAAGAAGAAAAGAAATATAGCCTGAAACGCAAGGCCAATGGTAATTGGGAAATCAAATTGCCTGCAAATGCCATGAAGCATGGCGACCTGTACAAAATGATGGTACATTGGGAAGGCGGTCAGGGCGAACGCATCCCTGCATGGGCTACACGTGTGGTGCAGGACGAACAGACAAAGATTTTCAGCGCACAGGTTTGGGCTCCCGAGAAACCGTATAAGATGAAGAAGCGGGCATTTAAGCCTGTGAAAAATGTGCCTCTGTTGATTTACGAGTGCCACATCGGTATGGCTCAACGCGAGGAGAAGGTTGGCACTTATAAGGAATTTCAGGAAAATGTGCTTCCGCGTATAGCCAAGGATGGTTACAACTGCATTCAGATTATGGCTATTCAGGAGCATCCATACTATGGAAGCTTTGGCTATCATGTTTCCAGTTTCTTTGCTGCATCATCGCGTTTTGGTACGCCCGAAGAACTGAAGGAACTTATTGATACCGCTCACAGCATGGGCATCGCCGTAATCATGGATATTGTCCATTCTCATGCCGTAAAGAATGAGGTCGAGGGACTGGGTAATCTGGCAGGCGATCCCAATCAGTATTTCTATCCGGGCGATCGTCATGAGCATCCGGCTTGGGATTCGCTGTGTTTCGATTACGGAAAGAATGAAGTGCTTCATTTCCTTCTGTCTAATTGCAAATACTGGCTCGAAGAGTATCACTTCGACGGATTCCGTTTCGACGGAGTTACTTCCATGCTTTACTATAGTCATGGTTTGGGCGAAGCTTTCTGCAACTATGGCGACTACTTTAACGGACATCAGGATGATAATGCGATCTGCTATCTGACGCTTGCCAACCGACTGATTCATCAGGTCAATCCTTTGGCTATCACTATTGCCGAAGAAGTATCAGGTATGCCGGGTTTGGCAGCCAAGTACGAAGATGGCGGATATGGCTTCGATTATCGGATGGCCATGAATATCCCCGACTACTGGATAAAGACTATCAAGGAAAAGATTGATGAAGACTGGAAGCCTTCCAGCATGTTCTGGGAAGTAACCAATCGTCGTAGCGATGAAAAGACCATTTCGTATGTCGAAAGCCACGACCAGGCTTTGGTGGGCGACAAGACCATCATTTTCCGACTGATCGATTCGGATATGTATTGGCATATGCAGAAGGGTGACGAGAACTATCGCGTTCATCGCGGTATTGCCCTTCACAAGATGATTCGTTTGCTTACTGCTACTACCATCAATGGTGGTTATCTGAACTTTATGGGTAATGAGTTCGGTCATCCTGAATGGATCGATTTCCCACGCGAAGGTAACGGATGGTCGTGCAAGTATGCTCGCCGTCAGTGGGATTTGGTCGACAATCATAATCTGGCATATCACTATATGGGCGATTTTGATGTCGATATGTTGTCTGTCATCAAGGGAATGAAAAATTTCCAGGATACTCCTGTACAGGAAATCTGGCATAACGATGGCGATCAGATATTGGCTTATATGCGTAAGGATCTTGTGTTTGTTTTCAACTTCAATCCTAAACAGTCGTTCACCGATTATGGCTTCCTGGTACCTGCAGGTTCTTATGAAGTAGTTTTGAATACTGACAATCCTGCCTATGGTGGCTATGGGTTCAGTGACGATACCATTAAACATTTCACCATGCCCGATCCTCTTTATAAGAAAGAGAAGAAAGAGTGGCTGAAGTTGTATGTACCTGCGCGTACGGCAGTTGTATTGAAGAAAACAAAATAAGAAATACGAAACGTTTTGAGTAACGTTTTAAGCAAGGAGGGTGTTTGTACATCCTCCTTTTTTTGTCAGTGCCGATGCGTTTTCTTGCCGAATCGTACTTGAGCCCTAATTCAGGCAAGTGCTCGATGCGAGCCACACAAGTGTCTGAGGTGAACTGCACAAGTATTCAATAAATGGATTACAAGTGTCTGGCGGGGTAGGGGCTTGATGAGAGGAAACAGAAAAGGAAGCCTCAAAACTGTTTCCAGTGTTTTGCAGACTTCCTTTCTCTGTGATTCCGTTGCGATTCGAACGCAAGACCCACGCCTTAGAAGGGCGTTGCTCTATCCAGCTGAGCTACGGAACCAGCCTTAATTGCGGTGCAAAGGTACGCTTTTTTATGAAATCTACAAATGTTTCTGGATAAAAATATTCAGATTTTGGTTTTTGGAGTACTTTCTTCACGAATTATATGAGAAATATGGCTATCTTTGACTCTATATCCTGATAAAATAACAAGAAACTAAAACTAAGATGGAAGAACAGCAAATACAGCTCAATGAGCATAATAAGGAGGAATTTCCTCCCATGCACACCTGTGAACACATTGTTAACCAGACAATGATTCGCCTGTTTGGTTGTGGTCGTTCTGTATCGGCGCACATTGAGCGCAAAAAGAGTAAATTGGATTACCGGCTGGAGCAGCGTCCGACGGAAGATGATGTGAAACGGTTGGAAGAGGCTGTGAACGAAGTGATACAATCGCATTTGCCCGTCACTACAGAGTTCATTTCACAACAAGAGGCAGAAGGCCGGTTCGATTTGAATCGCCTGCCCGACGATGCTTCGTCGACAGTGCGTGTCGTTAAGGTAGGAGACTATGACGAATGTTTGTGCATAGGGAAGCATGTGGCTAACACGTCTGAAATAGGTGTTTTCAAGATTATCAGCCATGATTGGAATGAAGAAGACAAGCGTTGGAGGATTCGTTTTAAACTGACTTGAAATTAATGTTTTCTTTGAAGTAGTAGCAAAATGTCATAAAATCGGTAGAATAGTCATTAAATGGATGACATATTGTCAATGAATATGCTTTTTCTTTCTTGGCATATAGTTTGCAATATCTCTAGCGAACGACGGTCTAGAAACCGAGAGTGAAGCATTCGGGAGTGCTTCCGAAAGAAGTCGCTTGAAAGTGCGAAGCTTGAGATTTCGAGAATGGTTGTTCAGAATTAATTGGAATGTTAAACTAAACTATAGGAGATTACAACTATGATGCCTGTTAGAAGAAATCAAAATTGGTTACCGAGTATTTTTAATGACTTTTTTGATAACGATTGGATGGAAAAAGCAAATGCTACAGCTCCTGCAATCAACGTGTTCGAAACAGAGAAAGAATATAAAGTCGAGTTGGCTGCTCCGGGTATGACAAAAGATGACTTCAATGTTCATATCGACGAAGATAACAATCTGGTTATCACAATGGAGAAGAAAAATGAGAGTAAGGAAGAGGATAAGAAGGAGGGACGTTACTTGCGTCGTGAGTTCTCTTACTCTAAGTTCCAACAGACAATGATTCTGCCGGAAGATGTTGATAAGGAACAGATCGCTGCCCATGTAGAGAATGGCGTATTGAACATAGAATTGCCTAAATATACAGAGCAGGAGAAGGCAAAATCGAAAAGAGTGATCGATATTCATTAAGGTGCCGGTAATTTAATCGACCGCTTTTCATCAATGAAAGAAGCGGTTGGAATATAAATAGAGTGGCTGTTGATTCTGAGAAAGAAAGAATCGTCAGCCACTTTTTTTATTGTTTTCTTCTTGAATAGAGTTCTTAATAGCACTTTCAGTGTGGATGCTTACTTGCTTAATCGTTTTATATCAGGATTTTATGATTTGTACGGATGTGAAAATTTACGTTGTATAACGTTTGTTATAACAAACGTAAAAAACTCAAAAAAGTTAAAAAGGTTTTGATGGTTGCTTTCTGTCTGTTACTTTTGAGAAGTCGATTTAAAAACAACTAAAGCATATGAAAAAATTAATTTTATCTCTTGCACTTTGTTGTGCAGCTACAACTTTTTTTGCGCAGGAAGCTACTGATCCTGCAAAATTGATTAACGAAGGTAAAGCAGCTCTGGAAGCAAAGAACTATCAGGAAGCTTACACAAAATTCAGCACTTATCTGACGCAAACCAACAATCAAGACTCTGTAATCGCTTATAACTGTGGAGTTTGTGCCGACAAAATTAAAAAACCGGCAGAAGCCGTTAAGTATTTTGATATTGCCGTTCAGAAGAAATACAACTTGGCCAACGCTTACATTGGAAAAGCTGGTGCTTTGAAGGACTTGAAGAAAAACGATGAATATGTAGCTACTTTGAAAGAAGGTTTGGAAGCAGTTCCCGGAAATAAGACTTTGACCAAATTGTATTCCAATTATTATATCAACGCTGGTATTACCGCTCAAAAGGCTGGTAAGGTAGAAGAAGCCGAAGAAGCTTACAAGCAGGTTTTGGCTTTCCAGGAAAATAACGTAAACGCATTGTACAGCTTGGGCGCTTTGTATTTCAACAACGGTGCCACTATCCTGAAGAAAGCTACTCCGCTGGCAACTTCCGACCGTGCAAAATACGATGAAGAAGCAGCAAAAGCCGATAAGGACTTTAAGGAGGCTAAGACATATCTGGAAAAACTCGTTCCGCTGTTGTCTGCTGACAAACCGGCTCAAAAGAAGATGCTGGATAATGCAAATAACTTGTTGAAGCAGGTTGCTGAGCAATTGAAATAAGAATAGAATAGTTTAAATATTGGGTCCATGAGGTAAGAAGGGTACGCTCTTCTTGCTTGAATGGATTTGGGAAATATCCCGTTTGTTTGGTTGTATTCGTCTTTATTATGGCGTGTGCACCAAATAGACGGGATATTCTTTTAGGTATAAATAGTGCATAATCCCGAAAAATAGCCGAGTCCAAATATCATAAAGAGAGATTTTTTTGTTTTATAGAACGTCATTGCAAAAGTGCTTTTTCCTGTTAAAATGTAAATAGCCTTGCCTGTTGGCTTACAGATTGAAATATGGTTTGCGCAAGGACGGAAAACTGGCTGTAAATGCGAATTAAAAGGATTTTAAAAAGCCTTTTGAGGCATTAAAAAAAGTAGCATAAATGTAATATAAATCTTGTTTTAATTAGTTATATTTGCAACTCGGAACATAAATTAATGTTTAATTAACACTATCTATTAACTAAAAGAAGGATTATGAGAAGAAATCTAATTCATTTCCTATTAGTTGCTGTGATGTCTGTGCTCAGCTCGTACGCGATGGCTCAGACTACAGTAAAAGGTCAACTTGTTGACGCAGAAACAGGTGAACCGTTAGTGGGAGCTGCCGTTATGGTAGAAGGTACTACGCAAGGTTCGGTAACCGACATTGACGGTTATTTCAAGCAAGGCGTTGCTCCGAATGCCACTTTGGTATTCAAGTATGTGGGTTACAAGGACCTGAAACAGAAAATCACACAGAAGGGCGCTTCTGTTGATTTGGGAGTCATTAAGATGCAGCCGGACGCTGTGATGCTGAATGACGTAGTCGTTACTTCTTCTGTGGCTATTGCCCGAAAGACTCCTGTTGCTGTGTCGACAGTAGAGCCTGTGTTTATCGAAGAAAAGTTAGGTACGAAGGAATTCCCTGAGATTTTGAAATCGACTCCTGGTGTATACGCTACTAAGCAAGGTGGTGGTTTTGGAGACTCCCGTATCAACATGCGTGGTTTCGAATCCGAAAATATCGCGGTAATGATCAATGGTGTGCCGATGAACGATATGGAGTGGGGAGGTATTTATTGGTCAAACTGGGCCGGCCTTTCTGACGTGACTCGCAGCATGCAGACTCAACGCGGTTTAGGTGCTTCTAAAGTATCTGCTCCTTCGGTGGGTGGTTCTATCAATATTGTGACCAATTCTGTAGAAGCAAAGAAAGGTGGTTCCGTTTCTTATGCGATGGGAAATGACGGTTATAATAAGATCATGTTTAACGTATCTACAGGTATGAGCAAGTCTGGTTGGGCATTGACATTGCTGGGTGCCAAGACTTGGGCCGATGGATACATTCAGGGTACCGAATACGAGGCTTATAACTGGTTTATCAATATCGCAAAGCGTATTAATGACAACCATCAGCTTTCGTTTACAGCTTTCGGCGCTCCTCAGTGGCACAACCAACGTAACAACAACGACGGTTTGACTATTGAAGGCTGGCAGACTGTAGCAAAGAAGTATATGAATGGTGACAGCCCCTACAAGTATAATCCTACTTACGGATATGGCTTGAATGGCGAAAGAAAGACTTCTGCCCGCAATGCTTATCACAAACCGCAGCTTTCTTTGAATCACTTGTGGCAGATTAACCGTAACTCTTCTTTGAGTACAGCTTTGTACGCATCTATCGGTAACGGTTATGGATACTCTGGCCAAGGATTGGAATCTACTGATCGTAGCAACTGGTATGGTGCTTCTTATGGTACATTGAACACTACTTTCCGTCACGAAGACGGTACTTTCGCATACGACGAAATTTATAAGCTGAATCAGGAAAGCGAAAACGGTTCTAGAATGGCGATGTCCAAGTCTTATAACAAGCACACTTGGATTGGTTTGCTTTCTACTTATACTACAAAGTTCGGTGAATATGTAGATTTCTATGGCGGTATTGACTTCCGTTATTATAAGGGTGTGCATACCAATGAATTGTGCGACCTTTATGGCGGAGATTATTTTGTGGATTCTTCATCACGTCGTAATGTATTGGCTGCCAATAATGCTGCGGCCGCAGCTGGTAGTGCATTCGTCAATCAGAAGTTGCAGGTAGGCGATGTAGTTTATCGTGATTATGATGGTTATACCGTACAGGAAGGTGTATTTGCACAGGCCGAATACAACAGAGACAAACTGAGTGCCTTTGTTGCCGGTTCTATCTCGAACACCGGTTATTGGCGTTACGACCGTTTCTACTATGATGCCGATCATGCCAAGTCTAAGACTGTAAACTTCTTGGGATGGACTGCCAAGGGCGGTTTGAACTACAACCTCACTGACCATCATAATGTTTTTGCCAACATTGGTTATATCAGCCGTGCTCCTTTCTTCTCGGGAGGTGCTTTCCTGCAGTCTACAACCAGCAACCTGACCAACCCGGATGCGGTTAATGAAAAAGTATTCTCTGCAGAATTGGGTTATGGCTTCCGTTCGAAATATCTGACTGCCAACCTGAACCTGTATCACACGAAGTGGTTGAACAAGACCATGAGCCGTGGTATTGATTTGAAGAATGGTGAAGGTGAGTTTGTCGATCGTATCAGTATCAACATGAGTGGTGTAAATGCTATCCACCAGGGTGTTGAATTGGATTTGGTTGCTAAACCGTTCAGATGGTTGGATGTTCGTGGTATGTTCTCTATGGGGTACTGGCGTTGGGATTGCGATGCTAAAGGTTACTTCTACGATTCAACCGGTCAGCCTGTAAAGAATTGGACAAATCAGGGTGAGATTACTCATGCATCAGGTATCCAGGCCGAAGATCATGCTTCAATGACTATCCACTTGAATGATACCAAGGTTGGTAACTCTGCACAGACAACAGCTGCTCTGGGATTGGATGCCAAGATTACGAAAGACCTTAGTGTAGGTATCGATTGGAACTACTACGGACGCAACTATGCTGAGTGGTCATTCAATTCGAGCGATCTGGTAGCCAACGGCGAGAAGTCATACGACAATCCTTGGAGAATTCCTGATGCAAACGTGTTCGACCTGAGCGCCAGATATCGTTTCAAGATTGGTAATATCAATGCGACACTTTATGGTAATATAGACAATGTATTCGATCAGGAATATATTACCGATGCGATCGATGGTGCTTCGCACAGCTGGGAAGACGCCCGCGTATTTTATGCCTGGGGTCGTACGTACAGTGTAAGACTGAAGCTTAATTTTTAATCTTTAAAGTTAGTCGATTTTATGAAAAGAAAATATATAATTCCCGTAATGGCATCGTTGCTCGCATTAGGCGGTTGCGATTACAATGAAGATAATTTTGAGGGGCTGGATGAGATGACTCGTCCTACCAATGTCTTTAAAAAAGATTATACTTTGACTGAGGCTGATTATTCGACTATTGCTAATAATAGTACAAATAAAGCGTTGGCATCTGCTGCAGGCCTTTCTGGTGAATTGTCTGCTTTGAAAACCTCTCTGACTTTTACTGAAGAATTGCCTGGAATCACATATATTCCAGCTTTTTTAGCTGCAACTTGGTATACAGGTGATAATGGTTCTGCGATCAAGGTGACTTATAACCAAAAAAGATCCTCTACAGCAATAGAAAAGGCTATTAATGCAGCCTCAATTTATACAGTAAGTAATGATGATTATATTGCTGCTTGGGGTGGTGCTAAGAATACTTTTTTTACTCCTACAGAAAGTGCCTCTAAGCATGTGCCAGGTATTTTGAAAGCTGAATATCCTGACGCAACAGACGGTGACATCGTTTTGGTGGATTATAATTACTCTGAAGAGGAACCTACTGGAGAACAGCCTGCTTTGAATGAAGGTTTTGATGGACAGGTAAATAGTAAGCCTGTAGAAATTGCAGGCTGGCATAATGTAACAACGGTAGGTACTTATACATGGCAGGCTAAATCGTATAGTGGAAACTTTTACATGCAACAAAGTGCTTTTAAGCATGAAGATGGCGAATTAGAATCTTATATGATTACTCCTGCTGTTGTTATTGAGTCGGGTATGAAGCTTACTTTTGATGCTTGCTATGGTAATTATAAGGCTGAAGGTGGTAGATTGACATTACTTTATAGCGAAAATTTGGCAGGTTTTACGAAAGAAGATATTAATTCCGCTACTTGGGTTGACATAACAGATGCTGTTGAGATTCCAGTTCCTACGGGTACTTATGGAACATTGGCAAATGTGTGCGATTGTGATTTGTCTGCTTTAGCAGGTAAGAGTGTTTACTTTGCATTCCGTTATAATGGTAATTCAACTGATGCAACTACTACTGTTCAGGTTGACAACATTGTAGTGAAAAAAGCTGCTGGGACAAGTGATTTGAAGTCTGTCAAGGTTAGTGATCTTTTCCAGTTCAATGGTTCTGAATGGAATTTATTCACAGGTGCTCTTTCTTTAGATGAAGCGGACTATCAGGCTATGGGAAGCCAATATGGCAATTTGGATGATTCTATGTCTCCAGACAATTATTTACCGTCTTATTTGTCGCAACAATATCCTTATGCTCAAGAAGAAGATCAATGCACGGTAGCGTATAAATATTATGCGAATAAGCAGACAAGTGTTCAATGTGCTACCTATACTATGCTTGGTGGTAAGTGGACTCCTACAGTACAACAGGTTCTTACTAACCAATTTGTATTGACTGATGGTAAATGGAATTATGACCCCAGTACTGTAATCGATCTACCAGTTGAGAAGGGTAATGTTGAAGTTTCAGCTTTCTATCAGGCTATTACAGATTGGGTAAAGGAGAACCATCCTGAGTATGTAACAGGATATGGTAATAATGATTATTATTATGGAGGTTCAGCTTATCAGAATAACTTCGATTTCCGTGTAGGTAAGTGGAAAGAACAGGGTACTTACAATGATATGAGTGATGCTGACATCGAAAAACTGATGTGGGAACGTTTGCCAGAATCTTTCCCGCACGCTTTGGAGGTACTTTATGGGTCTGTTGCTCCTGTTGAGGGTATCGATGTTATTTATACAATTAATTTTGGAATTTACGATGGCAGTGCTACAACTACTTGGACAATCCAGTATAAGGTAGTGGCTACTGGTAAATTCGAATATGTGGCAGATTCGTTGAAGAAGGCAGAATAAAAAATTATTTTTAATATTCAAGGGGATGTCACTAAGTCTGTGATATCCCCTTTATTATTAATAAAGTATGATTATGAAATTAAATGATTTTTTGGGGATATTAATATTCAGTATACTATTGGTAGGATGTGGTGAATCAGATTCATCTGTTAATCCCGAGCCTGAACCTCCAATTACAGAGGATAATATTAATGCTAATGATCCGGTAAAAGGTAAATCATTTGTGACGGATTATTCGATCCCTCATTTGAATTCAGAGAATTATTATGTGGAGCATACAGTAACATATGATGGTAAAAAGATCTTGAATTATGCCTATGAATGGGTAAAGAATAAGAACCATACAGCATGGGTGGCTTTTAATTTTGATGAAACAACTTCTAAGGTGAATTATAAACGTCCTCAAGGTGAGAAAGAACCATGGGGGATTGATTTGGAGTTGCCAGGAGGTTGGTGTCCTGAAGAAAATAATTTTAAGAGTGATGGATTTGATAAAGGCCACCTCTGCGCATCTGCAGATCGTCTGTTTTCTGAAACGGCCAATAATCAAACATATTATTATAGTAACATGAGTCCGCAAATGAGTTCTTTTAATGGAGGTATTTGGGCTTCGTTTGAGATACAGGTAAGGAAGTGGGCGCAATCTGGAAAATATGACAAAGTTTATGTAACGAAAGGTGGTACGGTTAACCTGCTACTTGTGAATTTTACGGGTACCCGTAAAGGCAATGATAATGTAGTGCCTCAGACTGATGCTAACGGCTTTACGCCAAAAGGACTGGCTTGTCCAAAATATTATTTTATGGCTATTTTGGGCGAAAAAGACAATGAATACAACGCTTTGGGATTCTGGATTGAACATTGTGACGACTATGGTTTTGAATACGATGACTTTGCACCGGCTGATGTTATGAAAACATTCGTTGTAAGCATCGACGACCTGGAAGTGAATACCGGTCTCGACTTCTTCTGCAATCTGCCCGATGTGATAGAGGATGAGGTTGAAAGTTCTTGCAATGTCAACGACTGGGCTTGGTAAAGCATTCCGAATAGGAATTCCCTGACAGAGAATGCAGGGAATGTGATAAAGGCATTGTTTTAGCCATTACAACAGGCATGCACGGCTTTGTGCAAATGCATGCTTTTGTATAGGCTGAAACAATGCCTTTTTTCATGTTGGCATGTGTGGAAGTTGGGAGGCGGAGTCCGGGATTTAAGAAATCCGTAATCGGGGTAGGCATCACGGGGATTTGTATACCATGTCGTTACCGGTAACTTTCTATTTTTGCATCAGGTAATCATCCCGAGGAGAGTTCGTTGCGAACAGTTTTTTTATATCTTTGCCGGCCGAAAGCCGATCGGCAGTGGCAGGATAGGAAACTGGTCTGCCATGCAGGCGTTCGGGCAAGGCAACTCTTTCTCGGAGAAGTTGTAGCATTGATAATTATTCAACCATAAAGATTTAGTTTATGAATATTATTAGAGATACCGAGTTTGGAGGAGAACGTCCCTTATTCGAGTCACACAACCTCCGTCTGGAGAATGTAGTCATCCGTGCCGGAGAATCGGCCATAAAAGAGTGTAGCAACATCGAAGCCTTCGAGTGCCGTTTCGAGGGAAATTATCCTTTCTGGCACGTACACGGTTTCACCATCGAGCGTTGCTATTTCGATGTAGGAGGACGCTCTGCCTTGTGGTATTCCGATCATCTGACGATGAAGGACACTGTTATCGACGCTCCCAAAATGTTTCGCGAGATGGAAGAAATCGATATAGAGAACGTGACGATGAACGATGCAGACGAGGTCTTCTGGCGTTGCAACGGCATCCGCGTAAAGAACCTCAAACTGCATGGCGGAACTTATCCGTTCATGTTCAGCAACAACATTCGTGTCGACGGCTTGGAGAGTGACAGTAAATATGTATTCCAGTATGTGAAGAATGTAGAGATCCGTAACGCCAGGATCACCACCAAAGATGCTTTCTGGGAGGTAGAGAATGTGACGATCTACGATTCTGAGCTCAATGGCGAGTATCTGGGATGGCATTCCAGAAACCTCCGTTTGGTCAATTGCCACATTACCGGCGAGCAACCACTGTGCTATGCGCACGATCTGGTGCTGGAAAACTGTACGTTTGGCCCTGACTGCGACCGTGCCTTTGAGTACAGCACGCTGCATGCCGACATACGTGGGGCAATAACCAATATCAAAAATCCTACTTCGGGCACGATTGTGGCAGACGCTATCGGTTCGGTCACCTTGGATGCGAACATCAAGGCGCCTGCAGATTGCCGGATCAGGCTGCGAGACGGGCGTTCCTTCACCGATTAAAACAAACAGACGATGAAATATAACTTTGATGAGATTGTGCCGCGGCGGCATACGAATTCGTATAAATGGGACAGTGCGCCGGCTGGCAAAGAAGTACTTCCCCTGTGGGTGGCAGATATGGATTTTCGCACCGCTCCGGCTGTTGTCGATGCTTTGGAGCGGCGGGTACGTCATGGCATTTTTGGTTATGTCCGTGTGCCGGATGCCTATTACGAATCGGTCAGCAGCTGGTTCGGACGCCGTCATGGCTGGAAGGTGGAGAAGGATTGGATGATTTACACGTCCGGGGTTGTTCCGGCTCTTTCGGCAGTCATCAAGGCGCTGACGGAACCGGGCGACGGGGTGCTGGTGCAGACACCGGTATATAATTGTTTCTTTTCGTCTATCCGCAACAACGGATGCCGGATTGTGACCAGTCCGCTGAAATACGAAAACCGTACGTATCACATCGATTTTGAAGATCTGGAGCGCAAGACGGCCGACCAGCGTGTCAAACTTATGTTGCTTTGCAATCCTCATAATCCGGCAGGACGCGTATGGACCCGCGATGAGTTGTGCCGCATCGGGGAAATCTGCCGGAAGAATCAGGTGAAGGTGATTGCAGATGAGATTCATTGCGAACTGGTGTTTCCGGGGCATGTCTATACTCCGTTTGCTTCCATCAGTGAGGACCATTTGTGGAATTCGGTGACCTGCGTTTCTCCGAGCAAATCGTTCAATCTGGCCGGATTGCAGATTGCTACCATCATCGCCCGTGACGAGGCTGTCCGGCAGCGTATCGATCGGGCCATCAACATCAACGAGGTGTGCGATGTCAATCCTTTCGGCATCGAGGCCACCATAGCTGTTTATAACGAAGGGGAGGACTGGCTGTTGCAGTTACTGGAATATCTGAAAGGCAATTACGACTACCTGTGCGAATTCTTCCGCGTGCACCTGCCACACATTCCGGTTACGCAGTTGGAAGGAACTTATCTGGTATGGACCGATTGCCGGAGTCTGAACATCCTTTCGGAGACGTTGCAGTCGCGTCTGCTCGAAGAAACCGGGCTGTGGCTGAATAGTGGAACCATGTACGGAGCGGAAGGGGAAGGCTTCCTGCGTTGGAACATCGCCTGTCCGCGTGCGGTGTTGCAAGATGCTTTGATGCGTTTTCAAGGCTTTGTCCGCTCGTTGGGATGTGATGTTATGCCGGCACAAGACACGGAAGCTTTGGCGAATGTCGGCGTTCGGAAGGATGTATAACCCTGTCAGAAAGTATAACGGATAATGATTCAGTTAAAAAAGGCCGACGGGCTGCTTGCACTGATCCGCAATGGTCAACCGTTGACCTTGGGACAACAGTTGCGCCTGACGGTGCAGCTCAGTATTCCGGCGGTTATTGCGCAGTTGTCTTCCATCGTCATGCAGTATATCGATGCGGCGATGGTCGGCAGTCTGGGAGCCGAAGCATCTGCTTCCATTGGGCTGGTGTCTACAACGACCTGGCTTTTCTCCGGGGTATGCGCGGCTGCTTCGACGGCATTTTCCGTTCAGGTGGCCCATCGGATCGGAGCCGGCGACATGCATAGTGCGCGTGCCTTGTTGCGGCAGGCGTTGACGGCTACTTCTGTTTTCAGCCTGTTGCTGGCTATCGTTGGGATGGCAGTCAGTCCGGTGTTGCCTGTCTGGCTGGGAGGCGATGCATCCATTCATTCCGATGCCACTCTTTATTTTTTCATCTTCTCGCTTTTTTTGCCTGCTTTGCAGATCAATTTCTTGTCGGGCGGTATGCTTCGGTGCAGCGGTAACATGCATGTGCCCAGCCTGCTTGGCGTGGTGATGTGCGCGCTGGATGTGCTGTTCAACTTCTTCCTGATTTTTCCTTCGCGTGAGTTGGTTTGCGCGGGTTTCTCTTTCACGATGCCCGGAGCGGGACTCGGTGTGGCAGGTGCGGCGTTGGGCACGGCTGCTGCCGAAATGGTGGTTGCCGGCGTATTGTTGTGGTATCTCTGGACCCGCTCGAACGAATTGAAGCAGAGTGGGGAGAGGGGTGGTTTCCGTCCGAAAGCGGTCACGCTGAGAAATGCGCTTCGCATCGGTCTTCCGATGGGGATTGAGCACATGGTCATTTGCGGAGCACAGATTGTGACAACCGTCATTGTGGCTCCGTTAGGGGTTTTTGCCATCGCGGCCAACTCTTTTGCCATTACGGCCGAAAGTCTTTGCTATATGCCCGGTTACGGCATTGCCGAGGCTGCTACGACACTGGTCGGGCAAAGCATCGGTGCCGGACGCTGGCGGTTGACCCGCAGTTTCGGACGCATCACTGTGTTTATGGGAATGGGGGTGATGGGAGTGATGGGGGTACTTATGTATCTGTTTGCCCCTCAGATTATCGGTTTGATGACTCCTGTCGAGGAGATTCGGGAATTGGGGGTAATGGCCTTGCGTATTGAGGCGTTTGCTGAACCTATGTTTGCAGCATCGATTGTCGCATATGGAGTATTTGTCGGGGCGGCTGATACGTTGGTGCCGTGCCTGATGAATCTTTTCAGTATTTGGGCGGTACGCTTGTCATTGGCCGCTTTGCTTGCTCCGACGCTGGGACTGAAAGGGGTATGGATTGCTATGTGTGTTGAATTGTGTTTCCGGGGTATGATTTTCCTTGTACGACTGATGCGGGAGAAGTGGCTGAAAAAAGTATGAAACTTGCAAACTTGCAAACTTGCAGGCTTCCTCACACACACACACGTGCGCGTACGCGTACGCGCATTAGAAATCGGATCGGACATGCCTAAAAATACCCCTTACTCAAGTTTCGCAAGTGCGAAACTTAAGAACCCTATATCGTAATCAATGCCGAAGATGTGCTCAATGAATATGAAAAAACGTTTGATGTTGAAGTGACATATACACAAACTACACCAACGTGAAATATAAATTGCCTGAGGGGATAGAATACTATCAGTTTGCCGATATAGACTCCGAAATAGTGAAGTTATGCGAATTCCGTACAAACAGGCTGTGGGACTTTGACATACCTGAGGACACATTCAACAAATGCATTATCTATCAAGACCAGTTTTTCGGCAACAAGCACGTTTGTTGTATAAACAATAGCGCAGGCACTATCAAGTTCTACCAGCACATGATGTACCTGCAACGGGTGGTGAACGACCCTAACGATGAAGAATTTGTAGAGCTGGAGATTATACCTGCTGAAATTTATTTGAGAGAAAACGGGGATTTCAATCTTTTCACTGTTCCGCTGGCAAGAAATGTACTGGAGGTATCAGACAGTTCACAGAATAAGCAAGGTCTGATAGATTACATAAAAGTTGGTATTTAAGAGAAACAACCTCCTAATCACTTGTTTATTGCATTTTACGAGGGGTACCAAAATTATTTCATTTCTGTTGATAACTCAACAGGAGAATCTGTGCGAAGTAGTTCAGCATATAGAATACCGATATATCGTACAACTCTTTTTCATTATGGTTCATACAACATTGGTGATGCGGCTTTTTATGCAGTATACCCCGACAAGGAAACAACGTTACAGATTGATGGCGAATACGGACTATACAATAAGCTGTATAAAGACAACCCGAAAGTTAACAAAAAACTGAATATAAGTTTAGCTTCTTACGAAAAGGACAATGGTACGAGCCTACAGATATATTCCTAATCGGTAACCAACCGTATTTTTGTGAAGAACTGAAATACAACATGGAAAGTAAAGGATGCCCTGAAGTAGTGAAGGGTACTTTTTTCAGGTTAGAATAAAAAAATCCCCGCAGCGGCTCGAACTGCGGGGAATAGGGTGTTCAATAAAACGTCTGTCAAGCTATGGATATGGAACCAAGTTTCCTGCTGATGTCCTGCAAGGCAAAGTTGAATGTCTCCAGGTCTTCTTTGCTCAGCGTATAGACCTTACCCCTCACTTTGGTACCGTTGATGCGTTGGCTCAGCCAGGCTGTACTCTTCCCGAAATATTTCTTGGCAATATAGCCCAGCGGAATAATGTCAGCATAGGGGGCAATCTGCTGTTTCACGGTCACGTAGTTTATCATTTCCTCCGCCTCCTGTCCCAGTTCTTTATATCCGTTCAACAAGAAATCGGCTATCTCGCTCGCATCTTCCGGCGACTGGTACTTGGCGGTTATCTCATCAGACAAGGCCGTATAACGCTCCATGGCGTCTGGTGCGTCCGAATGGGCAATTTCATTCAGTTTTTTCAAATCATCTTTCAGTGCCATATATGTTACAGTATTGTGCCCCCTCTCTGTCGCAGGGGGCTTGTTCATAAATCATTTTTCGCTGTCATTCAGAATTTTTTCCAGCATCTCTATCTGTCTTTCCGTTTCGAGCTTCGCATCCAGCAATGCGTTCATCTCTTTTTCGCTCATTTTGTTTCCCGCATTGCGGAAGGTATGCTCATACATCTTCGACATCAGCTTCAATTTGGTCAATTTGGACAACAACCTCATTCTTGTTTCCTTTTCCATTTCTCGTTCTTTTATTGACACAACAAAGATACATAAACTTTTCTTTATGTACAAGCCCGCATAAAGAAAAGTTTATGCGGCAATCATTTTTTTATCTTGAAATATATTAATACCCCAACCTTCGTAAGCTCAAGTTGCAGTTGACAAGCAATAAGTTGACGGGTTGACAAGGCGTTTGTAGCGAACCGTTTCAAGCGGCACTTTGTCAAACAGGGTGTTCCAGCTTGGTAGACTTATTAACTGAAGCATTGTCAACTAATAAGTTGAGCACTTGCGAACTTAGACACCCCTTATTTTTTCCCAGTTAGGAAAAAATATTTTCCCAGTTAGAGAAATTTTTTTTCCTAGTTAGGAAAAAAATGGGGTATAGTAGGGGGCTTTCTGCTTGTATAAAACTATTATAAATCTTCAGGCATGGGGATGACAAGGATAGAGTCACTGCACCGGATTCCGTAGAATACGTCACGAATCCGTCCCAGCTGGGGTATCAGAATACCCTTTTCTACCAAATCTTTTATATCACGTGCTGCAGTATCTGGCGATACCTTAACACGTTTTGCCCAATTCTTAGCCGTCAGTTTGCCGGGATAACCGTCCAAATATAAATTCAAGACCTTGCGTTGCCGTTCGGACAGGACTGTTTCGGCGTGGGTTTGCCAGAATATGGCCTTGTTAAGAACCTTCGACAATGTTTCGTCGGATTGCTCGACAGAACGGAGCAGACAGTCAAGATACCAGATGATCCATTCAGTAATCTCGCAATTTCCCTTCTGTGTTTTCTCCAATATGTCGTAATACTGTTTTTTATCTTTGTTTATCTGATGTGAGATACTGAAAAAACGCATTTTTGAGTTTTCGGCCTGTGAAAGTGCCATATCAGCAATGGCTCGTCCGATTCGTCCATTTCCGTCATCGAAAGGATGGATGCAGACAAACCACAAATGGGCTATCGCCGATTTTACATAGCCGTTATGTGAATCTGAATTGAACCAGTCCAAAAACCGATTCATTTCTTCGTCTATTCTTTCAGGAGCAGGAGCTACATAATGTACCTTTTCCCGGCCGAACATTCCAGAAATAACTTTCATATCTCCACTGCGGTATCGGGCTACATCTATTTTCGTCGGACCGCTCCATCCGGTAGGAAACAGGCAGTTGTGCCAGCCGAATAGTCTTTCATGGGTAAGCGGACTGTTGAAATTGACGGTTGCATCAAGTGCCATTTCCACTACTCCGTCTATATATCGTGAGGATTCGGTCGGATTCGGTAGTTGTACTCCGAGTTTGCGGGCTACAGATGAACGTACCTGCTCATTGTTCAATTCCACTCCTTCAATTTCTGATGATGCAATGATGTCATGAGAGATGGATTCAACTACGGCAGACATCCTGTCGTTAAAACCGATTACACTAAGGCGTCCCATCAGATAACCGACAGCTTTGTTTACCTTGTTCAGCTTCTCACCGACAAGTTCCTTGTTCCACGAAAAAGAAGGCCATTCTTTATGTTCATGTATATACATAGGCATCACTGTTTTCTGCAAATATACGGTTTTGCGGATAATTAACCGCAAAATTTGCGGCTTATTATCCGCATGAAACAGTGAAATCAGTATTTATCAGCATTTAATAAAACACGTTTCGTAGCAAAGTTAGCTGTTATGCCTCCTCCTTTATGAAATTATCGGCTTTAACTTCTAACACTGCGAAGCAAAGTGATAACTTCTATTTTCCAAAGGAATATTAAACCCGAAACTTAAATATTAAACAACTCATTTTTGCATTTAAATGTACGCGCGTATGCGCATGCGCGTGTGTGGGTGTGAGGGCTATGCAAGTTTGCAAGTTTTGCAAGTTTTGCAGGATTCCATCTTTATTTTCTTTCCCTGTGTATTTCCGCGTAATCCGTCCCTAAAAACAACAAGATGTCAGTCGTTTGCGAAAAAAACACTATTTTTGAAGCGATTTTTATGTAAATACCTATTTTGCTATATGGAACTTCCGGACATTCTTCATCATTTGAATATCGAACAGCTGAACCCTATGCAGGAAGCAGCCTGTAAGGCGTATGCTGCCAGCCGTAACCTTGTATTGCTTTCGCCCACGGGGTCGGGGAAGACGTTGGCTTTCCTTTTGCCGCTGGTAGGCTCGTTGAAAACCGGTGTGCAGGGCGTGCAGGCAGTGGTGCTGGTGCCCTCGCGCGAACTGGCGTTGCAGATAGAAGGCGTGTTCAAGGCCATGAATACGCCTTTCAAGGCGATGAGCTGTTACGGCGGGCGTCCGGCTATGGACGAGCACCGTACGATGAAGGGACTGAACCCGGCAATCATCATCGGCACGCCGGGGCGCATGAACGACCATTTGCAGAAACAGAATTTCGATGCCCGTCGGGTGACAACGCTGGTCATCGACGAGTTCGACAAGTGTCTGGAGTTCGGCTTTCAGGACGAGATGGCCGAAGTCATCGGTCAGCTGCCTTCGCTGCGGAAGCGCGTATTGCTTTCGGCAACCGATGCCGAAGAGATTCCGCAGTTTGCTGGTGTGGACGGGGAGGGGCTGGTGAAGCTCGACTTCCTGCCGGCGGAAAGGACCGGAGCACGTCTGAGCCTGCAACAGGTACTTTCGCCTGAAAAGGATAAGCTGGAGACACTGTACAACCTGTTGTGTTGCTTGGGCAATGCCTCGACGCTGGTGTTCGTGAACTATCGTGAGAGTGTGGAGCGGGTGGTGCAGTACCTGCGTTCGCGGAAGTTTCCTTGCGAAATGTTTCACGGCGGCATGGAGCAACCCGACCGTGAGCGGGCCCTTTACAAGTTCCGCAACGGAAGCAGCCCCGTGCTGGTGTCGACTGACCTGGCTGCGCGCGGACTCGACATTCCGGGTATGGACAACGTGGTGCACTACCATCTGCCGGTCAACGAAGAAGCCTTTACCCACCGCAACGGACGTACGGCACGATGGGACGCCAGCGGATCGGCCTATCTGATACTGCATCCCGAAGAACACCTGCCCGCGTATCTGTCCGATGAGGTTCCCTGCTTTGAAATGCCGGTGCAGATCCCCAAACCGATGAAGTCGCGCTGGGCAACCTTATATATAGGGAAAGGAAAGAAGGACAAGCTGAACAAGGTAGACATTGTCGGTTTCCTGTATAAGAAAGGTGGCTTGACGCGTGAGGATGTGGGGCAGGTAGACGTGAAAGAGCATTATGCCTTTGTGGCTGTACGCCGCAGCAAGGTGAAACAGCTGTTGACGTTGGTGCGTGGCGAAAAGATCAAGGGGATGAAGACAATCATCGAGGAAGCCAAATAAAAATAGTGAAAAACGGCGGAAACATGCTGCTGAACATACTAGAAAAGGTGTCATGTGATAAATATGCATTTTATTTGCAGTTTTTCTGCTTAATAGTTGCTAATGGAGGCCATAAACTTTCAGTTTGCCTTTTTGTCAGGTGACTTGGCAAGTATATGTAACAAATTGGTGTATATTTCCTGTATAAACCAATAAAAAGATAGGAAAATACGTTTAAAAATGGTTTTTTCATAAGGAAAGATTTGTTTTAAAGAAATAATTCCGTAATTTCGCCATGTCGAAAGACAGAAATGAACGAATTGTATAACCAAAAACACACTTTAAATGAAAAAGCATAATTTCAATGCAGGACCCTCCATCCTTCCGCGCGAGGTGATCGAAGACACAGCGAAAGCTATCTTGGACTTTAACGGTTCCGGTCTCTCACTGATGGAAATCAGCCATCGTGCCAAAGATTTTCAGCCCGTTGTGGACGAAGCTGTGGCATTGTTCAAAGAATTACTTAATATTCCCGAAGGTTATTCAGTATTGTTTTTGGGTGGTGGTGCCAGTCTGGAATTCTGCATGGTCCCCTACAACTTCCTGGAAAAGAAAGCAGCCTATCTGAATACCGGTACATGGGCCAAGAAAGCCATGAAGGAAGCAAAGGCTTTCGGTGAAGTAGTAGAGGTGGCTTCTTCGGCTGACGCAAACTTTACTTTCATCCCGAAAGACTATACAATCCCTGCTGACGTCGATTATTTCCACATCACGACGAACAATACTATTTTCGGTACCGAAATTAAGCACGATCTTGACGTGAATGTTCCGATGATTGCCGATATGTCTTCTGATATTTTCTCGCGTCCGGTCGACGTGTCCAAATATATCTGTATCTATGGTGGTGCACAGAAGAATCTGGCTCCTGCCGGCGTAACGTTCGTCATTGTGAAAAACGATGCAGTAGGCAAGGTTTCGCGTTACATCCCGACCATGCTGAACTATCAGACACATATCGATGGCGGTTCAATGTTCAATACACCGCCGGTAGTGCCCATTTACTCGGCCATGCTTACATTGCGCTGGATCAAGGCTCAGGGTGGCGTGAAGGAAATGGAACGCCGTGCCATCGAAAAGGCTGACATGCTGTACGCTGAAATCGACCGCAACAAGATGTTTGTGGGAACAGCTGCCAAGGAAGACCGTTCGCGCATGAACATCTGCTTCGTAATGGCTCCCGAATATAAGGATCTGGAAGCTGACTTCCTGAAGTTTGCTACCGAAAAGGGTATGGTAGGTATCAAGGGACACCGTTCGGTTGGCGGTTTCCGTGCATCGTGCTACAACGCCATGCCGAAGGAAAGTGTACAGGCTCTGATCGACTGCATGCAAGAATTCGAGAAACTTCATTAATCTGAAATAAACCAATTATAGTTCACCACAGATTGCACAGATTACCACAGATACTCTTTTTCGGATGATGGCTGTGATGATGGGTGTATTCTGTGGTGAATTTTTTTTCTAATATCATAAAACTATGAAAGTATTAGTTGCAACAGACAAACCGTTTGCCAAAGTGGCCGTAGACGGTATTCGTAAGGAAATAGAAGCAGCAGGCTACGAATTGGCCCTGCTGGAAAAATATGGTGAGAAAGCCAAGTTACTGGATGCGGTAAAGGATGCCGATGCCATCATTATCCGCAGCGATATCATTGACGCAGAAGTATTGGACGCTGCCAAGCAGCTGAAGATTGTGGTACGTGCCGGTGCCGGTTACGACAATGTAGACCTGGAAGCTGCTACTGCTCACAATGTATGCGTGATGAATACGCCGGGACAGAACTCGAACGCCGTAGCCGAACTGGCTTTCGGACTGATGGTGATGGCTGTACGCAATATGTATAATGGTACTTCGGGCACGGAGTTGAAAGGTAAGAAACTGGGTATCCATGCCTATGGAAATGTAGGTCGCAACGTGGCACGCATCGCCAAGGGATTTGGCATGGAAATCTATGCTTACGACGCATTCTGCCCGAAAGAAGTTATCGAAAATGATGGCGTGAAAGCGGTTGGCTCGGCCGAGGAACTGTACGCTACATGCGATGTCGTTTCCTTGCACATTCCGGCTACTGCCGAAACAAAGAACTCTATCAATCATGCTTTGGTAGGCAAGATGCCGAAAGGCGGACTGCTGGTGAACACAGCCCGTAAGGAGGTTATCAACGAGGCCGAACTGATTCAGCTGATGGAAGAGCGTGCCGACCTGAAGTACATGACCGACATCATGCCGGCTGCTCACGAAACGTTTGCTGCCAAGTTTGCAGGCCGCTATTTCTCTACACCCAAGAAGATGGGTGCACAGACCGCCGAAGCCAACATCAATGCCGGTATTGCTGCCGCTAAACAGATTGTAGGCTTCCTGAAAGACGGTTGCGAAAAGTTCCGCGTGAACAAATAAAATAAAAGGTACGGCTATGAAGAAGGAAACCAAAGAGTGCATACAGATATACATTCCGTTGATATTGGCTGTTTCGCTGAACGGGTTGACAGGTCTGGTCAGCATGTCCGATTATGCGGAAGGCTTTTTACAGGGAATGGCATTGCTTCTGTTGTGCGTGGCAGCCTTCGAAATAGCGTTTGCCTTTAAGCGTAGAATGAAAACAACTTCAAAAGAAAACTGAGTATTTATGGCAACAATCAAACCATTCAAGGGACTCCGTCCCCCCAAAGAGCTGGTGGAAAAAGTAGCTTCCCGCCCTTACGACGTGCTGAACTCTGAAGAAGCGCGTGCCGAGGCCGAAGGCAATGAGATGTCTCTCTACCACATTATCAAGCCCGAGATCGACTTTCCTGTAGGTACCGACGAACACGACCCGCGTGTTTACCAGAAGGCTGCCGAGAATTTCCAGAAATTCCAGGATAAAGGCTGGCTGGTGCAGGACGAGAAAGAAAACTATTACATCTATGCCCAGACGATGAATGGCAAGACGCAGTTCGGACTGGTGGTAGGCGCTTACGTGCCCGACTACATGAACGGTGTCATCAAGAAGCATGAGCTGACCCGCCGCGACAAGGAAGAAGACCGCATGAAACACGTCCGTGTGAACAATGCGAACATCGAACCGGTCTTTTTTGCCTATCCCGACAACAAGACGCTTGATGCGCTGATTGCCCGCTATACGGCACAGCCGCCCGTGTACGACTTTGTGGCTCCTGACGATGGTTTCGGTCATACATTCTGGGTGATTGACCGTCCGGAAGATATCGCTGCCATTACCCGCGAGTTTGCCAAGATGCCGGCTCTCTACATTGCCGACGGACACCACCGCAGTGCCGCTGCAGCGTTGGTCGGTGCCGAGAAGGCAAAGCTGAACCCGAATCACCGGGGCGATGAAGAGTATAACTACTTCATGGCGGTGTGCTTCCCTGCCAACCAACTGACGATTATCGACTACAACCGTGTCGTGAAGGATCTGAACGGTCTGACTCCTGCACAGTTCCTCGAAGCGGTAAGCCGTCATTTCGATGTAGAGGAAAAGGGCGCCGAGATCTACAAACCGGCCTGTCTGCACAACTTCTCGCTTTATCTGGACGGCAAGTGGTACAGCCTGACTGCCAAACCGGGTACGTACGACGATAACGACCCGATCGGGGTGCTTGACGTGACGATTTCTTCCAACCTGATTCTCGACGAGATATTGGGCATCAAGGACCTCCGTTCGGACAAGCGCATTGACTTTGTCGGCGGAATCCGTGGATTGGGCGAGTTGAAGCGCCGTGTGGACAGTGGCGAGATGAAGATGGCATTGGCGCTCTATCCGGTCAGCATGAAGCAGCTGATGGATATTGCCGATACGGGCAACATCATGCCTCCCAAGACAACGTGGTTCGAACCTAAGTTGCGTTCAGGACTGATTATCCACAAGCTTTCTTAAAGAGAAGGTTGCGTCGTTGCTTGACGCCGAGTATATAGAGAGTGTATCAATTGAAGAATAACTGGCTTATGTGAAATGAGCACAGAATTACCCGGAAGAAGAAGTAATCCGTGAATCTCCGTGTAATCCATGCCTGAGAAAAGCCGTTTCTTCATTTGATACACTCTCTTTTTATGCCCGTTTATGCTTGTTTCAGTGGAAGGCTTTATAAAACAGACGTTCCGTCCCATATCCGGCAGATCTGTTCGACGGTCTGCATGATGTTTCGGCAGGCCGTGGACGGTCGCATGGCTTCTTCCAAAGACATCGGAGCCGGAGTAATGGAAAAGGCGGCACGGAAGCCGGCCTGGTTCAGGATATCGGCATCTTCGATGCTGCCAGATACAAGGATGACGGGGATGCCTTGCCGCCTGGCCCGTTTCAGGATGCCCGACGGAACTTTGCCCATCACCGTCTGGCGGTCCGATTTTCCTTCGCCGGTGATGATGAGGTCGGCACCTTCGGTTAGCTTGTCAAAGTCCGTCAGGTCGAGCAGTAAGTCTATGCCGGGCTTTAGTTCGGCGTTGAGCAGGGCAGACAAGGTGCCTCCCATGCCTCCGGCTGCTCCGGCGCCGGGTAGGGTGGCGATGTCGCGTCCGGTGGTCTGCCAGATGACTTGCGCCAGGTGTTGCAGTCCCTTGTCCAGTGCTGCCACCATTTCCGGATCTGCTCCCTTTTGCGGAGCAAAGACGCAGGCGGCTCCTTCGGGACCGAAGAACGGATTGCATACATCACAAGCGGCGGTGAAACGGGCTTCGCGCAATGCGGGTAGGGCGGTGGAGGACTCAATGACGGCTATCTCGCTCAGCAGTTGCCCGCACATGGGTTGGGCTTTGCCTAATTCTTTGCCGTACCTGTCCTGGAAGCGGAATCCCAAGGCTTGCAGCATGCCCAGTCCTGCATCGTTGGTGGCACTGCCTCCCAGCCCGATGACGAAACGACGGCAGCCGCGGTTCAGGGCATCTTTGATCAGTTCGCCCGTTCCGTAGGTGGTGGTCAGCGACGGATTGCGCTGCCGGAGCGGAACTAACGGTAGTCCGCTGATGGCGGCCATTTCGATAAAAGCCGTTGTACCGTCATCCGACAGACCGTATGCCGTCTGGCGCATCTGCATCAACGGGTCGTGGGCTGACAACCGGATTTCCTGGCCGTTCAAGGCTTCGGTCAGGACTCTCTGCATGCCTTCTCCGCCGTCGGCCACGGGCAGGCAGATCGTTTCGCACGTGGGGAATGCGTGGCGTATGCCCTGTGCGGCGGCTGTTTCAGCCTCTTTCGAACTGAGGCAGCCTTTAAAGGAATCAATGGCAAGAATTACTTTTCTCATGAGTGAACGGATGATTGGGGTGAACACGATACTGTACTGTCTGTCGGGCGCAGCCGGTCGGACAGTTTTCGCCGGTAGTACCATACGCCAGCCACGTCGGCCAGTGCCCAGCCAATGGGTACCGACCACCAGATGCCGGTGTAGCCCACCGAAGGAATGGCTGCCAGTACGTAGGCCAGTAGCACGCGGCTGCCCAGTGAAATGACGGTCAGAACTACCGACATGGAGGGTAGGGCTACGGCACGGTAGAAACCGTAGAGCAGAAACAGGTAGCCGATGCCTACATAGAAGCTGCCTTCGATGCGGAGATACTCTACGCCTATGGCGATGATGCCAGTTTCGGAGGGTGGAACAAACAGCGACATCAGCCATGGCGACAAGACAAAGACGGCAGCCGAAACCAGCAGGGCGAAAACGGTAGTCAGCACCACGGCGCTACGGATGCCACGACGGATGCGTTCGTGCCGGCCGGCACCGTAGTTCTGGGCGATGAAGGTGGAGAAGGCGTTGCCAAAATCCTGCACGGGCATGTAGGCAAAAGAGTCTATCTTGACCGCAGCGGCGAAGGCAGCCATGACGGCGGTGCCAAACGTATTGACTAGGCCTTGCACCATTAGGATACCGAAGTTCATGACCGATTGCTGCACACACGTCAGGAACGAGTAGGAAGCGATGCGGCGGATGGAACGGAAGTCGGTCACGCGGTCGGCTTGCGACAGCCGAAGTTCGGGGAAATGGCTGTGTGTGTAGGCATACAGCCCTATGGCGGCTACGGTTTGCGCTATTACCGTGGCCCAGGCAGCTCCTTCCACTCCCATGCCCAGACCAAGCATCAGGGCAAGGTCGAGCCCGATGTTGAGAACGACCGATACCAGCAGAAATACCAGTGGTACGACCGAATTGCCTATGGCACGGAGCAGAAAAGCATAGAAGTTGTAGATGCAGACCGGTATCATGCCCAGAAAGACGATAAACAGATAGCGGTAGGTCATCTGTTCGACTTCGGCCGGTGTTTGCAGCAGGCGGATGATAGGAGTCAGAAAGGCCAGAGATATAATGTTGAGTAGGAGGGTGACACCACCGACAATCAGCATGGCGGAAAAGATACTGCGCCGCATGGCTGCCAGATCGCGTGCGCCATATTGCATGGAGAACACAGCGCTGCATCCCATGCAAAGACCGATAAAGACAGACGTCACAAATATGATGAGGGCATACGACGAGCCTACCGCGGCCAGTGCCTGTGCACCCAGTACGCGGCCAACGATGAGCGTATCGGCAATGTTGTAGCACTGCTGTAGCAGGTTGCCCAGCATCAGCGGAAAAGCAAAGCGGAGCATGGTTCCCGTAATGCTTCCTTCCGTCAGATTTCCTTGATTGGTAATGCGCATTGGTATGATTGTAAATTGTGCCAAAATTACGTCATGCGTACCAGATACACAAATGTTCGGAAGAAAGTTTTTAAGCTGCCGGCAGCAGGTGTAGAAAGTTTTGCGAGCAGTTTCTTCTGCTTTAGGTGTGGGATTATATGGAAATATACCGTGGAAGGTAATCCGAGCACCCATTAGTAAATACTAAACCTGAAAAAGTTAGTGACGCAATTAAAAATGAATATTTATTTGGAATATATGCAGAAAAGTTCTACCTTTGCCGCCGAAAACAGAAAGAAACTTATGAACCAGATGATGAATTATACTTTTTACGCGTCCTATCGGCCTGTCTGCCAGCAGAATGGTACAGACAGCCAGCAGACGGTGCATGTGCACTGGTTCAGTGGTTTTATCTAAGTCCGACTCTCCATGTAATTTTTTTATAATCTCCTCCTTCCTGTCTTTATTGCAGACAGAGGGGGAGTTACCTATTCAGGTCCTGCTTTACATCGGGATCCGATGATGTGTGTGCTATACAATTTACCACAACTTTTTTCTTGTAATCAAAAGTTATGTTCAGCATTATATCTACTATGTTGGCTGGTTTTGTTATCGGCCATTTTCTGCACGAAGGAAAGTTTCTTCAGAAGATTGAGAAAACTACTTCGCTGACCGTATTTGCCTTGCTTTTTGTATTGGGATTGTCCATCGGGTCGAATCGTCTGATTGTGGACAATTTGGGACGATTCGGATGGCAGGCAGCTATACTGGCCGTCTTAAGTTTGAGTGGCAGCATCGTGGCAGCCCGTATTGTATTTCAATTGTTTTTCAAGAAAGGAGAGGAAAGAAATGAAGAATAGTCTGATCGTTATTGCCATTTTTGCCGTGGGATGTCTGGCAGGAACTTACTGGCATCCGGAGGCTGATATGCACAACTGGTCGCTTTGCATCCTTTATGCGCTGATGTTGCAGGTGGGCATCGGACTGGGCAGTAATAAAGTTTTGCGCAGTGAGCTGAAGCAGCTAAGTCCGAAGATGCTGCTGGTTCCGTTGGCCACCATTACCGGTACACTGATTTTTTCGGCCATTGCCAGCTTGCTGTTGAGCCAGTGGAGCGTGTTCGATTGCATGGCAGTGGGCAGTGGATTCGCATACTATTCGCTGTCGTCCATCCTGATCACTCAGTTCAAGGAGCCCTCTATCGGCCTGCAACTGGCTACCGAGCTGGGAACGATTGCTTTGCTGAGCAATATCATCCGCGAGATGATGTCGCTGGTAGGCGCACCGCTGATACGGAAATACTTTGGCCGTCTGGCACCTATTTCGGCAGCAGGTGTCAATTCGATGGACGTCCTTCTGCCTTCCATCGCCCGTTGTTCGGGGAAGGAGATGATGCCGATAGCCATCTTTCATGGCATCCTGATCGACTTGAGCGTACCCATCTTTGTGAAGTTGTTCTGTAGTCTGTGATGCTAGCTAAGGGGGTGCTGATGATGGCTGTCAGCCAGCCGCGGAGGTTGTAGCTGTAGGTCAGCTTGGCGGAGGCAATGCCGTGGGGTGTCCGGGTCTTCAGGTGGCCCAGGTCATCGTAGGTGCAGGACACGAGGGTTACCTCAGGTCCGCTGCCGGGCTGGAACTTGGTGGTCAGCAGTCGCCCTGCATGGTCGTACGTGTAGCTGTAAACCTCGGTCTGCCCGGGCTTGCCGGTGGCCGTATGCACCCGGCGCCGCTTCACGGGATCGCCCACAAAGTTGTAGGCCACGTATTCAATGTCCGTTCCGCCCAGGGCATTGGTCGAGCGGGTCTGGACGATGCGTCCGCGGTCGTCGTAATAGTAGGCCGTATAGTCGTAGCCCGCCACTCCCGATGCGTCCAGTCGCGCGGTTACCGTGCCCGTCAGCAGTCCCTTGCTGCCGCCCGTGTAGCGGACGCCATAGCCCGAGGGAGGCGCGGCATACGCCAGCGAGGCGGGCACGCCGTTTGTGCCGATGAAGCTGTAGTCGTCGTAGTAGTTCACCCCGTGGACCACGGGAGAGGACAGGCTGACTCCCGAAACGTTGTAGCCGTAGAGCCCGCCTGTGCCGCGCGTGGCCTTGACCACCGCATCGCGCAGGGGTTCCGATGCGTAGGACAGCGTGTTGGAGCATACGCCGTTGACGGTGGCCCGTCCGAAGGCGTCGGGCAGGGAGAAGGACCAGCGGCCTGCACTGCGCTCCACGCCGTCCTGTGTGAAGATGGCCCGTCCCCCCTTGTCATAGACGGAGTAGGATGGCTCACAGCCCGGAAGTCGTCGGAAGATGCAACGCCCCAGCCCGTCGTAAAGGTAGGCCGTCGCGTGCGGGAAGGTCAGGATGGTGTCGGGTGAAATAGGCCAGGTGCCGTGTTGGGCTATGTATGCCTCCACGCGCCCGTTGTCCTCGGGCGAGAATACATAGCGCAGCCTGCCCGCGTCGTCGTGGACGTAATAGGTGGAATGGCTTTCGTCCCCGTCGATGCTGCGCGAGAGCAGCAGTCGGTCCTCTTCGTCGCGGAACTCCAGCAGTCGGTGCCCGTCCTCGTCGTCGGTTTCGGTGACGAATGCCGTGAAGCCCGTGGAGGAGACGAGGTATTCATCTCCTATCAGGAAGAAAGCCCTCAGGAAGTAGTCGGAAGCGGACGAGCTTTCGCTGGCCGCATGCGACGTGCAGGTACGCTTTCCGGCCTCGTACCAGCGGCTTCCGGCTGCATACTGTTCCTTGGGTCCGTTCAGCGGCAAGGCGCCGTAGATGGTTGTCGAGTAAGGCCGGGAATCGTTTCCCGCCAGTTGTCGGGAAGAGGCTTTCAGTGCGGATGTGTCGTTCAGACAGTCGGTCCCCTGGTCCGAGAGGGCGGGGAGCCAGGTCCGCCAGGGGCGGCGGTGGCTGTCGTATTCGTGCAGGGTGACCAGCGAGCGGTGTCCGGGGGTGATGCCGGAGTACTGCTTGTAATTAAAGAAACATCCCTGCTCTCCGATACAAGAGGCAGGGATGTTTTTCAGAATCAGCGGCAGTTTGCCATGACTTAATTATCCAAAGGATCCTCAATCTTTATGGGATCCCAGGGAATGCGATGTTCGTTTCCACCGGCGCATAAGGGCAATGAAGGAGCTTCAAAGGTGAATTGGGTGCAATGCATTCGGATATACCCAACAGGATAATTATCAAAATCAAATTGAATAAAATACCCACTGTCATCTTTCAAGTAGGAAAAACCGGTTATTTCCAAATGATTTAGCACCATCCTTTGACAGTCTGTAAATTCATCATCTGAAATAGTTGTAAAGTTATACTCCACCATGCTCGGATAGGCACATTTTACTACAAAACTTCCATATCCTTGGCTCCAGTCAATATATATTCTCGTCTCAAACTTGCCAAAACAAATATTTTTTATCAGACACTCATAGATGCTGACAGCATCAGTTTCTTCATTTGTATATATATATTTCATATTAATCTTTTTTCCCATTTTTCTTCTTTTTTGCTATCCCATTGCTGATATTGGTGACTTCCTCATATGTGGGAACGTGAGCTTTATCCTCAATAAACTCGTGTACTTTACCTTCTTTATCTATATTCTGGCCTTTATTATGCGTATGACTGGTTCCCACATTTTCAACTTTGCCTTTTCCGATTTTATTTAGATGAGGTTTATCTTGTAAAACATCAGTTCTAGAACCATCGGGTTGGATGTAACTGCCTTTCGGTGTAGCCTGCGTATCTATCAATTTGCCATCTACATCCCCCAAAAAACGGGCTTTGGAACTACCTCGAACGACATTTTCAGCTTTACTTGCAGAACTAACCGCATCCACAGCCTTATCTACCGCCCGTGCTCCCTTGATGGCAGCACCTGCACCTCCCGGAACTAACGGTAATGCAACAGCAGCCGCATCAGCAATAATTCCTACACCATCTAAAACGGCGGCTCCGATGTTTCCCTGACTGACATTTTCGGTAAAACTCTCTACGCCCATTATCAGGCTAAAAACATCCCAAACAGTTTCACCTATCTTACCGTCTTTATCGACATGCTTTAGTAAGTTTCCAATTTTAGGGCACCCCCTTTTAGACGGGCGCCAGCAGGCACCCGTCTAAAAAAGAGTCCACAAATTTAACGATTATTATTTGCATATTGTCATGGGAAGA
>ENA-OPBO01000479-OPBO01000479.1-human-gut-metagenome-genome-assembly--contig:-NODE-479-length-34195-cov-7.738899_pt1 | contig 34195 bp, 23 predicted proteins | sample MGYA00241071_ERZ501458 | MGnify/ENA primary metagenome ERZ501458 (study PRJEB25962, sample SAMEA2042509) | human gut metagenome | biome: human gut; feature: human-associated habitat; material: faeces... | reverse complement strand
AAAACGTGTCCGTGCGCCTGTATCGCATCAAAGAGGAGTTGAAAAAAATGTCGAACCACTAAAAGTGCATCAGTATGGAAAATTATCAAGATAACTTCGAACTGGAAGAGATGAAACAGCAAATCCGGTTATTGAAAGACAAACTGGCCAAAGAAACCATCATCAGCGAAAAAATGATGATGCAATCCACCCGGGAAAAACTGGCCTATATCAATCGCAATAAGAGACTCATGTATATAGGAATTCCGTTTGCACTGATTTATTGCAACATGTTCTTCATCTGGATGAACTATTCGTGGATGTTCTGTGTCGTCACTTCCCTCTTTCTGATTGCCGCCTGCCTTTATCAGATACACAGCCACAAAGGCGTAAACATCCAAGAAATATCGACTGACAATCTGGTGGATATCAGCAAAGCCCTGATACGCATGAACCGTCTGGGGCTGAAATGGCTGTGTTTCGGACTGCCGTTCGCCCTGTTATGGATAGTTTGGTTCATCATTGAGAGCTACCCCAAAGAAAACGGAGAATCCATCTGCATCGGAGGAAGTGTCGGATTTGTGGCCGGAGCCATCATAGGCCTGCGGTATCTCAAGAATGAACGCCGCAAAGCCAAGGAAGCTATCCGTAACATTGAGGAGTACACCCGGGAAGATCATTAGTTACATGCCCCATCCCAAACACCTACATCAGCACCCGTAAAGTGGCACTTTAGCGCGCTAAAGAGGGACTTTACGGAGCCAATGTAGGTAGTTATGAAATCCTTTTTTATCTTTGCCCCAAAATCCGAACTGATATGGCAAAGAAAGATTACATCCAGGCCAACAAAGACTGGCTGGCTGCAAAAGCAGCAGAAGAAGGCGTCAAGCCTCTGCCTAAAGGCATTTATTACAAAGTACTGGCTTCAGGAACCGGCGACGGCAAGCACCCCACCCCGCGAAGTATAGTCACCGCCCACTACACGGGTTGGACCATCAACGGCAAGAAGTTCGACAGCAGCCGTGGAGGCACACCGGCCGCTTTCCGGCTGAGTGACCTGATTGAAGGTTGGATTATAGCCATGCAACAGATGTGCGTGGGCGACAAATGGGAAATCTACCTGCCCGCCGAAATGGGCTACGGCAAGTTCTCTCAGCCCGGCATACCCGGCGGCTCGACCCTGATTTTTGAAATCGAACTGCTGGGCATTGCCTGAGCCACAGTTTTGCAACCTAAAGTACACCTTTGGAGGAAGGAAGCCCGTAACGGTAGATGTCCCGCTTCACGGCCATCTTCAGGGCACGAGCCAAGGCCTTGAAGATGCCTTCTATCTTGTGATGTTCGTTCTGCCCCTCGGCCTTGACATGCAGATTCATCCGTGCGGCGTCGCTCAGCGACTTGAAGAAATGCAGGAACATCTCGGTAGGCATCTCTCCAATGCGCTCGCGCCTGAAGTCGGCCTGCCACACCAGCCACGGGCGTCCGCCGAAGTCGAGGCACACCTGGCACAGGCAGTCGTCCATGGGCAACGAATAGCCATAACGCTCGATGCCCCGCTTGTCGCCCAAAGCCTTGTAGAGACATTCGCCCAAAGCCAGGGCCGTATCTTCGATGGTATGGTGTTCGTCCACGCAGAGGTCACCCTTGACACGGACAGTCAGGTCGATGCTTCCATGCCGTCCTATCTGCTCAAGCATGTGGTCGAAGAAACCCAGGCCAGTAGAAATGTCGCACCGCCCGGAGCCGTCCAGATCGACCGATACATACACATCGGTCTCATGAGTCACGCGATGGATTTCCGCCCGCCGTTCGCCGGCAAAAAGGAAGTCGGCTACCCGCGCCCAGTCGGTCGTGGCCAGCACACAGACCTCTTCCAGTCCTGCACAGGCAGCGGTACCGCCTTCTGCTACCGGTTTCAATAACGACTTGTCGGCCTGCAGCAGAATGGCCCGGCAACCAAGGTTCTTGGCCAGTTCCACATCGGTAGCCCGGTCGCCGATGACGTAACTGCCCGCCATATCGTATGCTTCATCGTTCAGATAACGGGTCAGCATCCCTGTCCTTGGCTTGCGGGTAGGCGCCTGGTCTTCGGGAAAGCTGCGGTCTATGCAAACGTCATCGAACGTGATACCTTCGCCTTCCAGCGTCTTCATCATCAGGTTATGCACCGGCCAGAACGTTTCTTCGGGGAAAGAGTCCGTCCCCAGGCCGTCCTGATTGGTCACCATGACAAACTCAAAATCGAGCTTGCTGCGGATGAATCCCAGATTCCGCATCACTCCCGGATAGAACTCCAGCTTCTCGAAAGCATCCAGCTGGTAGTCGACAGGCGGTTCGATGACCAGCGTACCGTCTCTGTCAATGAACAAAACTTTCTTTTTCATGCCCTCTCTCATTTATCTTTTCCATTATATTGCCGCAAGGCATCCAGCAATTTCTCGTTTTCGGGTCGTGTACCTACCGTGACACGCAGACAGTTGCCACAAAGAGCAACCGTATGACGATTACGGACGATGATTCCTTTTCCCACCAGATAGCAATAGACATCCACCGCATCGGTAACACGCGCCAGGAAGAAATTGGCGTCCGACGGGAACACCTCCACCGTACAAGGCAATGCCCTGAACGCTTCTTCCAGCCAGATCCGTTCCTCTTTCAGCACCTTCACCCAACGTTCCACTTCGTACGGGCGGAGTACCATCTCCAGTGCCTGTTTCTGAGTCAGCAAATTGACGTTATAAGGATACTTTATTTTATTGAAAATCGCAATGATCTCTTCCGAAGCAAAAGCCATGCCCAAGCGGATAGCCGCACATCCCCACGCCTTGGAGAATGTCTGCAAGACAACAACATTGGGATACAAAGCCAGATCGAGCAGGAAAGAACGGGCCTCCGAGAAATCAATATATGCCTCGTCCACCACTACAATACCGTCAAAGGCCTGGAGCAGTTTCACGATTTCGTCACGACACAGGTTGTTGCCCGACGGATTGTTGGGCGAACAGAGAAACATCAGTTTGGTATGTTCATCGGCTGCGGCCAGCAGTTTATCGGCCGAAAACTGGAAATGCTCGTCCAGCAATACTTTGCGATACTCCACATCATTAACATCGGCACATACCTGATACATGCCATACGTAGGATCGATAGCCACAACGTTGTCGATACGCGGTTCACAAAAAGCACGGAACAGCAAATCAATCGCTTCGTCACTGCCATTACCCAAAAAGATATTGGCAGCCGATACCCGTTTAATCCGCGACAAATGGGATTTCAGTTCACGCTGCATGGGGTCGGGATAACGGTTGTTCGGATTGTTATACGGATTCTCGTTGGCATCCAGAAAAACCGAAGCGTCTGCCCCGTTGTACTCGTCACGGGCCGACGAATAAGGTTTCAGTTTCCAGATATTCGGACGAACCAGTTCCTGTAAGGGTTTCATCATATTCATTCAGATTTCAAGCTTAAACAATTTCATTGAACTTCACGAACGGTTTTCAGTCGGACGGTAACGGCATTCTTGTGACCGTCCAGCGACTCGTTGGCTGCCATCACCTCGATAGCCGAACCTATCTGCCTGATTCCTTCGGGAGAGATTTCCTGGAAAGTCATCTTGCGGATGAAGCTGTCCAGACAAACGCCGCTGTATGCCTTGGCATAACCGTTGGTAGGCAAGGTATGGTTAGTGCCCGATGCATAGTCGCCGGCACTCTCGGGCGTCAGCGAACCAAGAAAGACGGAACCTGCATGAACTACCCTCTCGGCCACAGCCAAATAATCGGCCGTCTCTACAATCAGGTGTTCCGGTGCATAAGCGTTGGTCATTTCAATGGCCTCTTCCATATCGCGCACCACAATCAGTTTGCTGTTGGCCAACGACCGTGCTGCAATATCCTTACGCGGCAATGCCTCCAGCTGCCGTTCCACCTCTTCCCTGACAGCTTGCTGCAGTCGCTTCGAAGTCGTTATCAGAACCGCCTGGCTGTCCACCCCATGCTCCGCCTGACTCAGCAAGTCGGCCGCCACAAAGACCGGACTGGCAGTCTCGTCGGCCAGCACTTCCACCTCGGACGGACCTGCCGGCATGTCGATAGCCACGTCACGCAAACCGACCCATTGCTTGGCCGCCGTGACATACTGATTGCCGGGACCAAAGATTTTGTATACTTTGGGAATACTCTGCGTTCCGTAAGCCATCGCCGCTATCGCCTGTACGCCACCAGCCTTGAACACCTGACGTACACCTGCCACCTTAGCGGCAAACAGTACGGCCGGATGTACCTTGCCGTCGCGTCCCGGAGGTGTACACAACACAATCTCCCGGCATCCGGCTATGCGTGCAGGTACTGCCAGCATCAGCACGGTAGAAAACAGAGGTGCCGTTCCACCGGGAATATAAAGCCCCACCTTTTCGATGGGTACCGCTTTCTGCCAGCAGACAACGCCCGGACGGGTTTCCACCTTTCGGCCTTCGAAACGCTGGGATGCGTGGAACGTAGAAATATTTTCGGCGGCCAAGCGGATGGCAGCCTTCAGTTCGTCATCTACCAGCCGTTCGGCCTCATCAAACTCTTCATCCGTTACAGCCAGCGACGCAAGTTCCACCTTGTCGAACTGCTTCTCGTATTGGAGTACAGCTTCATCACCACCCTTCTTCACACGGGCAATAATCTCCTGTACCACGCCAAACAGACTTTCCGTGTTCATCACCGGCCGTTCCAGCAATACCGGCCATTGTGCCCTGTCGGGATAATCAATCAGTATCATAAGCCTACCAGAATTAGTTAACCATTACAGAATCATTTTTTCTATCGGGAGCACCAGAATTCCTTCCGCACCCAGCTGTTTCAGTTTACCGATTATCTCCCAAAAACATTTCTCATCGAGTACAGTGTGCACCGAGCACCAGCCTTCCTGTGCCAAAGGCATCACTGTAGGACTCTTCATGCCCGGCAATACAGCCACAATCTCGTCCAACTTCTCCTTGGGAGCATTCATCAACACATATTTCTTGTCTTCAGCTGTCTTCACGGCATCCATTCGGAAAAGCAGTTCTTTCAGAATTTCCTTCTTCTCGTCAGAAAGATGCTTGTTGCCGATGAGCAATGCCTCCGACTGCATCACGACCTCCACTTCTTTCAGGCGGTTGCTCACCAGCGTGGAGCCCGAACTGACGATATCGAAGATGGCATCGGCCAATCCAATACCCGGAGACACCTCTACCGAACCGGTTATCACATGGATTTCCGCATTCACCCGCTGTTCCTTCAAGTAACGTGACAATATCCCCGGATAGGACGTAGCTATTTTCCGCCCTTCAAACCAAGTTACTCCCGGATAATCAATATCCTTCGGCATGGCCAGTGACAAACGGCATTTGCTGAACCCCAGGCGCTTCACAATCTCAGCATCTTCAGCCCGCTCTACAAACTCGTTCTCACCTACAATACCAATGTCGGCCACTCCTGTTGCAACCGTCTGCGGGATGTCATCATCGCGCAGAAAAAGCACTTCGAGGGGGAAATTGGTGGACTGCACCAACAGGGTGCGTTTTGTCGCATTCAACTTGATGTCCGCTTCCTCCAGAAACGACATCGTTTCGTCATAAAGACGGCCTTTGGCCTGTACTGCAATTCTCAGCATAATTTCTTTCTATATTTTTCTGTTTATAATTTCCTGCCGGAAGAGACAATAAAAAAAGAAGCCTGCCCACATCCGGCAAGCTTCTTTCATTCATGTATCTTCAAGTGACGTACATACATCTGTCTGCCTACCGAACTTACTCGCCAGGATAATGATGATGACAATGATGATGTACAGCCAATATTTTCATTTCATTTGTTTTTAAGACGTGACAAATGTAAACCATTCATTCGAAACTACCAAAAATATAACAGAAAAAAACGTGTTTGACTTTCATTTTCTCACATATTTCACCCCACCGGCACAAAAAGTCTACTCACCGGTTCCGGTTACAGCATCAATAAGCGAACGCAGGGACACTTCCGTAGGTTCCACTTCGCAATTGCGGAAATACATTTCCTTTTCCGCCTTCTCTTTCGGGAAAGTGAAATATGTGCACGAAGCTTCCGTACAAAGTTCTCCCTTGTCATCGTAAAGCTTCGCCTCCACAAATGCCAGATTGCGTTTCTGTTCGCGTATCGAAGCACGGAGCAACAGATAACGGGCATCCGTCGAAACCGCTCTGCGGAAACGGGTTTCCATCCGGCTGGTCATCCCTGCGGTCTGCAGCTTGCGAAACACCGCCCAACCACAAATTTCATCAAGCAGCACCGACTGTATACCTCCGTGCAACGTATGCAGAAACCCCTGATAATGTCCGTCCGGTTTCCACACGCTCAACACCTCATCGCCGTCTTCGTAAAAATCCATCTTTACACCATATTCATTGTCGGGCGAACAACCAAAACAGTTGTAACCCTCCAGCTTTTTCCAAGGATTGATTATCTTCTTCATGAGTTTACCGATTTTAGTATACGCAACAAATGTAGCAAAAGATTTCAGAACTTGTACACACAATCCACGCCAAAGATGTTTTTCCGGCCGTCCTCCTCCCACTGGCGACAATAGAACACATCCGCCTTCCAGTTCTCCGAAAAAAGCGGCAGCGAAAATCCACCCCGATAACGCATGCGGGCCACGTCGAAACCGTCTCCACGGTTCAGGCTGTTGTATACCTCGACCGACACATAGGGTTCCACCTTACAACGACGTATGTCATAAGCCAGTTTCAGGCGGGAACGTAACCGAAGTTCGTTCTCTACATCATCCCACGTATGCTGGAACCTTTCCCGAAGAGCCAGCTTCACCCTTCCCCACCGAGCTGACAATACGCCGTCGGCATGGTAACGGTGCCGGAATTTCCACCCGTCCTCACCTCTATTGCGGTAATGTATCTCGTATCCGGCCCCCATTTTCAGAAAAGGTAGAACTGCATATTTGGCACCGACATCCAGCCCCCAGCGGTCTGTTGCCCGCAACTTGTTCTCCGTACGCCATTCCAAGCCACCCGACAGATCCAACCGATTGTTCACTTCATACTCTACCCCCTGCCTCAGCCAAGTGGTATAGTCTGCTTCCTGTGCCTGCAGTCCTCCTGCCATGCTCCACAAGTACATGCCTGCTACCAACCACTTTCGTATCCAATGAAATCTCTCCATAATTCAGCCCATTTAATTAGAATTGCAAATATACAAACCAATTTTGGAAAAAAGCTGGAAAGGTATATCTACTCATGTATTCTTGCATCCTTTTTTAAGCAACTTATAATACACCATTGACCTACTTATTTTTACATCTTAATATATATGTAGCATTATCTAATGCCCACGATATAAGATTGTTTAGTATAGGAATCAGGCTTTGACCAAGCTCAGTCAGAGAATATTCTACCCTCGGAGGTATTTCAGCGTATAACTTTCTTCTTATCAATCCGTCAGCTTCAAGATTCTTTAATGTCTCAGTCAGTACTTTAGGCGATATATCTGGAATTGCCTTACTTATAGTATTGAAACGTGTAGCCTCATTTTCAGAAAGTACACATAATATGAGCATGGCCCATTTACTGGAGAACCGTGACAGGACATTACGGATAGGGCAATCCTCTATACGGGTATATTTTTTGAGATTTTCTTGTAGTTGCAAACTGTTCATTTCCAATAATAATTACTTTAAAGTAAGTGGGTTACATTTTTGTAACTTATTGTTTATCAATATAAAAAATACTAGTTTTGTACTATTAAAATGATAGTAAGTTTATAATGCAAAGTTAATTAACTTTATAAAAAGAGAAAATATGAGCGATATTAAAATTATGAACAAGGGCGAAAAGTATGCTCACGCAACAATAGGTTGCATCAAGGGGTTTGAAGGAAAGCAGTTTGTAAAAGAAGCTACAGAAGCTACTTCATGTGAGATTTCATTGGGTACATTACTGACTGGGGTATCAGTACCTTTCTTTCATAACCATAAGGCTAATGAGGAAAACTACATTATCCTGTCAGGTATAGGGAAATTTCAAGTAAATGACGAAGTTTTCGAGATTGGAGAAGGATCAATCATACGTGTATCACCAGGATGTGACCGTAACTTAAAATGCACTTCAGCTGAACCGATGACTTATGTCTGTATTCAGGCAAAAGACGGAAGCCTGGAAGGCTATACGATGACGGATGCTGAGATAACAGAACGTGAGAATCTTTTGTAAAATGACGATTGCCGCATAAATTGTAATCCCTGACAAAGATAAAATTAAAAGTATATCATTGTCAGGGATTTTTGTTTTCCTCAGATGTATGTCAATAACTTTCAGAGGTGTACTCAAGCTTTATTTCAGATATACAGTTCACATTCTTTTCTTATACTACAAGTCTTCTTCAGCATCATGTTTACAATTGCAAGAAGCAATCCGTTTATCTTTCTGGCCTGATGCGGACATACAGAAACGCATCGCATACATGAGATACAAGCCTTCTTGTTCACTTTTGCCGGGTTGTTCTTGTCAATGGCACCGACAGGACATCTGGAAACACAGAGACCGCACTTGGTACATGCCTTTGTTGGTTTAGGTACTATTCCGGCATTACCAACTTTCCTGTAGGGCCTGTTGCCCGGTATTTCAGGGGTTGAAAAGTCTTGTTTCTTCAGTTTCTCTTTTATTTCCCCTGCGAACTCCTTCAATAGTCTGCTATCATCCTTGTCCGGTCTATCCTTAGCGTATTTATGTGCTATTGAATGTTCTGCAATGGCTGCTATTGCTGATACAACTGAAAATCCTTTCTTTTGTACAATATCCTGAAGTTCGACCAAAGTATCCTCGTATGCACGGTTACCATAAACGCAGACTATGATTGCTTTTGCTCCATTACCCTGAATTCTTGAAATACGCTCTGCGGCTGTAGCAAGAACTCTACCACTATAGGATGGAACAGCGATTATGGCTATATCCTCATTTTTTAATGAGAATTTATGTAGATCTTCATTACTATCTGATAGGTCAATGCCTGTTATATCTAGACCCAATTCGTTTGTCAGAAAATCAGCAACTTTCTTTGTTCCACCAGTCGGACTAAAAATTATTTTATATATCTTCATATATTCTATCTCCTTTTTTATTTTCTGTTTTTACTCTGCATACCAAGAGGTAATATAATAAGTATTCTGGGGCAGTTCGATATTTTTAGGTTCCGTCTGCTTAAAACATCCTTTCAGGCCCAGTTCAATGGCTGTCTGATGGAAATGTGACAAAGCAATGCCGGCATCAACCCTTTTGATGATTTCCTCACCTCTTGAAATCCCTGACTTGTATGTTACAAAGAAATGATAACTGTTGCTCGCCTTCAACACGCGCCAGGGTTGTGTGTTCTTATCAGACGGAGCCAGTCTGAGCATTTCCAAAGGTTCGGCGTAATCTCCTGATTCGTCTTTGTGAAGGGGAGTCTGAAAATTGTCCAGATAGAATAATGTATTCCATTCCTTTCGGCTGGAAGAGCGCATGGCAGTCCTCATCAGCGATTCAGTCAGACTGCGCTTTGCAGCCGGATATCCGACAGGTGAAATGGCCGGAAACAGTTCGTCTTTAGGAACTCCCATTGCAGAAGCAAAGCCTTCCCTGTTGAATGTTGCCGCCAGCCAGACTGTACCCAGTCCCAATGCCGTAGCCTCCAGAATAAGATTCTCAAATTCGTATCCGGCAGCTACATGGGCCAGATCTTTATCCGGAACAGAAATACCCATAAAAGTACTTGCTCCTTTTATCACTCCGTATGTACCAAGTTTTTCACCTTCTGAAGCCAGTTTCTTATCGATGATATATTTCTTCACCTGCATTCCAAAAGGGTTTTCAAGATTATCCATATAGCTTTGAAGCATTTCTCTTACATCAGGTTCAAGCTCCTTGTCCTGGTAAGTACGTACACTACAACGTTTCTTGATTGTTTCAACTATTGGTATAGGTAATTTTTTGCACATTCTTATATCCTCCATTACATTTTAATAATAATCTTTCCGTTCAGTTTTCCATTAGCCATAAGTTCAAGTGCTTCATTTACCTGAGACAGTGAGAATGTTCTTGATTCAATATCAGGCATGATATGGTATTTTTCCACGATCTCCGTTACCCGTTTAAGCTGGTCACCACTTGAACGGACGAACATAAAGCGATATTCTTTACCTTGTTTGCGGGCGGCTGAATCATACTTACTTCCGGCAAGCGTAAACAGGACTCTCTTCAGCCATGAAAAACCGTTCCTTTTTGCAAACATTCTGTTGGGGGCAGTTCTCAAACTGAGCAGCCGTCCTCCCTTTTTCAGGACAGACAACTCATGCTCAAATTCATTTGCTCCCAAAGTATCAATTACATAATCCACATCGGATAGGACTTCCCAATAATTTTCCTTCTTGTAGTCTATATATTGGTCGGCACCCATTTTTAGAAGTTTATCCTTTGAACGAGTGTTTCCGGTCACTATAACACGAAGCTCCATTGACTTTGCTATGGGTACGGCAACTTGTCCGAAACTGCCGGACGCACCTGTTATTAGCAGTGTCTTTCCAGCCTGGACTTCAAGTTCTTCAATAAGTCCCTGATAGGCTGTCAGTCCGGCTAATGGTATAGCGGCAGCAGTAACAAAGTCATAGCCTGACGGCATTTTAGTCAGAGCTTCATGGTCAACTGCAGCATATTCAGCAAAGGCACCTGTCCTGTTTATTGGAAGTCGTGTATATACACGGTCACCTACACGAAAGTCTTTTACGTTATTACCAGTCTTTTCCACTATACCGGAACACTCATTACCCAATGTCAGAGGCATTTTGTAATCCTGTATCAGTCTGACACTACCTGTCAGTTGAAGAATATCCAAAGGATTTACAGCGGCAGCCATAACCTTTATAATGACTTCATTTTCATTTGGTTCTGGAATAAAAACTTCATTTACGGAAACCTTGATTTCCTTTGTGTATTTCTTGATTTGTGCTGCTTTCATTTTTATGTTATTATTAAAATAAAACTATCAATCATTAACAGAAGCTGTTTTTTTGCGGTCACTCATAATATCATCCATATTATCAACAGACCATTGGAGTAGTGAATCAAGGATAGGCTTCAGTGATTTTGCTCTTTCCGTCAGAGCGTATTCCACTCTTGGCGGTATCTCCGAGAATATTGTTCTTGTAACATATCCGTCTTCTTCCAGTGTACGGAGTGTCATTGACAGCATTCTTTGTGATATATCCGGCATCTTTTGTTTCAATTCTGTAAAACGCATGCTATCCTTGCCTGATCTGTCTAGGATATAAATAACAAGCAATGTCCATTTGTCACATAATCTAGCCAGTATGTTCCTTATGGGACAACCGGGGAACATGGCGTCTTGTATGGTTGTTCTTTTCATGAGTTATATTGTATCTAATAAATTTCGGTGGACAAAGATAAAAAATTCACTTTGATTACTAAGTGTATTTTTTATACTAATTGGCGGTACAATGGATAAATCGTATATGATTATAGATTTTCTGTTGTTTTTACCTCTTATCATTATTTAATGGAATCTAATAGGAAATTTCTATGCAAAATGTAATCTTTGTAGCTAAGAATACAAGATGCAATTTATAGCATAATCCTGAATTTGAAAACGGACTTATTCATGGGACTATAAAGTTTTACAGAGAATATTTGATTGATTTTCAGAATATAAAATAAAAGGTTCGAATCCCTGAGGGTGTACAAAAAAATAAGTTTAGTTAAAAATAAGAAAGGGACATATCTGATTGGGTATGTCCCTTTCTTATTTTTTATCAACAAACAGATAAATGATTTTCATCCTCTTGCACTATTAACCCGATGGAACAATATTATCGGTTTCTGGAAGGATTTTGAATTTTCTTAGTTTCTATATCTTCTTATTTTGCCAGTGTTTATTAATTATCTTTTTTATGGCAAAATTAAAATCTTCGGAATTAGCTCGCCTGATAGATATCAGTGCAGTACGGGCAGAGTCAACTTTGGCGGAAGTCAATCAGATTATAGAGAGTGCCAAAGCTTATAACTTTATTTGTGTTTTTTCCATGCCTTCCATGTTGTCGTATGTATTTGCGGGATTGAAAGGAGTAGATAGTGTCGGTGTCGGAGGAATTGTCGGTTTTCCATCGGGTGGTGATACTACAGAGTGTAAAGTATGGCAAGCTATTGACTTAAAGAATAAGGGATGTCGTGAAATCGATATGGTGATGAATATAGGCAAATTGAAGTCTGGTTTGTATGACGATGTTCTTCATGACATAAAATGTGTAAAGGAAGCAGTCCGGCCGTTACCATTAAAGGTTATCATAGAGGTTCCATTACTGAATGATGATGAGATAATAAAAGCTGCTTCCATTGTATTGGAGTCGGGAGCTGATTTTGTAAAAACAGGTACCGGATGGGCAGGAGCTACTGACATGCATCATGTGAAACTGATTAAGCATACAGTCGGCGAACGCATTAAACTAAAAGTAGCAGGAGGGGTACGATCATTGGAGGTCCTGGAAGCAATGTATGAAGCCGGAGTTGCACGTTTTGGTATAGGCTACAAATCGGCTTTGAATATCATGAAAGAGTGCATAAGCAGAGAGTGAAATGAGAGAGGTCGTTATTGCTTATGATTTGGGTACAGGTGGAATAAAATCGTCTGTTGTAAGTGCGGATGGTGAAATTATCTGTTCGGCTTTTGTGGCATATCAGACATATTATTCGGCAGGAGGCTGGCAGGAACAGGCGCCGGAAGAATGGTGGGATGCTTTGATAGAATCGACGCACCGGCTTTTGAATAAAAAAGAGGTTCCGCCTGAGTCAATACGTGCGGTTGCCATATCCGGTCATAGCTTGGGAGTTGTTCCAATAGGAAGGGATGGTACTTTGTTGCGTAAGAAAACTCCTATCTGGTCGGACATGCGTGCAGCTGATGAAGCAGAAGAATTCTTCAGACAGGTCGATTATCAGGAGTGGTATGAAGCGACAGGCAACGGTTTTCCTTCGGCATGTTATCCTCTGTTTAAAATTGTATGGTATAAACGCCATGAGCCGGAAATATATGAGAAGATCCATAAAGTGATCGGTACTAAGGATTATTGTAATTTTAGGTTAACAGGTCGTTTATGTACAGACTATTCTTATGCATCAGGAAGTGGAGCCTTTTCGCTGTCGACATGGCAATATCGGGAAGATTACATGAAGATGGCAGGAATTTCGCCTACTGTTTTTCCGGAAATTATTCCTTCCGACGGCATAATCGGAGAGATTACCCGAGAGGCTTCCGAAGCGACCGGCCTTCCTGTAGGTGTAAAGGTGGTATGTGGTGGTGTCGATAATTCGTGCATGGCCTTGGGAGCTAAGGGAACAGCTGAGGGCAGAATGTATACCTCATTGGGATCTTCTGCCTGGATTGCTTTAGTTTCGGCTCATCCGGTTCTTGATTTTACCTATAAGCCTTATGTTTTTGCTCATGTTATCAAAGGAATGTATGCTTCGGCAACTTGCATTTTTTCTGCCGGTTTGAGCCAGCAATGGGTACGAAATACATTTTGTGCCGATCTGGTAGAACAGGAAAAGCAGGGAAAAGCCAATGCTTATGAAGTGATAAACCGTTTGGTTGAGAGTTCTGTGCCTGGTGCTAATGGGATACTGTTTAACCCAAGTATGGCAGGAGGGTCTATGATGGAACCGACTCCTCGTATGGCAGGTGCTTTTTTCGGATTGAAACTGGAGCATACACGTGCAGACGTATTGCGTGCTGTTCAAGAAGGTATTGCTATGAACCTGCGGATAGCATTGGATGTGCTTTGCAAGTACAGAAAGGGTACTGAACGTATGCTGGTGGTAGGAGGAGGGGCAAAGAGTCCTGTTTGGATGCAGATATTTGCGAACGTTTACCATCTTCCTATAGAGACGACTTCCGTCAATCAGGAGGCAGCCAGCCTCGGAGCTGCGGCATTGGCTCTGAATGGGATAGGATTATGGAAAGGGTATGAAGCGATTGACCGGATTCACCGATTGGAACAGACGTTTTTGCCTCAGGAGGAGATTTGCCGTATTTATCAGTTGGCACAAAAACGTTTTGGTCAGTTAGTTAATTATATTGCAGAAATGAATAATTGAATAAAGCTATGAACAACTTTGAATATTACAATCCTGTACGTGTATTGTTTGGTGCGGGAGAACTGAAAAGGATAGGAGAGGAAGCAAAAAAATTGGGTAAGAACATCTGTTTGGTATCTTACAAAGAACTGAACTTCTTGAAACCGCTTATGGATAAAATAGAAAGACTTTTGAAAGAAGAAGGATTGAATGTCTTTACGTTCTATGAGGCGGAGCCAAACCCCGAAATAACGACAATAGCCCGTGGAGCCGATTATTGTCGGACTGTCCAGGCTGATGTTGTGATAGGTGTTGGTGGCGGAAGCGCTATGGATGCGGCAAAAGCTATAGCTGCAGGAGTATACTATGAGGGGGATTTGTGGAACATGGTATTTAGCCGCCACGATCATATCGATGCAGTTCCTCCGGTAAAGTCTTTACCAACCATGATGATACCTACTTTACCTGCTACCGGTAGTGAAATGAATAATTGCGCAGTAGTGAGTAATGCCGCGTTGAAGGAGAAGTCTTATATATGGAGTACTTGCCTGTATCCGAAAACCTCTATTATTGACCCGGAACTGACATTGACATTGCCTCCTTTTCAGACCGCTTGTGCAGCTGCAGACACAATCTCTCATGTCCTGGAGATTTATCTGAATGGTGAAGAAGACAGTGACCTGCAGCACTATTTTCAGGAAGGAGTTATGCGTACTGTCATCGATAATATTGGCAAGGTGTTGAGGGATCCTTCCGATATATCGGCACGTTCTCATTTGCAATGGGCTGCTACTTGTGCCATAAATGGCTGGGCATCTCCGGGTGATGCCTGGACGCCCATTCATCAGGTAGGGCATGTACTTACTTCGCGTCACAAAGTACAGCATGGAGCTTCGTTGGCCATATTGATGCCGGCATGGATGAACTATATGTATGCTCGTCGGCCGGAACGTTATTTCTGCTTTGCCAGGAATGTGATGCAGGTTGAGACAAAAAATAAAACTCAGGAAGAGGTTATTCGGGAAGGCATTGAACGGTTCAGAAATTTTTTAGGAGCTATTGGAGTGCCTCAATCGTTACATGAAGCGAACATTACCCGTGAAGATTTGCCTTTCATTGTAGAAGGAGTGGTAAAGGTCAGTTTTGGGCAAGACGGTATGCTGAAGTGCATTCCCCCCGTGAGTCGTGAAGACGTTCTGGAAGTGCTGAAACTGGCATTGTAAATTGAAGAACAGGTATTGTAAGAAGAAGGTGTGTCAAAACAAAAGTACCTGAAATTCTCCTCCTTCTGGAAGGAGGAGTACCCGAAGGGGGAGGTGGTAGGTAAAGACATAAAGCATTGATATACAGAATGCCAAAAGACCTACCACCCCGCCCACTGGGCACCCTTCCTTCCAGAAGGAGGGGAGTCAGATACCATTACTTAGTTTTGACACACCCTCTTCTTGTTGTATTTCCAGTGTGTCAGTTACAAAAGTTCTTGAATCAGTATATTGCGATGCTCCCAAGCTCATAAGCGTCTGAATGATGTCTTTAAAGTGTATTGGGATGGGAGGCGAATTTCCTGAAAGCCAGCATGCAGAGAACAGTGATTGCCAGATAGATGATGGCGAAAATATAGATTCCAAAAGGAGCATTCCCACTACCATACGAATGCATCCCCGTCAAGTAGTAATTGACTCCCAAGTACGTCATCAGAACACTGCTGAAGCCCCATACGGATGAAGCGAACAAGACAAATTCATTATTAAACTTAGGAATGAAACGTGCATGGGTGATGGCTGTATAGACAAGGATGGTAATCAGTGCCCACGTTTCTTTGGGATCCCATCCCCAATAACGTCCCCAGGCTTCGTTAGCCCAGATGGCTCCTAAGAAAGTTCCGGCTGTCATCAGGCTTAATCCGAGCAGAAGTGATATTTCGTTGATAGTGGCTATTTCATTCAGCTTCTTCTTGAGGGTGGAGGAGGAATGAGGCAGAGCCATCAGGGAAAGCCCGGTGAGACCTAAAAGGAAGCCTATGGCCAGGAATCCGTATCCGCCCATGATAACCGCTACATGAATGGTCAGCCAGTAGGATTGTAGTACGGGAACCAATGGGGTGATAGCCGGATCCATCTGGTTCATATGTGCCACGAGCAGGATGATGCCGGCAAAAAAAGTAGCCAGTGCCAAAGTGATGAATGAGCGGCGGACAAAAATAAGGCTTCCTCCCAATGTACACCATGCTGCATAAATCATCGATTCGTAAGCATTACTCCAGGGGGCTTGTCCGCCAATGAGCCAGCGAACAATCAAACCGGTTGTATGAAGAAGAAAGAAACACAGGATAATAGCTGCTGCTACTTTACAAGATCCTTTAAAAAGTGGTTCTTTTGAGCGTACGGTCTGAATGAGTACAAATGCCAATAGTAACAGGCCACCGAATAGATAGCCGAATGCCGCATTTTGGAAGGGACGTATACGGTTGTAGATCTGTTCCAATTTCATGAATTTGTCGGACAGGAGGGGGCAGTTGGTTCTCTTATGCTGATAGATTGAAATCATATCTACTATTTCCTGCTTAGGTTCGCTGAAATACCATGGCATAATGTGGCTGACAAAAAGAGAATCTTCACCGGAAAATTCACTCAGATCGTCTCCTGGAGAGAACCATCGTTGTTTTCCGTCTTCAGGCAATGGAAACAGAGGAAGCAATTTCCCCTGTTCCAAAGTGAGCAGTATATTGACCCTTTCATCCAACTTTAATAAATCTTTTTGGCGTTTGTCGTGTTGCTGCGAAGGAATGCCATATATTCTATTGACTTCATCTGACAACAGGTAATTGCCTTGTTTGTTAAACAGGTCGTTAAAGCTGATATACTTGCCTTTCTGTTTCAGCATTTGCTGAATCTCTTTATTGGGCTGGTAGATGATAGGTTGGTTATTCCAAAAATCTGGACGGGCAAGCAAATCTAACACGAAGGCTGTAGCTGTCAATGTGTCTACATGTTCGCCATGATGGATTTTACGTACCAGTGTACGGCAATAAGTATCCAGCGGTTCTATTCGTCCGTTTGAGTTTTGGACTTGTATATGGCTCCAGTCGGTTTGTGCTTGTATGGTACAGAATGGTATAAATAATAGAACTGACATATACTTAAGCCTGCCAATTAATGTCCGTAGTCGCGACTGCTTCTGAAAGGGAAGCAATATTATTCCTATAAATAGTAGGACATAGCCTGTATATGTGGTCTTCATACCTATCGGATCGTAACTGACAGTCAGAATGGTGCCGGCTTCATCTTCATCATATGCTGTCTGAAACAGCCGATAGTTTTGGACAGAAACCACTTTGTTCATATATATTTCTGTTTTTGCGTTTGCGTTTTTTTCATATATGGTCACAATGCTTTTATATGAGCGTGGACTGTTGGACCCCGGATAGCGTATCAGCTGGAAATCGTTCAAATATATCTGGAAGGGTAGCATGAATTGTTTCTGCTCCCTTGTATAAGCGATGTTAGTCTGCTCTCCTTCGCGTACGTGTACCATACCTTCTATGCCGGTATAATGACTGAGGAGTGCTCCGCTAATAATAAATATGAATGAAGTATGCAACAGATAGTATCCGGTTTTCTGTTTGATATGTATTCTGTTACGCACCGTTCGCGCCATCCAGTTTACAATCAGTAATACCCATAATACCCCGGTTGCAGGATGATGATAAATGCGCTCGGCAGTGTTTGTCCCGTAGTCTTTTTCAATCCATGTGGCTATGCCTAAGAGAATGGCATATGTCATCAAGAGGACGAGTGTAGTTCGGGCCGAACTTATACAGGCAATAATCGTATCAGATATTTTCATTTTTGTAGAAACCCTAATGTTCTAAAGTGAATTTACATATTCTACTAATTCGTCTATTTCTTCGGGCGTAATTTTACTTTTTTCCAGTCCATGCTTGTAAACGGTAAATACTTCTTGCATGGTAGCTGCCCGGCCGTCAAACAGATAAGGAGCCGTTCGCCAGACTTCTTTTAATGTTGGAGTATCCCAACCTTTTTCAAATTCCACATCGTCACCAATTACATGCATCTGACAATCGGTATAATATGGGCCGCTGTGACAGTAGTCGCAATTATATTTCTCGAAAACGACTTTCCCTTTCTGGGCTTTTTCAGACAGTTGTCCGTCTATCAGATAAGGACTGGGAACAGGTTTCAGATGTTTCAGGTATTCGTCTACACATCGTGCCATGTCTTCCGGTACTTCGTTAAACTGAATGTATTTATAACCAGCTCTGACTGCTTTCTCTGCATTCTCCCGGATACCGGAAATCATGCTGGGTGCCGTCACATGTGAAAAAAGCATGCTTTTACAGTTTTTGGGGTTTCCAATACCGTCATTCATAAGATCCCAGTTCAGTCCGTCAGTTCGTCCGTCTCCGGGATGGCATCCGTTACACGATTGCCAGTTTTGGAAACAATAAGTAGCATCATTGAAATATTTTTCTCCCTTATCGATATTGCTTTCTTTTCTATTTTGTACCAAAGCGGTAGCTTTTATGTCAGTCATGTTTTTCAGATTGACAATATTCAGAGTATCCGAAAAATAAGTGGGTATGTAGGCTTGACCGTTTTCGACGGCAAAGTCTCTGGGCCCATTCCCTTGTAAAGGAATTCTCTGGCGTAATCCTACCATGAATTTAAGGTCATACGATAAAGAGTTTTTGTCGGCAACCTGTTGGTACTTGGCAAAAAAGGCGGGATAGTCAATGACACTGATCTCGTGTGTTCCACTGTGGGAAATCAGTATCTGTTCCGCAGTACATACCACGTCCCATATTCCGGCTGCTCCTCTGTCTGCCTCATCCAACAGGACAGAACCTCCGTAGCTTAGGTCGTTTATGTTTATAATACTCATGGCACTTGTATTCATCCATCCTTGTTGCAACTGGCTGGTCGGAATCTGAAAGCGTCCTAAATTGTGGGTAACGAAAACGAAATTGCCGTCAGGACTGATGGCTATTCCGCGTAAAGCGTTACTGCCGGTGGCTAAAGGTATATCTTTGATTTTTTTGAACGTTTGTAAATCTATGACTGAAACAGCTGCCGTTACATAATCCTGATTGGCTCTTCCTGATGGCAGGAAGTTGGCTACGAAAAGGTACTTTCCATCGTCTGTAGCAACCGCATTTTTAGGTTCTCTAAGAACATTTACTTCACGGTTGACTTTCAGAGTTTTGAGACTGATTTCCGAGACAGTTGTCTGGAATTGGTTGCATACGTACAGGTATTGCTTGTCTTTACTGACAACCGGAGAACAGGCCCCCCTGCCTGTCGGAATGAACAGAATAGGCTTTTCCTGGTCAGGAAGAATGACTTCAACTCCTCCTTTGGCGAAACTGGTTGTAGCATATATTTTTTTCCCGTCTGTTGCGATTCCCGTAGGAGGCTCGGTTGTTTGCCAGCATTTAATGCGTTCTTTTCCATCAGGCGAATATAAGGAGACGGTTTGGGTACCTTTTTCGGATGTTAGTAGTTCTTTTCCGAAAAAGGTGATATCGGTTATATACAAAGGTGCTCCTTCAGTTAGGGAGCTATCCTTTGTCTGGAAACTCCACAATCCTGTTGCCAGAATTGTGGAGATCATGCATGTATACAATGTTCGTTTCATATAATGATATCTTAAAGTTGGTCTTTATCATAAGTCTTTTCCCCGTTGTTGATGCATTTGTTGAAGGCTTCGTTGTTCTTCAGCTTTTCTGCATATTTGCGCAACATGGCCTTATGGCGTTCGCATGGCACCAATTTGCTTTCAATATCACCTCGTGGTGTCTCTTTCAGGCGTTTCTTTCCGGCTTTGATAATAGTCAATGCTTTTTCATATTTTTCTTTATCCTGGCGGATGCCGTCCAGTATAGGACTTAGTTCCGGACGGTCGAAAGCAACTTGTGCTTGTAGCTGTCGCGAAAAGTTATTCAAATTCCACAAGCTGATTCCTGTAAGTTCGGCCAGTTGGTTTACTTCTTCATTGGTTAACGGGCATCTTCCGGCCAAAGCATCATCGAAGGCCGATTCGTAAACCGGATAATAGACTCCGTTCAGGTCCATCCAGGTATATAGAATTTCTTTTTCTTTGGAATTGAGTTTTACTCCTTTATGTCCGTTATCGATGATTTTGGTAAGTTTGCTGGCATGACTTCCCCAGGAATATGCCTGTTGTATTTCGGCCGGCCCTCCTCCTACAAGATTCACTATTTTGTTTACATACAGATTGACGTACGCTGCATTGAAAAAAGGATTCATGTCTTTGGCTAATACCAGTTTCTTCCGGTCATTGACATCGAAGTCATGACATTTGACGCAATGTTTGTCTAATATGGGTTGTACGTGTTCCATAAATGAGAATTTGAATGGTTCTTTTCCCATCCATTTGTTAAGTTCCACCGGTTTCTTGCTTAAAGCAATCGGACGTTTAGGCATCGGGACAGGTATGCTGAGGCGATCTTCATGGCATCCTACGCAACCGTTTATTTCACCAGGCATCAAAGACACTCCGCTTCGCATGGACTGAATCATTTTCTTGTCTTTATCCAGTATTTGGAAGTATACGTGTTTTCCGGCTGGTACGATAAAGCTGGCCGAACCGTCTTCTTCGATAGGTACTTCGCCCAAAATCTGCTTGTTTTCGAAGCTGTGCCAGTTCATACCCGGTGCTTGTTCTCCCTGGCCGAACCATCCTTTTATGGTCCAGGTTCTTTTCTCTGGTGATTCAACCACACGTAGCCATTTGGCTTCTCCTTTTTTCACGCCGGCCATGTGAGTTCCTTCATATACATTTTCTACATAGAAGCGTCCGGTATTGTCTTTGAAATTACGCATGGTGGGCAGGATGACAGGCTTTTCTCGTGGTTGTATGATTTGCGGATCGTACAGACTTTTGTCTCCTTCCAATATCAGTTCTTCCATTCCATCCGGTCCCAGCAAGTAGATACCTTGTTTGGAGTCCTCGATGTTCCAGTCTCCTCTTTTGAACCAGATTGTCCGTGAGGCTAACAGATAATCTTTGTTCACAGGAAAAGGATCCTCAAAGAAACGGTCTATCCATTTAAACGAATCCAGGTCACCGTTACCTACTATGCCAATAGCTTCTTTGGGCCATATCTGTACGACAGCATCCCGTCCGTCTACCCCTTTTTTCCGATCAATGATAGCTATAGCTCCCCAAGGGCGATCGTGGCATGAACCGAATGTACATGCTACAAGATCTGTTCCTGGTATCTGGCGTCCGTCAATGACTCCTCCCGGGCTGGCGGTATTGTTGCCATAATAAATAGAGTGTTTGGTTCCGTCCGGATTGACGGTCCATAATCCTTGTGCGTCACCGAAATTGCGGTCCACATATTCCCATCGGTCATACAGGATACGTCCGTCGTTGAGGAGTGTCGAGTGTCCTTCGAACAGGGTACTTACACCAATTTGTGTGATGTTTGAGCCGTCGGCGTTCATTCGGAACAGGTTACCCATAATGTGACGATTGCACATGCAATATTTGGGTTGTCGGGTAGAGGTAAAAACAATACTTCCGTCGGGAAGGTAAATGGGATCTATATCCGATATCCCGGTAGCCGATGTCAGTTGTTTCAGACCTGTTCCGTCCAGATTCATTTCATAGATGTGGTAAAAATCTTCAGGTGACTTACGCATCGAGAAGATTACTTTTTTACCGTCAAATGAAATTTCCGGATCGCGGACTATTCCGTTTTTGAGTTCTATCAAGGTACGTGACGTCCGGCTGTCTACATCATATATACGCATTGCGCCACCCGGTGCAAAACTTTTTTCATTGATCTCGCCATATTGAAATAAGGTAGCTGTGTTATGATGGTCGGGAGCATATTGGTCGCGTTCGATGTATATGATTTGTTTGCCTGCCAATACCTCTTTGGCTTTTCCGGAAAGGTATATACTTTTCTTGGGCAGTTGTGCCCGGCTGGTGGTATTTACGGTGAAAGTACCACATGTTGCTAAAAGCAATGCTACGATAGGGAATGATAATTTCATGATATTCTTTTTATTTTTTACGCAAAGAAACACAGATATTCCGGAAATCATTTTCATTATTCTTTCAAATCCTTTAAAAATAGCGTAAAATGGGGAAAAAATCTGGTCGTTCCATTTGTGGCTGAAGCATGTTTCCTTCTGTTTTCGAATGGCTTGTTGTATACAGTTTATGCAGTTTGAATAGATCCGACAAAATATATTACCGTATAATGACGGAGGTCGCTTATTATCGTATCGAATGTTGCCTGCTATCGCATTGAATGTCGCCTACTATCGGTCCGAATGTTGCCTGCTATCGGGGATACCTTTATGAATTACTAAAAATATGCTTTTTAATCAGTTGGTGTACAGGTATTTATGATTGCTGTGTGGATGAAACGACTATTTGTGAAAGTTTTTTATAAAATTCTACTCTTTCGTGGGATGTAGTCACCCCCTGGTGTAACGTCTAATAGCCGGAACAAAGTAACAGTCCGTGCCAACAGTATAGCTAATCAGTGTATGTGAAGGCTTTCATGACAGACGGACAACGTAGTGTAAAATTGACCAAAGCTGTCTTGAATAGACTGCAAAAATGGTAAATACTCTTCCTCCTGTTATGATGAATCGGTAGAATTTTGAGTATTTTCGAGTCTTGAAAATGCTATTTTTCTATCATTTCCTTTTCAAATCCTCCTATAATGCCATTTGCTTATGCATCTGGCTTGCTTAAAACAATGGATATAGCTATTTTTGATTCGGTTTCTACCAGATGGGGCGAAACATTCGAAAAATATATGGAAACATGGTTTATAAATTGATTGATGGTCTATATCTATGAGAACACTTCTTTCGGTTTTTCTTTTCTTCTTTCTCTTATTTCCCTTATGGGGAAAGAGTGATAATAATGCTGTTTACTTTCGGTGTTATTATGAAAAATTGAATCTTCCTCAAACAAGTATATTGCAGATAATTCAAGATGGGAAAGGATTTTTATGGTTGGCAACAGGGCGCGGAGTCTATCGGTTCGATGGCAATGAAGTAGTACCGTTGTCACAGATTTTGCCTAATTATCGTAAGGAATTGAGTGGGTATATACCTTGGATTATGATTGACGACCATGAAAATTTATGGCTTAGCAATGGATATATTTATGAGTTGAATACAGGGAATATGTATCAGAATACCATTGCCGGAGAACCGATGCTGAATGCCCCTCTGATGGATAGGCAGGGTAATTTCTGGTTCAACCATCATGACAGATATGTCAAATATGACCGTAAAAACAAACGGTCGGTATCTGTCGAGGCACCAGTCAGTTCTGGTTTCGATAAGTCCGAGCATTATGTCTGGGGCATTTCTGCCGATAGAAAGTTGTACCGTATGTCTATTGGTGAAGGAGATATTGCCGTTCTGAAATATGATCTGGCCCAATGGCAGATCGATGAGATATCTGTCATACGTGCTGTCAGCGATGAAACAATATTGATCGGATCTAAAACGTCAGGATTATGGCAATACGATGTTCGTACACAAACGGCCCATCAGATATTTTTCGAGAATTACGTACGCGATATATTATGCTATTCTTCCTCAGTTTGTTGGATTGCGACAGAAAATGGGATCTATTTGTATGACATTAGTTCCCATAAGGTTGAGCATTGGCGGAAAGATCCTCATGATGTATTTGCAATCCAGGACCATGCTATCTATTCCTTTTATAAGGATCGTGAAGGAGGAGTCTGGTGTGGCAGCTATTTCAGGGGACTTTCGTATGTCCCTAACAGCCAGTGTAAGTTCGAAAGTTTCAAACCGAGTAAGAAATACCCCGGGCTTGAGGGAACGGTTGTCCGGGAGTTCTGCAAAGATGCGGATGGCAATTTGTGGATTGGAACAGAAGATTATGGATTAAATTGTTATAATTTGGCTTCTGGCACTTTTTCCAATTACTCAAAAGGCAACGGATTGGGAACAAATAATATCCATGGACTCTGTATCGATGGAAACGAGTTGTGGTGTGGGAGCTTCGACAATGGCATTGAAATGTTTGATGTACGTAGCCGGAAAGTCGTTCGTTCCTTCAAAGCCAATGATCCCCAGAGCAATTTGAAGTCCGATTTTGTGTTGTCAGTTATGAGGGCTAAAGACGGAAAAGTTTGGATTGCTACAGATATGGGTGTTCAGAGTTACGATAAAGACAAAGGACGTTTCGGCGATTTGTATAAAGGTATTTCTCCATGCAGTCAGATTTATCAGGATGAAGAGGGTAATATCTGGTGCGCATGTTCGGGAGAGTTGGCATGTATTACAGTTGGAAATGAAGTGAAAAAGTACAGATTGAATGAAGGATCCATTCAGTCAGTAATGGAAACTCGTGAACATGAGATATGGGTGGCTACTTCCTCTGGCATTGCCAGGTTGGATAAGTCAAGAGGAAGTTTTGTCAAACATGTCCTGTCCGATCAGAACACTGCAACAAATTATGCTTATCGCATTATACAGGATGGCCAAGGATTTTTTTGGATATCAACAGCATACGGACTGATACGTTTTCAGCCCGATTCTCAATCGTCGTATGTGTTTACTTCTTTGGAAGGATTACCCGAAAACCGGTTCAATGTGAATTCTTCTTTCCAGGATAGCAACGGTATACTTTATTTCGGTACGATCAACGGTTTTACTTCTTTTGATCCCACTTTGCTTTTGCCAAGCAAAGTGGTGCCCCGTCCGGCACTAACCAAGCTCTTATGTACAGGAGCGAATTTGGAACGTACCATCTATAATATATGTGACAATTCATTTCAAATCGATTATACCGAGAACAATGTTACTTTCGAATTTAGTTCCTTTACCTATACGGCTCCCGATGCTTTGCGTTATCGCTATCGGTTAGAACCTTTGGATAAAAGCTGGCATATTCAGCAGGGCAGTCTGCCTTTTACTTATCCGAGTCTTTCTCCCGGCCGATATACTCTCAGACTTCAAACGACCGATTACAATGGCGAATGGGCAGACAATGAGATGTGTTATCAAATAGATATTCTTCCTCCATTTTATGCATCCTGGTGGGCTAAACTCTTGTATGGATGCTTGTTGGCAGGTAGTATAGTACTGATACTTTGGCGGTGGCATAATGGGATGAAGAAAAAGCAACAGATTCACATTCAGGAAGTGAAAGATGCGACGGAAAAAGAGATCTATCACACCAAAATCAATTTCTTCACCACCATCGTACATGAGATTCGTACTCCTCTGACTCTAATCAAGGCTCCTTTGGATAAGGAGCTGGAGAAGAATCACAGCGAAAATCTTTTGCTGGTAGAAAAGAATGTAGACCGTCTTCAGAATCTCTGTACTCAGTTACTTGATTTCCGTAAGATGGAATCTGAACAATTGCAGTTGAATTTCGTCAAGACCAACTTGCCGGATTTGTTGAAAGCAATTCTCTACCGTTTTTCCGGTCAGATGAACGAAAGCGGACTGAAGTGTGAAGATAATCTGGATCAGATTATCCTGGAAGCACCTATCGACCGCGAAGCTTTTACAAAAATAGTAAGTAACCTGTTGAATAATGCTGTGAAGTATGCCTGTCGGCAGATTCGAATTATATTATCTGCCGATACTGATCATTTTTATCTGTCTGTTCTCAACGATGGTCCTCAGATTGCGCAAAGCGATCGCAGTAAGATTTTCAATATGTTCTATCGCACAGACGATGCCAAAGAAAAAGAAGGTACCGGCATTGGATTGTCCTTTTGCCGGTCATTGGCAGAGATGCACAATGGACGACTGGAACTTGTTGATGACAAAGAGTACACACATTTCAGACTGACACTTCCTATGAAGCAACAGTTGGTTTTCTCGATTGAAGCTGTGACGGATGAAGAAGAATGGGAAGAAACAGAATCGAATGAGGCAGAACACAGCGATATAACAGTCTTAATAGTGGAAGACGAACCAGAATTGCGTACATTCCTTAAAAAGGCCTTGTCCGAATCGTATCGGGTTTTGGTCGCAGCCAACGGGGTTCAAGCAATGGAGATAATCGGTAAAACTTCAGTCTCTTTGGTCGTTACCGATGTGATGATGCCCAAGATGGACGGGTGCGAGTTGTGCCGGGCTATCAAGACCAATGTTGAACTTTGTGGCATACCGGTTGTAATGCTGACTGCGAAAAATACAGTTGAGGCTAAGTTGGAAGGCTATATGGCTGGTGCCGAAGAATATATTGAAAAGCCTTTTTCTATGAAATATCTGTCGGCACGTATAGCAGCTATTATTGATAAAAAGAAAAAGGAGGCCACAGCGCATTTCGAATCACAGCCAACTGTGAAGATTACTAATCTGGTCAGTAAGTCCGATAAAGCATTGATGGAACGTTTTCGTAAGTTGGTAGACGAGAACCTGACAAGCGACAAATTGAATATTCCGTTTTTATGTGAGCAGTTGGGAGTGAGTCAGACTACTTTCTTCCGTAAAATGAAGTCGGTTATGGAGGTATCACCTAACGATTATATTCGTATGGCACGTGTAGAGCGTGCAGCTTCCATATTGCTGGAAATTGAAGACGTACGTATATCGGATGTTGCTTATGAACTAGGTTTTTCCAGCCCTAGTTATTTCACGCGTTGCTTCATACAACATTATGGCATGTCTCCCAAGGATTATGTAGCATTGAAAAAACAAGATATAGCCAATAAAGGCGAGTAAAAATATTAATAAAAGAAGATTGTCTATGAAAAACTCATTATTACTGTGTTACTTTTTTCTTATCTCTTTGGTGGGATGGAGCAAGTCTGTGGATGACATGGTATATTTCCGGTATTATTTTGATAAGCTGAATCTTCCTCAAACTACCATTCTTCAGATAGAGCAAGATGCGCGTGGATATTTATGGCTGGCTACAGGGAAAGGTGTTTACCGGTTCGACGGTAATGAAGCTGTGCATCTGGCCGAAATAGTTCCCGAACATGCAGAAGCCTTGAAGCAATATACTGCTTGGGTTATGGTCGATGAAGCTGCCGGAGTTTTGTGGATGAGTACAGGATATGTATTCGAGTTTGCAACAGGCATCGTAAGAGAAAACAAGATTTGTATTGATTTTATGCAAAATCCTCCATTGCTGGACGGTTTAGGAAATCTATGGCTTAGTTTGTCTAATAAATATGTAAAATACACCCCGGATTATACATCCAATTCAGTTCTGGAAGTTCCGGTAGGGGTAGGGTTTACCCAGTCGGAACATTATGTTTGGGGAGTATCCAGGCTCAATGTATTGTATCGCATGTCAATAGGCGAGGGGAGCATTTCGGCTGTACAATATGATTTGATGCATTTTGGCATGGGAGAAATTACAGTGATGTATGCGGTCAATGATGAGTTGCTGCTGATCGGAACGAAATATGCCGGAACCTGGCTTTATGATGTTCGGAAACAATCGGCACGACAAATCTTCCAAGAAAACTATATCCGTAGCATTTTGGCTTATTCCCCTTCGGTTTATTGGATTGCTACGGAGAATGGCATCTACATTTACGATATCATTTCCGATACAATAAAGCATTGGACCAAAGATCCTTATAATATGTATACTCTTCAGGATCATGCTATTTATTCATTCTATAAAGATCGTGAAGGAGGTGTCTGGTGTGGTAGCTATTTCCGTGGTTTGTCTTATGTTCCCAACGGATTATGCCATTTTAAGTCTTTTAAGCCCTGCAGTCAATATCCCAAACTGCGCGGAACTGTTTTTCGGGAGTTCTGTCAGGATGCAGAAGGACGTTTATGGATCGGCACCGAAGACGGTGGTTTGAATTGCTATAATAAGAGAGACGGAAGTTTTATGAACTATTCCAAGGTAAGCGGTTTGGGTACTAATAATATTCACGGACTTTATTTGGATGGCAACGAATTATGGTGTGGAAGTTTCGATAATGGCATAGAGATATTTGATATTGAAAAACGTAAGGTCATACGTTCCTACAAAGCTGACGATGGAATCAGCGGATTGAATTCCAATTTTGTTTTTACGATTTGCCGTATGAAGGATGGGTATATCTGGGTTGGAACAGACAGGGGAGTGCAGCAGCTCGACAAAACTACTGGGACTTTCAAAAATGTCTTTCCCGATATTGCTCTGTGCAACTATCTGTTTCAAGACAGTCGGAGGAATATCTGGTGTGTGACGGGAAACGGTCTGTATTGCATAACAGACGATGGAAAACAGAAGAAATACAATTTAGGAGCAAGGTCCGTTCAAGCTGTCATGGAAACTACCGATGGTCAGATCTGGGCAACAACTACGGAGGGCATAGCTCATCTTGATCAGAAGAAAGGTGACTTTACTGTTTATTCTTTGTCCGATTTGAATGCTGCTACCAATTATACCTATCGTATTGTGGAGGATGGCCAAGGCTATTTTTGGATTTCCACTTCCTATGGCTTGGTTCGCTTCCATCCTTCTACGCGTTCTTCTTATGTGTTTACAGCTTCGGAAGGGCTGCCCGAAAATCGTTTTAATGTCAGTTCTTCTTTGCGCGATGATGAAGGAATCATTTATTTCGGCACTATCGATGGCTTTACGTCTTTCGATCCTACTTTGCTTTTGCCCAGTAAAATCGTTCCCCAACCGGGGCTTACGAAGCTGACGTGTACAGGAGTCAATTCGTCGCGTACCATTTATAATTGGGAAGACAGCATTTTCAATATTGAATATTCAGAGAACAATGTGACTTTCGAGTTAAGCACCTTTACCTATACAGCTCCCGGTGCTTTGCGTTACCGTTACCGGTTAGATCCCTTGGATAAGAGCTGGCACGTCCAGCAGGGATATGCTCCTTTGACTTATCCCAGTCTTCCATACGGCAAATATACGCTTCGTATTCAGACAACCGATTATAATGGCGGATGGGCAGCCAATGAAGTATGTTACAAGATCAATGTACGACCTCCTTTCTATGCATCCTGGTGGGCAAAGTCATTTTATGTTCTTTTGTTTTGTCTGTGCATAGCATGGCTATTGAAGTTATGGCACGACCGGATGAAGGAAAAGCAGCAGATTCATATTCAAGAGGTGAAAGATGCAACAGAAAAAGAAATTTATCATACAAAAATCAATTTCTTCACGACCATTGTACACGAGATCCGCACTCCTCTTACCTTGATTAAGGCTCCTTTAGACAAGGAGTTGGAAAAGAATCGCAGTGAGAATCTTTTGTTAGTAGAGAAAAACGTAGACCGTCTTCAGAATCTTTGTACTCAATTGCTTGATTTTCGTAAGATGGAATCCGAACAACTGCAATTGAATTTTGTCAAAACCAACTTGCCCGATTTATTGAAAGGCATTCTTTATCGTTTTTCTGCCCAGATGATCGAGAACGGGTTAAAGTGCGAAGACAATCTGGATCAGATTATGCTGGAAGCTCCTATTGACCGCGAAGCCTTTACCAAGATAGTAAGTAATTTGCTGAATAATGCGGTGAAATATGGCCATCAGCAGATTCGGATTCAGCTGTCTGCCGATGCAGATAATTTCTATTTGTCTGTTTTCAATGATGGTCCCCGTATTGCCGAAAGCGACCGTGGCAAGATATTCAATATGTTCTACCGTACGAATAGTGTGCAGCAGAAGTTGGGCAGTGGTATCGGCCTGTCTTTCTGCCGTTCGTTGGCCGAGATGCACAATGGCCGGTTAGAGCTTGTTGATGATAAAGAATATACCCATTTCAAGCTGACACTTCCATTGAAGCAGGAAGTGGTGTTCTCTATCGAAGCAGTGTCGGAATCTGTTTTGGATGATGATATAAATGATCTTGGCATTGCGGATAATGAAGAAATTACAGTGCTGCTTGTTGAGGATGAGCCCGAATTGCGAACTTTTCTCAAGACATCTTTGTCGGAAGTGTACCGGGTTCTGACTGCTGCCAACGGTCTTCAGGCAATGGATATTATCAGAAAAACACCTGTATCTGTGGTCATCACCGATGTGATGATGCCTAAGATGGACGGATGCGAGTTATGCCGTGCCATTAAGACGAATGTCGAACTGTGCGGTATACCAGTTGTGATGCTGACAGCCAAGAATACGGTCGAAGCACGTTTGGAAGGTTATATGGCAGGAGCTGAAGAGTACATTGAGAAACCTTTCTCCATGAAATATCTTTCTGCCCGTATTGCAGGCATTGTGGATAAAAAGAAAAAAGAAGCCAAAGAGCACTACCAGGCACAGACTGGTGTTCGTCTGGATCACCTTACGAATAATGCTGATAGAGTTTTGATAGAAAAATTCCGCAAGCTGGTCGATGAGAATCTGACAAACGATAAGCTGGATATTCCTTTCTTGTGCGAGCAGTTGTGCATGAGCCAATCTACTTTCTTCCGGAAACTGAAGTCAGTATTGAATGTCTCTCCCAACGATTATATTCGCATTGCCCGTCTGGAGCGCGCGGCAACTATCCTGTTGGAGAATGATGAAGTGCGTATCCGTGATGTGGCTTACGAACTGGGCTTTTCTACTCCAAGTTATTTTACCCGTTGCTTTATGCAGCATTATGGTATGACTCCGAAAGACTATGTAGCGTCAAAGAAAAACGAAAATTCATCCGCGGACTGATTGTATAGTGGTAGAATTCTTTCAATTTTATATTCAAATTCTGTTATTTTATGGTTAGGGACGTTTTCTTCTATTATCAGAGAGGATTTTTATCCTGATTCGACCGTCGTTTGTATTCCTTTGTGTTGCAAATAGCTGTGTAGATTTCAGCTATTGCAGTTTTAGTTAACCAATAATTTAAACTATTTTATTCTTATTCTATGGATGAAAATAAAAGAAAAGGGTACAGACGAGGTCGGATGCTGTTGTATAGCTGTCTGGCTGTGATGTCTTTGGGGGCAATGCCGGAAAGCTCATTTGCTTCTCCGGTTGCTCCTTCGGTTTATGAATTGCAACAGCAGCAGAGCCGGAAGGTAAAGGGTACTGTGATTGACGAAACGGGACAACCATTGATTGGTGTTTCTATTCGGGTGCAAGGTTCCGATACGGGAGTAGTGACAAATGTAGATGGAGCCTTTGAAATTTCTGTGAAGACAAACGATCGTCTGGAGTTTACTTATATAGGTATGAAGAGCCAGACAATTAAGGTAGGAGCACAGAAATTTATTAATGTGACTATGCACGAGGATAGCGAAGTTCTAGATGAAGTCACTGTAGTAGCTTATGGAACACAAAAAAAAGAAACGCTGACTGGTGCTATTTCTTCTGTTAAGACAGAAGCTTTACTTCGTTCTCCCAATTCAAGTGTGGCAAATACTTTGGCAGGACAAATTCCCGGATTATCTTCTGTTGCTACTTCTGGTCAGCCAGGTAGAGAAGATCCTTCTATTTTTATTCGTGGAGTCGGATCTTTATCAGAAGCTGCATCTACGCCTCTTATTTTAGTTGATGGTGTGGAACGCTCTTTTTTCCAAATGGATCCTAATGAGATAGAAAGTGTCACTGTTTTAAAGGATGCTTCTGCTACAGCTGTATTTGGTGTTCGAGGTGCTAACGGAGTTGTTCTTGTAACTACACGTCGTGGTGAAGAGGGAAAAGCTAAGATTTCGCTAACATCTTCCGTGGGTATTCAACAGCCTACGCGAATATTGGAAATGGCGGATAGTTATACTTATGCGACATTGTTTAATGAAATGAATGATAATGATCAAATGTCTAAACATACATTTGATGATTATACAGTTGAGCGTTTCCGACTTGGGGATGAACCGATTATGTATCCTAATACTAATTGGAGAGAGTATTTGATGAAAAATACTTCAGTACAGACCCAACATAATGTTAATATATCGGGTGGTACGAAAAATGTCCGTTACTTTATTTCTGCCGGCTTTTTATTTCAAGACGGTTTAATGAAACAGTTTAAGGAACTGGACTATAACAATAATTACAATTACACTCGTTATAACTATCGTAGTAATCTTGATGTAGATCTGACACCTTCTACTTTATTGAAAGTCGGGTTAGGAGGAATTGTTGGTGTGACTCATTCTCCCAATGCTACCAATAACGTTTATGACCTGTTTCATATTCTGGATATGTCTCAGCCTTTCGTTAGTCCCGGAATTGTTGATGGACGTTTGGTGAGAACCGATAGATCTAAATATCCAGGTATCATAATGGATGATACAAGTAGTGGATTGCAAAGATATTATGGAAGAGGCTATAACCAAAGCACTCAAAATACAATGAATATGGATTTGGCTTTAAGCCAAAAACTCGATTTTATAACCAAAGGCTTATCTGTAGAAGTAAAAGGTGCTTATAACACATCTTTTACAAGATTGGTAAGCCGAACTGGTAATGTTGAAGCCTTGGTTCCTTATTATAAGTCTTCGGTCGATAACCCTTCAATGTCTATGGATGATCCGTCATTTGATAAAACGATTGTCTATAAGATTGATCCGGGTACTACGAACCAGCGTTTGCAATATGGTGAGGATAACAGCCAGCGTGCCCGCGATTGGTATTTTGAGGCTAGCATACGCTATAATCGGAATTTCAACGGCCATAATGTAGGAGCTTTATTCCTGTATAATCAAAATAAGAAATATTATCCAGGATCTTGGACTTCTGTTCCTACTGCTTATGTTGGATTTGTGGGTCGTATTACGTATGATTATCAATCAAAGTATCTTGCAGAAATTAATTTCGGTTACAATGGCTCTGAAAATTTTGCTCCAGGAAAGCGCTTTGGAGCATTTCCTGCCGGATCTGTCGGTTATGTCATTACAGAAGAAGAATTTATGAAAAATCAACATGTTATAGATTTTCTGAAGTTGAGAGCTTCTGTCGGATTAGTTGGTAATGACAATATGAGTGGTAATCGTTTTCTCTATTTACCAGATGCATACGAGGTGGATAAAAGTGGTGAGTATGGTGAATGGCGCGATAAGTTATTTGGTTATAATTTTGGTTACAATAACTACAATTCTATAATGGGAGCTATTGAAAGCCGTATTGGTAATCCCGATGTAACATGGGAGAAGGCTTTGAAACGGAATTATGGTATTGATGTGAACTTTTTAAGTAACCGACTTCGAATCAGTGCAGATGTATTTTTTGAGAATCGAAAGGACATTCTGATTAAGCGTAGTACAATTCCAGCTTTTTCCAGTCTCTCTTCCTCATTATTGCCTGTTGTGAATTTGGGAAAAGTCAATAATAAAGGATATGAAGTAGAATTGAAATGGAATGACCGTATTAAAGATTTCAATTATTGGATAAACACGAATGTTACTTATTCGAAGAACAAGATTATTGAGCAGGATGAGGTTGAGCCGAATGAACCTTATATGTGGAGTACCGGTAAGCCTGTAGGAACTATTTTTGGTTATGTTTTTGAACGTTTCTATAACGAGGATGATTTTACGTCTGATGGCACATTAAAAGAAGGATATGCAGATCCGGGAACAGTGGTCCACCCTGGTGATTGTAAATATGCTGACTTGAATAATGATGGAGTTATTGATACGGACGACGTTAAAGACATTGGGTACCCAACTCGTCCTGCATATACATTTGGCTTAAATTATGGCTTTAATTTTAAAGGTTGGAGTTTTACTATGAATTGGGCTGGAGCAGCGCAACGTTCTTTATTGTTGAGTGATAATTTCCGTAAACCTTTTAATGGTGGTTCATCTGGTCTATTGATGTTTCATGTTGATAATCGTTGGACTCCTGAGACGGCAGAAACGGCAACAATACCTCGATTCTCATCCAATAGTTTGAATCATAATACCTTGACATCATCTCTTTGGGTAAAGGATGGCTCATATTTCAAGCTGAAAACAGTACAATTAGGCTATACATTTACAAAAGGTATTATATTAAGAAAGTTGGGAATAACTCAGTTGGGAGTAACTCTAAGTGGTTATAATCTTTTGACTTTTGACAAGTTTGGTATTATGGATCCGGAATGTAATCCTAACGGAAGTAACACATATCCTATAACACTAGTGGGCACTTTAAATTAAACATCGTTCTTTGAAATCTTTGATAATCGCA
>ENA-OPBO01000477-OPBO01000477.1-human-gut-metagenome-genome-assembly--contig:-NODE-477-length-34244-cov-3.608617_pt1 | contig 34244 bp, 27 predicted proteins | sample MGYA00241071_ERZ501458 | MGnify/ENA primary metagenome ERZ501458 (study PRJEB25962, sample SAMEA2042509) | human gut metagenome | biome: human gut; feature: human-associated habitat; material: faeces... | reverse complement strand
GCGGGGCCGGACCCTGGACGACAGCTTCATCATCCTGGACGAGGCCCAGAACACCTCCCGGGAGCAGATGAAGATGTTTTTGACCCGTCTGGGTTTTGGGTCCAAGATCGTCATCACCGGCGACGTGACCCAGATCGACCTGCCGGCGGACAAGAGTTCCGGTTTGAAGGAGGCCATGCGGGTGCTGCGGAATGTGGAGGGCATCGGCATCTGCCAGCTGACCAACGCGGACGTGGTGCGCCATGTGATGGTGCAGCGGATCGTGGAGGCCTACGAGCGGTACGAGGAGGCCAAAAACGGCGGAAAGGGGCGCAAGTGATGGCAAAGCGGCATTATATCCCGGTGACGGCGGACGTGCCCGGCGCCGCCAGTGAGGGCAATTGTGCCCTTATCCGCAAGGTCATCCGCACGGCACTGGCCGCCGAGGGGGTGGATTTCCCCTGCGAGGTGGACGTGCTGCTGACCAATGACGAGAACATCCACGCCATCAACCAGGACATGCGGAACGTGGACCGGGCCACGGACGTTTTGAGCTTTCCGGAATTTGACCTGACGCCGGGCCAGCTGCCTACGTCTGAGGACGCGGACCCCGGCACGGGGCTGGTGCCCCTGGGGGACATGGTGATCTCCATGGAGCATGTGGCGGCCCAGGCCAAGGAGTACGGTCATCCCAAGCGGCGGGAGCTTGCCTATCTGGTGGTCCACTCCGTGCTGCACCTGCTGGGCTATGACCACCTGGACGAGGGCCCTCAGAAACGGCAGATGCGGGCCCGGGAGGAGGCCATCCTGGCGGAGCTCGGCATTGGGCGGTAAGCGGAAGCGCGGCGGCTCCGCGTAAGCGGCAAATCACCCCGGACAGCCCCCGGGCATAGGCTATCCCGAGGTGATTGGGATGATGTTGTTTCAGGACGGCTTGCTGGCGTTTTTCTCCGCTGTGGGCGTGACCACGGTGGTCTGGCTGGTGGCGGGGGCGCTGCTCCACGCCGGGCGCCCGGTGATTCCGGGGGTCTTGCTGGTGCTGCCCGTCCGGGGCGAGGCGCTGGCTATGGAGGCGGACGTACGGGAGCTGCGCCGGGCCCGGAACCATCTGCCGGGGGCGAAGATCGTCCTGGCGGACTGTGGGCTCAGCGACGACGCCAAGGCGCTGGCAGCATGCCTCGCGGACCGGGGCAAGGACGTGGTCCTGGTGGACGGGGCCAAATTTCAAGTGGAATAGAGGAACGAGACGACCATGGAGGAACTGACCGCCTGCGAGGGCACTGTACATAGTGTGATCTTTCAAAACGCCGAAAACGGCTATACCGTTCTCCGCCTCCTGACGGAGGAGGGCGAGGTGGTCACGGTGGTGGGCTGCATCCCCTGCGTGGCCCCCGGCGAGCACCTGACGGTGTCCGGCGTGTGGGAGACCCATCCCCAGCATGGGGAACAGCTGCGGGCGGTGGAGCTGGAGCGGATGCTGCCGGAGGATGAGGAGGAGATTTTCGACTACCTCTCCTCCGGCATTTGCCGGGGCGTGGGGCCTGCCACCGCCCGGCGGATCGTGGACCGCTTCGGTGTGGAGACGCTGGACATCCTGGAGCGGGAGCCGGAGCGGCTGAACCTCATCAAGGGCATCACGGCGAAAAAGGCCCAGGAGATCGCTGAGAGTTTCCGCCAGCACATGGGACTCCGGCGGCTGATGGCGTTTCTCGCCCGGTACGAGCTGCCGCCGGTGCTGGCCATGCAGCTGCGCCAGCAGTATGGAGACGCGGCGCTGGAGATGGTGGAGAAAAATCCGTATCTGCTCTCCGGGGACAGCTGCGGCGTGGATTTTTCCGTCACCGACCGCATCGCCCTGGGCATGGGCATCGACCCGGACAGCGACGAGCGGATTCAGGCGGCGGTGACCTTTGAGCTGAGCCACAACGAGAACAACGGCCATGTGTTTTTGCCCCGGCCCAAGCTGGTGGCCGCCACTGCCCAGCTGCTCCAATGTACGGAGGAGCCGGTGGAGCGGGCGCTGGACAAGCTGGTGGAGCGGGGCGCGGTGGTGCAGGAGCCGGTAGCCAATGTGGAGGCCTGCTATCTCCGCCGGTTGTGGGAGGCGGAGACCTCCGCTGCCGCCCGGCTGAACGCACTGCTGGCGGCGGCACCGGATGAGAGCCGCCAGGCCCGGCGGGCGGTGGAGGAGATCCAGCGCCAGCAGGGCATCACCTACGCTCCCCGGCAGCGGGAGGCGGTGGAGCTGGCGGGCCGAGTGGGGGTACTGATCCTCACCGGCGGCCCCGGCACCGGCAAGACCACCACCGTCCGGGGTATTGTGGCACTTTTTCAGAAGATGGGGTTGGACATTGTGCTGGCGGCGCCCACCGGCCGGGCGGCCAAGCGAATGAGCGAGCTGACGGGCATGGAGGCGCAGACGGTCCACCGCCTGCTGGGAATGACCTGGAACGAGCGGACCCATCAGGTGACCTTCCAGAAGACGGAGAAGGAGCCGCTGGAGGCGGACGCCGTCATCGTGGATGAGATGAGCATGGTGGACGTATCCCTCTTCTCCGCGCTGCTGCGGGCGCTGCGGCCGGGGACCCGGCTGGTGCTGGTGGGAGACGCGGACCAGCTGCCCTCGGTGGGAGCCGGGAACGTGTTTTCCGACCTGATTCGCAGCGGCCGGGCGGAGACCGTATTTTTGCGGGAGGTGTTCCGCCAGGCGGAGACCTCCGCCATCATCCGCAACGCCCACGCGGTGAACCTGGGCCAGCCGCCTCAGCTGACCAACAACCAGGGGGATTTCTTCTTCCTCTGCCGCCGGGACCCGGAGCGGACGGTGGCCACGGTGGTGGAGCTTTGCAAAAAGCGGCTGCCGGAGAACATGGGCATCCCGGCGGACCAAATCCAGGTGCTCACCCCCACCCGCAAGGGCCCCAGCGGCACGATGAACCTCAACCGGTGTTTGCAGGAGGCCCTCAATCCCAAGACACCGGACAAGCGGGAGATCCTCTGGGGCGAACGGCTGTTCCGGGAGGGGGATAAGGTCATGCAGATCAAGAACAACTACGACATCATCTGGCACAAGGACGGCGAAAGCGGCACCGGCATTTTCAACGGGGACATCGGGTATCTCCGTGCGATCAACCGGCAAGGTCAGGAAGTCATTGCAGAATTTGACGGCAGACGTGCCACCTATCCCTTTGAACAGCTGGATGTGGTAAAAAGGGGCGTGGAATCCGACTGGACGGTTTCCGGCGACCGCACGATGATCGCCTTGACCATGACCTTTGCCGACGAGCCGATGGCGAAAACCATGAGCTTCCAGCGGGAATATGCGGAACCCTATGACTGGATCGCCCAGCAGTTCAAAGACTGGGCTTTCACGCTGACAACTTCCACTTTGTACTACCATGACTATGATTCCATCGACGAGGGCACCCGGAACCTGTACCGCAAGGCGATGGCGGCCTTTGGCGGGATCGCGCCCAGCTATCACATTGAGTTGCTGGAAAAGCCGACGATTTATTGGGACTTTCACTCACTTTTGCTAGGTATCCAGATGATGTTCAGCTTCATGCTGGTGGACGAGGCAAGGCCGCTGCGTTTGTGCAAGCACTGCCAGAAGGTGTTTATGAGCAGCCGTGCCAACGCCGCTTTTTGCAGCGCACGATGCAAGAACCAGTATAATGTCTATAAGAGCCGGGGAAAACATAAAGAACAGGACGGTGACGAAAATGCCTGAGAGCCAGAATACGGAATGGAAAAGCAAGTGGAAAGACGAATATCTGGAATGGATTTGCGGCTACGCCAACGCGCAGGGCGGAAAAATCTATATCGGCTGCGATGACGAGGGCAATGTTATCGGCCTATCTAACGCCCGCAAGCTGCTGGAGGACATTCCCAATAAAATTCGGGATGCGATGGGAATTATTGTCGGCGTCAACCTTTTGGATAAGAACGGCAAGGAATACATCGAGATCGACGTGCCACCGTATCCCATCGGCATCTCCTGCAAGGGTGTCTACTACTACCGCAGCGGCAGTACCCGGCAGATTCTGACCGGCCCGGCGCTGGAAGCCTTCCTCATGCGAAAGCGTGGCGCAACCTGGGACAATTTACCGCTTCCAGCTTTTTCGATGAATGATGTGGACGATGAAGTTGTTGCCCACTTCAAGCAATGGGCCGCCAAAAAGGGACGCATTGACCAAAGCGTGTTGGATGAACCCAAAGATGTGCTGATGGAGAAACTGCACCTGATGAATGGCCCGTATCTGACCAATGCAGCCATGTTGCTGTTCAGCAGAGACCCGGAGAAATGGCAGCTGGGTGCGTATGTGAAAATCGGCTATTTTGAGACGGACGCCGACCTGTTGTATCAGGATGAAATCCACGGTTCCATTCTGGAACAGATCGACAAGATCGTGGAACTGGTGTACCTCAAGTACATGAGAGCCAAAATCACCTATGAGGGGATGCAGCGGATTGAGCGGTACTTTGTGCCGGAGGAAGCCCTGCGGGAAGCCTTGCTGAACGCCCTGTGCCACAAGCAGTATCAATCCGGTGTGCCGATCCAAATCAGTGTGTACGAAGATAAGCTGTACATTGCCAACTGCGGATGCCTGCCGGAAAACTGGACGCTCGAAAACCTGATGAACAAGCACGCTTCCAGCCCCTACAATCCAAATATTGCCCATGTGTTCTATCTGGCGGGCTTTATTGAGAGCTGGGGCCGAGGTATTGAAAAAATCTGCTCTGCCTGTGAAAAGGACGGTGTGCCGCAGCCGGAATATACGATTAACCCCGGTGATATTATGATCAAATTCACCGCACCGGAAGATCGGGTCATCCGTTCTGTTACCGGCAGGGTGACAGAAAAGGTAACAGATAAGGTGACAGATACGTTGGATGAGACATCACTGAAAATTCTGAATCTCCTTGCCGTTGATCCGGCATACACAACGACTTTCCTTGCCGAAAGCCTTTCTCTGAGCCGGAAAACCGTGTCGTTTAGATTAAAAATGCTCAAAGAGGCCGGCTTGATTGAACGCGTCGGTTCCGACCGCAAAGGATACTGGAAGTTGCTGAAATAACGAAAAAATGCCCTCGAAGCAGACTTGTACGGCTTGCTGTGAGGGCATTACTGCTTATTCTGCGTACACAAGTTCATGCAGGACAATTTCTTCGGCCCGGCTGTGGATGCTATTTCTCCGGCGCACCCACTCCATCTGATCGTCGGCTTTCAGTGCTTCGGTCACGCCTTCCTGGCGCATCATGGCAGTCTCGATGATTTCCAGCCGGTTTTTGCAGGCGGCGTCGGTTTCCGCCAAATGGGGAAAGAGTTTTTCTGTAAGCAGCAGGGTACTGTAAAGGGCCGGACGGTACTCCTTCAGATAGGCACGACGCATCCGTCCATACTTGCCGATGTGATACTCCTTTGTGTCTGACAATACGAGGTTGGGAATCAAGTAGTCCCCGCATTGTGTGTAGGTCAGTTCCATAATGGCCTCCTTTGTGGGAATGTGTGGGGTTGACAGTTACGGTCAGGTTCAGGGGCATCCCTCCTTCATCACAACTGTCTTTTCATTCGCCACAAATGAGCCGCAGTCATGATGTAATTTTCGGTGGTGTAATCCACCCTTTATAAATTACATCATGTTTATAAATAAAGTTAGTTTTGTGATTTTCCCTACCGTCAGCACGCACAATACTCTGCTAGATGCACCCAAATGTGTGTTCAAGGCTCTGTGAAACCTCTCCGTTTGTGGCGAAAAGTATAGTTTTCAGGATAAATCTGTGGAATGTAATTCTTGTTGTGCTCTGCTATACTAAGCCCATAGAGAGAAAGGGTTGCCTTTCAAAATTGATGAAACGGAGGATCTCAGCAACATGAAAAGAACTTTGGGTATCATTCTGGCGCTTTGCCTGCTTGTGGGCATGGCTCCGGTGAGCTATGCGCAGGAACCGATCGAAATCAACATTTATCATCACATGAGCAGCGACACCGCGCGCGGTCAGGCCACTGAGAAGATTCTGGAGATGTTCAATCAGGAATATGAAGGGATCTATAAGGCTGTGGTTGACGTCAATCCGGATTTTCCCACCTATCAGGAAAAGGTAAAGGCGATGATCGCCGCCAATGAGACGCCGGATATCTTTTGCTACACCTATAATCCCAACGATCTTTCCCGTCAGAAGAGCGGAAGGCTGATGGACCTGATGCCCTACATGGATGACGAGTGGAAGGCCAGGTTCAACCAGAGCGATTTGGACCTTCTGACCCTGGATGGCAAGCTCTACTCTTTGCCCAGAGCGCAGCAGGCGGCCGTGTTCTATTACAACGAAGAGCTTCTTGAAGCGGCCGGGTATGACCATTTTCCCACCACGTGGGACGAGTTTTTCGACTGCGCCGAAGCGCTCAAGGAAAACGGTGTTGCTGCCATTTCGCTCTACACTGCAGATGATGCATGGTATGCCACGGGACTGTTGACCTATGTGTTTGCCAGCCTCGCCGGTGCGGAACTGGCCAATAGTGGCACCATTGAATGCGAAGAGATGGTTCAGGCTGCCGAATATCTGCAGAAGGCGTTTGCCTACACGACCAATGACGCTGTAGGCACGAATTATTCCGTTTCCTCCAGTAACTTCCTTACCGGCAAGACGGCCATGGTGATTGACGGCCCCTGGCTGATTGGCTCCATCCCGGAAGACATGGTGGACAAGATCAAAGTGGGCGTGGCACCGTCGTTTGGCGATGGCAAGGTTGCGCAGAATTATCTGGTGACGGATGCGCAGGCTCCCTGGGCTGCAGCTGCACAGGAAGATCCCGCCAAGGCGGAAGCGGTTGTGACCCTGCTGAAATACCTCACCAATGAAGAGTCCACCAAGATTTACACGCTGGAGGGCAGCGAGTACCAGTCTGCCAAGCTGACCCTTACCGATGAGGATATGGCCAGCATGAACAGCGTACAGCGGGAATACTTCAACGTCTATTCCGATGGGGAAGAAAGCATTGTCAATGTGCAGCGCAACCTTTCCACCGCTGCCAACGCCGCACTTCCCTCTCTGGTGGAGTCGCTGGTGCTGGGAGAGATCACGGCGGAAGAGTTTGTTTCTCAGCTGGCCGCCGAAAACGACTATTGATTTCCTGACCGCATCCATATGGGCGCCGCAATCCATCAACGGGCACTGCCCGGCCGATCTGCGGCGCCTTTTTTTCAAAAGGAGGAACCCGCATGCAATCCTTCAGACGGCAGGAACACGCATTGATCTACACGATTCCGGCCCTGGCGCTGACCTTTGTCTTTTTTGTCGTTCCCTTGGGGTATTTGATCGTGGTATCACTTTTCAAGTGGAATGGCCTTGGTCCGATGGAATTTACAGGCTTGGGTAACTATGAGTATATTTTTCGAAACGCCAATTTTCATAAGGCGTTTCGAGTGACACTCCTCTGGCTGGCATCGGCCCTGATTGTTCACATTCCCTTTGGATTGCTGCTCTCGCTGATGCTCAACCGTCGCCCGCACGGCTGGAAATTCCTGCGCGTGATGTATTTTATCCCAAACGTGATTTCCACCACGGCGGTTGCCTTTATGTGGTACTTTATTTACCATGCGGATATGGGTCTGCTTAATGCAATCCTGCGCGCAGTTGGATTGGGAAGCCTGGCCAGATCATGGCTGGGAAATACGCAAACCGCCCTGATCTGCAATCAGATTCCCTTTATGCTGTATGTGGGGCTCACCAGCATTATCTTTCTCACGCAGCTTTCTACCATTCCCACCGAGCTCTATGAGGCGGCGGAAATCGACGGCGCAGATGGCCTCCGCAAGGACTGGTATGTGTCGTTGCCGCTGCTGAAGCCTGCACTTTTGACCAATGTCATGCTCAACGGCGCGTTTTGTCTGCGCACGTTTGAATATCCCTTTCTGATGACCTCGGGCGGTCCGAGCAATTCAACAACCAATCTGGCGCTCTACATCTATCGGGAGATGATGAGCGCCAACCGTTACGGGGTTTCCATGGCCGCTGGCCTGGTGACCATTCTGCTGGGCGTCTTGCTCATGCTGGTTGTCACCCGACTGCAGAGAGAGGAGTGACTTGTGCAATGAAGCGGAAATTGACGGCCGGCTGCGTTGCGATGAACGCTTTTTTGTGGCTGGTACTGATAATCATGATTGTTCCATTCCTCTGGCTCATCGTTTCTTCCTTCCGGCCCAACATGGAATTGTTTAGCGAACCCTTCGCCATCCCCAGAACCCTCAGTCTTAGCAACTATACGGCTGTTCTGAGCAGCCATCCGATGTTTCTGTATCTGTTCAACACAGTATTTGTGACTGCGGTTGCAACAGTCCTGGACGTAGCCATCGCCACGATGGCGTCCTATGGCCTCATGCACTGCTTTCGCGGCAAGGGTGCCGTTTCTTTTTTCCTTACGCTGGGGCTGTTTATTCCCACCAATGCGTTTCTGGTTCCCTATTACATCATGATGAATCGAATCGGTCTGTATGACAACCTCTGGGGCATTGCGCTGGTCTACGCGGGGATCAATCTCCCCATTACCGTGATGGTGATACGGGGCTATATGAACACGCTGCCGCATGAGCTCAGGGAAAGCGCGTGCATTGACGGTGCAACCACGTTTCAGACGCTGCTGCTCATCATTTTGCCGGTGAGCGTTCCGGGGATCGTAACGGCTTGCGTATTCGTTGTAATACAGTGTTGGAACGAGCTGCTCTTCGCTAATATTCTGAATCAGAGCGATGTATCCCGCACGCTGCAGGTAGCCATTCGTTCCTTCTTGACTACGTTTGAGGCCAATTACGCATATGCCTTTGCGGCAATGGTTATGGCGATCCTGCCCACAATTGCCGTCTATGCGCTGCTAACCAATCAGATCATCAGCGGAATGACGGCGGGAGCGGTCAAGGGCTGAGCGGTATTGAAACGGAGGAGCATCTCTTGCGTATACTGATCGTTGAAGACGAGGCGTTAATCCGTGAAGGACTCCTGTCCATGGTGGATTGGGCGGCGGAGGGATTTTCAGAGGTAATCGGATGCGAAAATGCGGTGGATGCGTTGGATGTGCTTACCGACCGTGGAAGCGATCTGGTGATTACCGACTTGTTTATGCAATCCCTATCGGGCCTTGAGATGATTGAAATGGCCCGAAACATGGAGATTGATACACGCTTTGTAATTCTGACTGGACATGGACTGTTTGAATATGCACAGAAAGCGGTAGCTTTGGGCGTAAAACGCTTTTTGACGAAACCGATTCAGCCAGTCGAGCTGCTTGATCTGCTCAGAGAGATGCGCGGTGAGATTCTGGCGCAGCAGCGCATGGAGCAATCCCTGGCTGAAACCCAGGAAAAACTGAGGGAATACTATCCTGTGGTATGCCGCCAGTACTGGCAGATGCTGGTGAACGAAAATGCGCCGGAGGAACGCGAGGCATTGCATCAGGCTGCCCTTTACGACATTCAGCTTCCCAGGGGACAGCTGCTCTGCGTGGCACTGGGCGCGGATGAAAACAGCCTGACGCTGAACCAGCGCCTGAAACTGCGACAGGCGCTGGAAGCACTGTGGGGTACCCGGCTGGTCAGTCTGCTGGATCAAGGCGACTACCTGCTGGCTATTCTGACAGCCACCGCGGTGCAGCAGGAGCTGGAGGGGTTCCCTGCCATCTTGGATGCCTCTCTGTCGCTGCGGGTGTGGATTGGAGTCGGGCGGACATATGACGGGCTGGGCCAGCTGCACCTTTCTGCACGCGAGGCGATGGATGCGTTAAAAGCGGTGATCGGTATTGGCGACAGCACTGTTTCCTACTATCAGGACCTCAAAAGCATCAAAGGCGAGGAAGCCGTCTATCCTGCTGCGCAGGAGGAAAAAGTGCTTGAGAGCCTACGCTACCGCGATCAGCCGGACGTACAGGCGCTTGCCGCGTTTGTCGGCGCGGTGTATGCGTGCCCTGCCGCCGAGCGGAGCTTGATGCTACTGAGGTTTCAGGTGGCGCTGTATCGCTTGGCGGAGGGTAGCGGCGTTACGGATCTTCCTCCCTTTCATCCCGAACTTCGTGCGGAAAGCAGGCAGGAAGCTTATGACCGGCTTCGCCGACTTGTGGAGGAAACCGCAAGAAGAAAATCCGGCTCGCAGCAAAAGGCCATGACCCGAATCACGGAAGAAGCCAAGCGTATCATGCGGGAAAATTATTCCGATCCCTCGCTCAACATTGCCGGTATCGCGCGTCAGCTGTATGTATCCCAGCAGTACCTGTCCCGCCTGTTTCGCTCGGTGTGCGGGGTTACGTGCATGGATTATCTCACCGGTATCCGGATAGCGGCTGCAAAGGAGCTGTTGCGCCGCTCCAGCGTCAAAAGCTATGAGATCGCTCTGAAGGTGGGATATAACAATCCGAACTATTTTAGCGCCCTGTTTAAAAAGCATGCCGGTATGACGCCCAAGCAATACCGTTTGGAAGGCGGGGACGACGGATGAACAAAACACGGCGGTGGTGGCGCAAGGCGCTTTCTCTCAAACTGCTAAAGAATCAGATCATCCTTTGGTTCGTTACGGTCATTGTGCTGCTGTTGGCTGTGGTGGCGGGTTTTACCCTTTTTACCTTAAGACCCTATCTCTACGACACGCGGGTGCGTCAGTTACAAAAAAACGTTGATCTGCTTAGCTGGGAATTGGACAACCAGCGGGAAAAGCTTCAGGATTATTCCGTCAACATCATGGCGGATTCGACAATACAGTCCTTTCTTCTGGGACATCTGGAGGATATTTCCGGCCTGTCCAATCAGCTTCGGCTGTTGATGATGCGCTACACGGAATATGACCGCAGCATTCAAGGGGTCTACATGGCAGACGGTAACGGAGAGCTGTACGGCAACTTTGTAACCGCTCAAGTCCAGTCCCTCATTTATGACACGCTTGAAGACGCCCTTGCTTCGGATGGGCACGCAATCTGGTTCACCCCTGCTTCCGGAGACACCCTTGTGATGTATCGCGCCATTCACGATACCACGCATGATCTGACGCACACGATTGGCGCGCTGTATCTGATGATCGATATGCGTAGCTTTACAGACGTATGCGACCGATTTTTGGATTCCAATGTAAGTTATCGCCTGGAGGACGGCGTCCTGATACTGGGAAACGAGTTGCCGGAAAACCAGCAGCAATTCTTCGTCTGTACAAGTATGCGAGACGGATGGACCCTGTCTGCCTGGCTCAGCCGGGATGAGGTATATGCGCCTGCCAAGGCCATTCTCAACATGCTCGCTTATTGCCTGGCAAGTACGCTGATAGCAGGTATTGCGCTGACGGTATTTATTTCGGGCCGCCTTACCGGACCGCTTCGGGAACTGCGGCATGCGATGGTGCGTGCCGGTGGGGGAGACCTGAATGCCAACGTACATGTCAGACGTAAGGACGAAATCGCCCTTCTTGCCCGAACGTATAACCGTATGCTTGCCGACACCAAAGAATACATCCGGGAGAACGAAAGGAATCAACGCCGACAAAAAGAGCTGGAACTCAAGACGCTCCAGTATCAGATCAATCCCCATTTTCTCTATAACACGCTGGATAGCATCTATATGATGGCCAGGCGCAGCGGCAATGGAGAAATCGAGGATATGGTGACGTCCCTGTCCACACTGTTCCGTCTGAGTCTGGCGCATGGTCAGGATTTTGTCACGCTGGAACATGAAATCCGCTATATCACCTGTTATTTGCAAATCCAACGCATTCGCTTTCCGCTGGATTTTACCTGGCATACCACGATTCCCGACGAGCTGAGGCATTGCCGTGTGATGAAATTTTTATTGCAGCCCCTGGTAGAAAACAGCCTCAATCACGGCTTGCGCAACAAACCCGGAGGCGGTCAGATCTGCGTCAGCGCCAGGCGGGAGGGCGACGAGCTCATCCTTGTCGTCGCTGATGACGGAATGGGCATGACTGAAGAGCAGTTGCATGCGCTACTTGAGCTCATCAATCGCACAGATATGGAAGAGAACCGTGATCCCTTTGCAGGCGGCGTGGGGGTTCGAAACGTTCATCAGCGTCTGCTGCTGTCTTATGGACATGGGCTGGAAATCGAAAGCGACTGGGAGGAGGGGACCACCGTAACCATCCGCATCCCCTTTCAAAATGATGAGGAAAGCAAGGAGGAATTTCTATGACCGGGTACCGGGCCCATATCACGGGGGGATTTTTAAAACACTATATGGACATTATCGCCCATCAGGCGCTCCCTTATCAGTGGCGGGTTCTTAGTGGAATGAGAGATAAAAATCCGACGGTCCGGAACTTCCAAATTGCCGCCGGAGAGATCAATGGGAGCTTTTCAGGTGTGCCCTACCAGGATACGGACCTGGCAAAGTGGTTGGATGCTGTGGGCTGTGTACTGCAAAACGGACCGGATCGCCTGCTGGAACAAACCGCCGACGCCATTATTGAAACCATCGTAAGGGCGCAGGACCCCGATGGATACCTGGACACCTACTATCAGCTGGTGTGCCCCGAAAAGAAATGGACAGATCCTGAATCCCATGAGCTGTATTGCTTTGGACATATGATAGAGGCGGGTGTGAGCTATTACGAGGGAACCCGAAAGCAGAGCCTTCTGGACGTGGCATGCCGCCTGGCAGATCATGTGGACCGCGTTTTTGGGCCTAACGAGGGACAGCTCCACAGCTACCGTGGCCACGAAATCATCGAAATGGCCCTGATGCGTCTGAGCGCGGCAACCGGTGAAGCACGGTACAGCCGCCTGGCCGAATATCTGGTCACCATGCGGCGCGATCATCCTGAACTGTTTTACCGGGATGGCCGCAGAGAGGGGAATCCACTGGATTATGGATGCTGGGGCTGGGGCGACCCTCAGAGGGAGCTATCCAGCTATGAGCATGTGACGGGACATGCTGTGCGGGCCATGTACCTCTATTGCGGCATGGCTGACGTGGCTCGTGAAACCGGCGACACGGTTATGGCGGAGCATTGTGACCGGCTGTTTCATGACGTGACTGACAGCCAGATGTATATCACCGGCGGCATAGGCACAACCGCTGTGCTGGAAGCCTATACCTATCCCTATGACCTGCCCAACGATACGATGTATGCAGAAACCTGCGCTTCCATTGGACTGTGCTTTTTTGCCCGCCGGATGCTCGGACTAAAAAACGACCGTGCCTATGCCGACACGGTGGAACGATGCGTCTATAACATTCTTCCTGCTGCGATCTCCCAGGACGGCTGCCATTATTTTTATGTCAATCCCCTTGAGGTCAACGAGGAAGCCTGTCTCAAAAGCCCTCTGAAGACGCACGTCAAGTCGCGCCGGCAGTCCTGGTACGAGTGCGCATGCTGTCCGCCCAATCTGGCGCGGATGTTGGCAAGTCTGCCGCAGTATCTCTATACGGTCGAAGACAGACGCGTCAATATTCACTTATATGCGCAAAGCGAAGCCGAGATTGAACTGAATGATGGGCGGCTGCGGATTTCTCAGATGACGGACTATCCCTTCGGCGGGAGAATTGTTTTTTCCATAGGCAGCCAGCATCCGCTGGATGCGGCGATAGCCCTTCGCATTCCACAGTGGTGCGAAAGGTATCATCTGACCGTGGATGGCGAACCCGTGGAAGAAGCACCGCTCGTGGATGGATACCGGATTCTGGAGCGCAGCTGGGGCACGGAGACAGAAATCTGCCTTGTGCTGGAAATCAGCCCCGAATGGATACAGGCCAACCCGCGTGTGCGTGAGGATGCGGGAAAGGTTGCTATGGCGGTAGGCCCTGTGGTATACTGCACGGAAGAGGCGGACAATGGCCCGTTGCTGAGCGACCTGATGGTTGATACAGGAACGCCGTTGGAAACTATGGAGAGAAACGACGTATCCGGCTTTGGCTCCTATCCGGCTTTCAGCGCGGCCGCTACACGCTCGAGTCGGGAAGCAGCGGGGGAAAAACGACTGTACTTTCCTCTTGTGAATAGGCGCAGGCAAGTGTCCATGACACTCATTCCTTACTGCCTATGGGGCGAGCGGGAAAACGGAGAGATGGCCGTATGGCTGCAAGGGAGGTAAACTGTAATGAATCGCTATGACACACCTGTTCTGCTTCAACACGCCGATCCTTACATCTTGCTGGCGGAGGATGGTTATTACTATTTCACGGCCACGGTCCCTGCATTTGATCGGATTGAGCTTCGGCGGGCAAGGAGCATTGAGGAACTTGCCGCTGCGCAGGCGGAAGTGATCTGGCGCAGGCATGAAAGCGGACCCATGAGCCGCTATATTTGGGCGCCCGAAATTCATCGCATCGGAAACGAATGGATGATCTACTTTGCCGCGGCTGAGGCCGAACCGGATGAACATGGAGTGTTCGATCATCGGATCTTCGCGCTGTCCAACCAGTCGGACAATCCACTGGAAGGTCATTTTGAGGAGCGTGGACAGATCAATACCGGTATGGAAAGCTTTTCGCTGGACGCGACCACCTTTACTTCCGGACACCAACGCTATTTCGTCTGGGCGCAACGCGATTATGCCATTGCGGGCAACAGTAACCTCTATATTGCGCGCATGCGTTCGGCTACAGAGCTGGAGCTTCCGGCTGTGATGCTTTCCAAACCGGAGTATGATTGGGAATGCCAGGGCTTCCTGGTCAATGAAGGGCCTTCCATTCTGCGTCACCACGGCAGACTTTACCTGACGTATTCCGGCAGCGCCACAGATGAACGCTACGCCATGGGCATGCTGGAAGCCGACGAAAACGCGAACCTGCTGGACCCCACAAGCTGGAAAAAGAGCCCGAAGCCCGTTATGACAACTGATGAAGCGCGTCAGATTTACGGTCCCGGACATAACAGCTTTACAAGGGACGCTGAGGGACACGATCTGATGGTTTTCCATGCGCGCCCCTATCCCGGTTTTCATGGTTCTCCCCTGAGCGACCCCAATCGCAATACGTATATCCGGCCCATCCGCTATGATGCAGATGACCGGCCCGTATTTGAGTGAATTGCCTTTTTCCTTCCTTTGACCTCGTGCGTCTGCGTCCTTCCGGTCGTCAGCCTGCATATCGAACGAGCAGGATGAGCAGGACCGGATTGTTCGCCTTTCTAATTTCACCAGTTCCACTATATTTTAGCAGTCATTCTGGTCAGATGCAGAAACGTCCAGATTGGCTGCCTTTTTATCTGCTTCTCTCCGTTTGGAAAGCGTCGCTTCGGGATCGTCCGGGCATGATGCCAATCCGGAAGACAGTCACATATCGACGTCGATGAAAAAATACTCAAATGGTGTAAATTGCAACTACGAACCTGCAAATCAATCATTCTGCGTTTATTAAAACGTCAATTTAAGGAAGTCTACCGAACTTCGAAAATTATAATTATAAGTTTTTGCACGAAAAATACCGCATATATGCATCTCCCAATTGAATTTCCATACTTTTCTTCTTATACATAAACGTGCATTGTCATTTGCCTGCAAGGCAAGTATACCTTTGTTTACGAGTATACCATAAAACAAGTTAACTATTTGGTTATGGATATGATGTAAAAACTTTTATTTGACATATGCATAAATGTACGTATTATTATCTGTGTTCGAACAAATTGTTTTCGGTAAAATAGAAATCGAGCAAAAGGGCGCCAAAATGTGAGCACCCCAAATGGCACAAAAAATGAGCCATTGTCAACCCCCCCAAATTATAGCTACCATTAGTTTGTGTCGAATAAACTAAGGAGGTAGCGGAAAGGTGTTAAGAATGGCTCAAGTGCAGTATATCAAAGATCTCTACGAAAATGAAGAGAAAAGTTTGCGGGAAATATCTCGCATCACAGGTCACAGCTTTGAAACTGTCCAGAAATACGCCCAGAAGGAAAACTGGAACGAGGACAATCTCCCGGATACTGAGCCAACGAGTTATCCGGTGCTGGGTGAGTTCATTCCCATTGTGGACGGCTGGCTGGAAGCAGACCGCAAGGTTCCAAGAAAGCAGCGGCATACAGCCTGGCGACTGTTCTGTCGCCTACGGGACGAGTACGGCTTTAGGGACAGCTACTCCAGCGTGAAGCGATATGTCCGCAAGAAGAAGTATGTAAGTGGCCAGAAGGTTATTGGTTAGCGCCATGACGATTGTGATGGCAAACTGGGTAATAAAGCTGCTCAAACCGAATGTCGCAATACTTCCGCAGGTTCGTATGTTCAGACGAAAGGCAGAAGCGCTGAGCCGTATGGTTTTGAAACGGGGCAAATAAACGACAGACACCACAAAAGATGCTACCTGACCGATGACGGTTGCAATGGCGGCTCCCTGCATGCCCATATGAAACACAAAAATCAGCACCGGATCGAGAATGACGTTGAGAATCGCGCCGATTACCATGGAAAACATCGCATATTTGGGGCTTCCATCCGCGCGGATCATGGAGTTGATGGCGGCCGAAATCATCATAAAGGGAAGCCCGGCTCCGATGATGTAACCATAATCAAGCGCATAGGGGCGGAGAATTTCTGTGGCGCCAAACAGCGTCAGCAGGGGATCGATAAAAATGATAAATACAATGGCCAGAATAATGCTTACAACTACGGACAGTGTAATTGCGTTTCCCACGCCTTTCTGGGCTGCCTTTGCCTCGCCCTCGCCCAGTTTCAGGCTCAAATACGCTGCACCGCCGTTGCCAATCATCATGGACAGTGCCAGCGCGATGATCGTAATGGGAAAGACGATGTTGGTAGCTCCATTGCCCAGATAGCCCACGCCCCAGCCGATGAAGATCTGGTCCACAATGTTATACAGTGAGTTCACCAGCAACGCAATCACACTGGGGATGGCAAATCGTACAATGAGTTTGCCGATTGGCTCTGTAGCGAAGGAGCTTTTCTTTTCGGGAATTGTAGTTTCCATAGGGAGGCCCCTCCTTTTGATAAGTAACTAGTTACTTGATTGGGGGAAAAAGCGGGCAGCGTGCGGAGGAAATTCTCCACATACTGCCTTAAGAAGCCGGATTTACTCGGATTCGACATTTTGGAGGATGAGGTCGGCCAAGCACGATAGTTCCTGCCGCTGTTCCGTAGTAAGATTACGGCACAGCTCTGCAAAGACCTCTTCATCCTGGGCCAGAATCATGTGATGAATGCCGGCCGATCGTTCCGTGCAGACAATTTTCTTGTATCTGCGGTCTTTGGCGCTGGAGACGCAATTGACGAAGCCTTTGGCCTCCAGCCTCTGCAATAGCTTTGTCATGGCCGGATGTGTTACATGTTCAAGACGTTCCAGATCATTCTGATGAATTTCCGTTTCACCGGCTGCCTCTAAACGACTGATCGATCCAAGCACCCGCAATTGAACCGCCGTTAGCCCCAGAGCAGCTGCCTTTTCGTCTAATTTTTTGCGAAACGCCCGGTTGATAATGGCGATTTTCAGGCCAAAGGGCATCATGTCCAATCCCTCGCTTCTTCCATCTCCGATTAATTAAGTAACCGATTACTTATTTTACTCGCTTTACTTGCATTGTCAAGTCTGATTATTGGGGCTGCCCTATCCTTGATCTGATTTGTTCATACCAGCGGTATGGCCCTTTGCGCCTACAAACAAACGACGATGTGACTGAAAACACGAAAATGCGTCTACAACCTGTGCACGCCTCTGCAACCGATACCGTTAAGCTTTGCAACAGATCCGCGTTTTCTACAAAAGCGATTTTCAAATGAAGGAAAATAGCTTCACAATAACAAAAGTACGCCCATACCGGATTTTCCAGGCATAGGCGCTTTTCCTTTGTTCACAACGAATTCTGCTTTCGCGCTTTTGAGTGGTGGGGGAGAGGCGCCCGGTGCGTTGGCATATGCCGCCAATGCTTTGCGGGATCTCCGGGTTTTTTGTTTTTAGGAAATCCATCTTCTCATGGAAGGTTTTCCAATTGGTAAAAAGGGACGGTCCCTTTAGGGTGAATCAGAGCCGGTGTGCACCCTCATAAGCCTCGCGGATCTCCTGCGGCATCTCCGCGGGCGTAAGGGTTTTCACCCGTTCCTCGTTGCCGTCCGCCATGGCGTTTTCGTAGTACCAGCATTTGTAGCGAATCATGTCCAGCGTGCGCTGCAAGTGTCTGATTTCCGCCTCGACGGCATCGCGCTGCCTGACAAAGAGCTCATAACGCTGCGGGTATGTGGAAGCGCCCTGCGTACACCACTGCATAAACTGCTTGATATCCCTGATCTCAAGGCCTGCTTTTTTCAGGCATTCGATCACGCGCAGCGCCTCGAGTTCCTGCTCTGAAAACCAGCGAATGCCCGCCTTGCGCTTAAGATAGGGAAACAGTCCCTCTTTATCGTAATACCGAAGCGTCGATATCGGCAATTGGAACATCGCAGCAACCTGTCCGATCGTATACATATCCGACGCCTTCCTTCAGAAATTTTATTGAAAGATATTGACCTAAAGTCAGCTTCAGGTGCTATCATGAAGTATAGCATTGGACAGCAGGTCTGTCAATGCGCGCGCGGAACGGGCGGTGACGCCCTTCTTCATAAACTTGACGGGCGAAGGAGGCTTTGAGCATGAAAAAGCAAGCCGTTGCGGGAACGGATGGGGACAAGTATATCCCTTATGAAAACCGTGAAGGTCAGGAATCGGTGGTCTATTTCACAGCCAACCTGTCCGCGGAGGGGCTGCTTCGCATCTTTGACAAGGTCGGGGCACACCTGACGGGCAAGGTGGGTATCAAGCTGCACACGGGCGAAAAGGACGGTCCCAACATTATCCCCCGCCCGTGGGTAAAAAAGCTCGTCGATGAACGCCTCAGCAGCGCGGCGATTGTGGAGACCAATACGTATTATGAGGGCGACCGCTATACTACGCCACAGCACCGCGAGACCATTGCCGTCAACGGCTGGACCTTCTGCCCGGTGGACATTCTGGACGAGGACGGCATCGTAATGCTGCCTGTAAACGGCGGCAAGTGGTTTACCGAGATGGCCATGGGCGGACATTTGCCCGGCTATGATTCCCTGCTGGTGCTGACGCACTTCAAAGGTCACACCAAGGGCGGCTTTGGCGGCTCCTGCAAGAATATCGGTATCGGCTGCGCGGATGGCCGCGTCGGCAAGGCCATGATCCACACTACGCCCGGTTCCGACGATATGTGGGATATCAGCAACGAGGAGTTCATGGAGCGCATGACCGAATCCGCCAAGGCTGTGGCGGACCATTTCGGCAAGCACATCGTTTATATCAACGTATTGCGCAACATGTCGGTCTCCTGTGACTGCGAGGGCTGTGCTGCCGAGCCGGTCGTCACCCCCAACGTCGGCATCCTGGCCTCCACCGACCTGCTGGCTGTGGATCAGGCGTCGGTGGATCTGATATATGCCATGCAGGAGCATCAACATGCCGACCTGGTAGAGCGCATGGAGAGCCGCCATGGCCTGCGTCAGTTGAGCTATATGAAAGAGCTGGGCATGGGCAACGACCGCTACCGGCTTCTGGACATCGAAAACGACGACGGCCGGATCTGGCCGGCAGATGCGGTCAGGAACGTTGTACCGTTTCAGCCGTGATACGGAATAAGCTCAAGCGGATGCACAAACCATTTCTTTCGGCTTAGTCCTCAAAGAGATTGAGAAGATATCCGTAGCCTTCGGACTCCATTTTCTCATAGGGAATAAATCGCAGGGCCGCACTGTTGATGCAGTACCGCACACCGTTGGGGGATTCCGGGTCGCCGCTGAACACATGCCCCAAATGGGAATTTCCTGCACGGCTGCGTACCTCCGTGCGCTGCATTCCATAGCTGTTGTCAGGAAGCTCCACAACCGCCGGAGCTTCAATGGGCTTGGAAAACGCCGGCCAGCCGCAGCCGCTTTCGAACTTGTCCGTAGAGGAGAATAGAGGTTCACCGGTAACTACGTCCACATAGATTCCCTTTTCAAACCGGTTCCAGAATTCATTATCAAAAGGCCGTTCTGTCCCGCTTTCCTGGGTGATCCGGTACTGCTCTGCGGTCAGCTTGTCACGGATGGTCTCTGCGGCAGGTTTTTGGTAGTCGCCCGGATCAATGCGCAGCCTGGAAAACAGCTCGATTTCTTCCCGGGGAATATGACAGTAGCCGCCGGGGTTCTTTTCCAGATAGTTCTGATGGTATTCCTCCGCCGGATAAAAGTTTATCAACGGGCCAATCTCTACGAAAAAGGATTGGCTGCGGCCGCGCTCAATGGCGGCGATGCGCTCGACCGTTTCCTTGGCCCTTTCATTGGTATAATAGACGCCAGTCTGATACTGGCTGCCCCGGTCGTTGCCCTGCCGGTTTTGCACCGTGGGATCAATGACGTAGAAATAAGCCAATAGCAGTGCATCCAGGCTGACCTGCTCCGGGTCGTATTCCACGCGCACCGTTTCCCGAAAGCCGGTATCTCCGTTACAAACCGTTTGATAGTTGGCGTCCGACTCGCCGGTACCATTGGCATACCCGCTTTGAGCATCCATCACGCCCGGAATTGACTGCATCAGATGCTCCAAGCCCCAAAAGCAGCCGCCCGCCAGATAGATAACATTCTCAGTCGTGTCCATATACATGCCCTCCTTATCCGCTCTGTTTGAAGTCTGCCCGATTTCCTTGCTTGTATTTGCGGATGAGTCTGTTTCCAATGACCGTGCATACGGGGCCGAACAACTGCTTAACAGCAGTGCTGAAGCAATCAGAAGGGTAACGCATTTTTGTCGCATGATTGAGGCCTCCTCTCATGGACCTGGTTGTGTGATGCCTTTCAAGCAGTAGGACATGATACAAAATATCAGGCCCGGGCTTTCCCGGGCCTGACAATTTATTGTGCCTGTTTTCCGGGGCGTCTGCTGACGCAAGGCTTATCCCTTTTTATAGCCGCATTTGGGGCAGACACCGTTCTCATTCAGCGCAATGCCGCAAAGCGGGCAGCGATCAATTTGATTATGCGTTTCAAATTCGGCCGAAGCAGCGTTCACGCCGCTGGTGAAGGTGATCTTTGCGATATTCAGCTTGTCCTTGAGCAGATCATAGACTATTTTGATCATGCCTTCTACCGTCATGGTTTCCTTGGTTACCACCAAACGGCACTCCGGGTAGGCGGTTGCCAGCTCGGTTTTAAAGGCCGGGCCTTTCATCTGGTTCTGTGGCGCGCCATTGCGGATGCCCTGCTCTTCATAGACCTTCAGAATCGCAGGCAGGAGGGGATCATCCTCCCTGAGAATGAGAGCATGATCGAAGTTTTTCAGGACAGACCAGGCAGTTTTTTGAATCTCGTTGCAGGGGAATACCATGTTTACGCCGGGATTCACAGTATCCTCGACTTCAATGGTCAACACCCCCGTGTGGCCATGCAGATATTGCGCCTCACCCTTAAAGCCATAAAAGCGATGTGCGTATTGAAGGTCGAGCGTCGTAATGCTTCTCATGTTGTCATCCTCCTATTTCATTTCTATTTACGGGTAGATGCGCCCGTATGCGCCCGTTGTTATTTGGAGGGACCCGACTGCGTGCCATTCTGCTGGCAAGTGGGGCAGACGCCCGTAAAAACCAGATTGTGACCGTCAATGGCAAATCCGTAAGCGTCTTTCACCCGATGAGCCAGATCCTCCATGTAGTCCATTTCGATGTCGAAAACACGCCCGCACCTGGAACATTTGGCGTGATAATGCCGATGAAGGCGATGATCGAAACAGTCGGGTCCATCCGGCATTTCCAGCTTCTGAATCTCTCCGTCTACCGCAAGCTGATTAAGATTGCGGTAGACCGTGCCCTTGCTGATGTGAGGATGCTGCTGAACGACGGCATCGTATACCTCTTCTGCGGTGGCATGTGACCGCAGATAATTGACGGCTTCCAAAACCAAAGTGCGCTGGATCGTGTTGCGTTTCATGGCGCATTCCTCGCTAATAACAATTATTATCATTAAGAATTATAAATCAATAAAGATTGTTTGTCAATAGCAATCGAAAATGCTATTCGTATATGCCGTTTATTTTCGGAGCATGCTGCTTAATGTTAGGTGCGCAGGATCGCTTTATTTCCTGCAAGCACACCGGCACATGGTCCCTCGGACAGGACAGAGGGTTCCTGCTTTCCCCAAATCAACGCCCGAGCGTGCTGTAACCCGTTTTCGAAAAACCGGCTCATCGATTCGTCTGCTGATAGCGCTTTCCTTTAGGTAAGTATCTAACAATCATGTTGATACTTGTTTTATTTTCCTGCCAATGATACCATTAGCCTGCCAGTGAGGCAATCTGAGCTTTGGAAAGAAGGTATCCTGATGAAAAAGAATCTTGGTGTTGTACAGGCCGTATATCCCATGCCGGTATTGATTGTCGCTGCCTACGACGAAAATGGCAAGGTGAACGCCATGAACGCCGCGTGGGGGATGATTTGCAACAGCGACCGGATTGCGCTGTTCATCGACGAGGACCACAAAACGACCCAGAATCTTTTGAAAGCCAAGGCATTTACGGTCAGCATCGCGGATCGCGCACATATGGATGTGGCGGATTTCTTCGGCATTGCCACCGGAAACAAAATGCCGGATAAATTTGAGCGTACCGGCTATCATGCCAGCAAGAGCGCGTTTGTCAATGCGCCCGTCATTGATGAATTCCCGGTAGTGATGGAGTGTGAACTGGCGGAGGTGAGCAGCACAGATAGCTTCTATGCCATTGTCGGCCGTATCGTCAATACCGCCGCCGAAGAGTCGGTGCTCTCTGAGAACGGGAAGGTAGACCCCGCCCGCCTAAACGCTTTGATCTTCGACCAGTTTCAGCATGGGTATTATGTCTCCGGCGAGCAGGTGGGTAAAGCCTGGCACGAAGGCGCTGGACTCATGAAAAAGTGACGCCTGACAGCAGGCAACCAAAAAGATGGACCGGAAATCCTTTCTTTCGGTCCATCTTTCTTTTGTAGATCTCTTCTCAGAAGATCTCCGCCAGCGCTTCCAGCAGCCCATCCGGAAGGTGAAAAGAGCTGCATTCGCGCAGAATCGCCAGCGGTTCATGATGTGAGCGCAGCAGGCGAAACAGCCGGTCCTTGAGCTCGTAATCAATCTGCGCGCGGTTGAGCAGCGTCTCACAGTATTGGGCACGGTTGTTGGCGGCAAGGCAAACGCCGTCAGGAAGACTCACCGTGACGTCTCGCATATTGTCAATGGGCGGAAGTGTCACACGGAAACGGTGCTTTTGCGGGTCATAGACGGTTTCGGCCGAGAGAAGCTCCTTTCCGCAGCGCGCCAGGCACGAAGCGGGCCGGTCCACACCGCAGAAGGTGACGGTGATCCGCCGCGTCCTGTGCAGAGAGCGGGCGCCATGTACGACCGAAAGGGAGAACTCACTACCGGTCATACGCAGCGAGGTCAACAGGTATTCGCCCGAAGCATAACGGTCCGTCTCTCCGTCGTCCTCATAGAGATCAAACGCGCCATCCGCACCCACAAACACAAGAATCTCCAGGGCCTCAGGGATTGCGCCCTTCTCCTCAGGCGCCATCAGCGGCACAATGCCACCCGCCTTGGCCAGCACAGGAATGCTTTCCAGCGGCCGGTACAAGCGTCTCCTCCCTCCACCGTGATAAATTGTTCCTGTAAACAGGTCGTGATAGAGCCCATCCGGAAGCCAGGCATCTGCGCTGGCGAGCCTGAGCTCCGGAGACATGGGAGAGGTAATGGGGACGGCGATCAACTGATTGCCGAAGAGATACTCGTTGGGTACCTGGTAGGCGGCATCCTCACGCGGCCATGCATAATACATGGGCTGAATGAGCGGTTCGCCAAGGCTGTGGCACCGCCAGTTCATGCTGTAGAGATAGGGGAGAAGGCGGTGACGCAGCCTGAGAAACGCCGTCATGATGCCGCACACCTCAGGCCCATAGCGCCACGGCTCCTTGCCGTTAAACGGATTGGACGTGCTGTGCATGCGCAGAATCGGGGAAAAGACGCCGAACTGAAGCCATCTGGTTTGCAGCTCATCGTCACGCTTGCCATGCGTATGCCCTCCGATATCGTGACTCCACCACCCGTACCCAATGTTGGAAGCTGTCGCCGTAAAATAGGGCTGAAACTGCAGGGACTTCCAACTGATCACACTGTCGCCCGAAAAACCTGCCGGATAACGGTGACTGCCCGCTCCCGCGTATCGGGACAGGATAAACGCCCGTCTGCCCTCGCGCACGGCATCCTGTGCATGAAAATGATTGAGAAGCCACAGCGGGTCCATGCCTTCAATGGCACAGGCGCGCCCCTGCTGCCAGTCAATCCACCAGAAATCCACACCCTGCCGCTCCAGCGGGCGATGGAGCAGGTCAAAATATACCCGCCAGAACGCCCGGTTTCCCGGTTCAAAAGGAATCCGCTGACCGCGCGCAGCATCCCTTCCCAGCGCGGCCGCAGCCTGTGGATAGGCGACCTCGTGCGGCTGTATCCCCTCCGCGGGGTGCAGGTTGAGCGTTACCCTGAGTCCCCTCTGGTGAAGTGCCTTCAGAAACGAAGCCGGTTCGGGAAACAGCGCTTTGTCCCAGGTATAGCCCGTCCACCCCTTGTGGTCGGAGCCGTCGGAGCTGATGTGCCAATTCATGTCGATCACGGCCACGCTTAAAGGGATGCCGGACTTTTCAAACCGGTCCATGAGGGAGAGGTATTCTTCGGCCGTGTAGGTATGAAAACGGCTCCACCAGTTGCCCAGTGCATACCGCGGCAGCAGCGGCGTGGGCCCGCACAGGTGAAAGAAGTCCGCCAGCGCCTGACGGTATGCGTAGCCATAACTGAAAAAATACAGATCCTGATGGCCCGGGCGGGGCGGCTCAATCCAGCCGTCCTCTGTCAGCGCATAGGAAGTGCTGTCATCCAGCACGCTGTATCCCTGAAGGCGGGACAGGATGCCGGGCTCCAGCGGCACAGGACCGTCCGCCTCATCCAGCGTCCGCGCCGTGCCGCCCAGATTTTCTGTGAGCGCGTCCCCATAATGCCAGGTGCAGTAGATTCCCCGACATTCGGAGCGGTTTTCAATCCACAGCCCTCCGTAAGAAAACGGCCCTTCGTCATAGAATACATTCATGAACGCCGTCGAAAGCTCAATGCCGCGTTCCGTGCGCCACAGCCGGTGTTCAACCGGCGGAAATGCCCGGTTTTGCACCTTCTGCGTGGGACGGTCCTCAAAGATGCCATCGGGGGCATATTCCAGGCGAATCAGCTGCGGCGTCAGCAGCATCAAGCGGTACCGCTCTCCCTGAATCACGGTGGTCGGTTCGTTCATGGTGCCCCCTCCGTTTCGGAATCAATGACGATTGGCTCGCCCTTTACGCTCAGCAGGCCGCCTTCCACCTGCACTGTCTGGCGGCTCACCAGATCGCAATAACGCCCGTCCCGGAAGGGCACGCGCACGGGCGCACTTGTTCCCCTCGTGCTGAAAATGCCCATTAGCCGGCGTTCGCCCCTGGCATACATGGCTCGGAGGATGCCGTTTCCGGCATCCTGAACGCTGTAGCTGCCTTCCGCCATCAGCGGATGGCTGCGCAGCGTCCGCAATGCACGAAGCTGAGGCGAAATGTCCTCACCCGCCTGCCAGTCGATGGGATCCTTGTCAAACAGGCTGGGCCGGCTTTCGCAGCTTGCCTCCTGTCCGTTATAAATCAGCGTCATTCCCTTTTGAAAATAAAGGAATGCCAGCCAGTTCCGGCGCTGGAGGGCATCCGGCACAAGGAAGGCTGCGCGCGGGCGGTCATGGTTTTCCAGAAAGCGCAGCTTGACATAGTTGTCAGGATAGAGATACTCCTGTCGGGAAAGGGCAGCGGCGTAGGCGTCCAGCGGCTTTTCTCCGCACAGCAGGCTTACCCAGTCGTGATAGACGTCGTATTCATAGCTCAGGTCAAACGCCTGATAGATCTCGCTGTCCGACAGGCTAACCATACCCCGCGCGCGATTGCCGAGCGTGAATTCCGGCTCCACCGATTCGCTCAGCCACAGGCAGTCCGGCCGCACCCGACTTACCTCGCGCCGTGCGCGCAGCCAGAAATCCAGCGGCACAAGGGGCGCCACATCGCAGCGAAAACCATCCACCATGGAAGCCCACATCTTGAGCGTTTCAATCTGATAATCCCACAATTCCGATTGGTTGTAATCCAGGTCGATAATATCCGACCACTCGCCGATCCTGTTGCCAAAGCTGCCGTCCACCTTGTGATAGAACCATTCCGGGTGGTTCTGCGCCAGCCAGGAGTCCGGCGATGTATGGTTATAGACCACGTCGATGATCAGCCGCATGCCCAGGCGGTGAACCTCGCCGGCAAGGCGTTCAAAATCCTGCATGGTGCCGTATTCCTCATTCACGGCGCGATAGTCCCGGATGGCATACGGGCTGCCAAGCACACCCTTTCTGCATGTTTTTCCGATGGGATGAATGGGCAAGAGCCAGAGAATATCCACCCCCAAATCCCGGATGCGCGTAAGGTCCTCCCGCACCTTCTCAAAGGTACCTTCCTTGCTGTATTGCCGTACATATACGCAGTACATCACCTGCTGGCGAAGTGCCTTGCTGGTATCCCAGGCCATGCTGCCGCCTCCTGTTCTTTTCTGGTTTGATTTTTGTCTTTCTTCGCAAAACTTGCCTTTTCCTGCCATCAGCCCTTGACCGCTGCCGAAGCGATGCCCTCCACAAACCGCTTCTGAAAGATCAGATAACACAGAACCACCGGTACGATGGCGATAGCCGTCGCGGCAAACAACCCGGCGTAATCGGTGGAGTAGCGCCCGCTGAACATGTTGAGCGCTACGCTCAGCATGTTTTTGCTCTCCGTACGAATCATCAGGTACGGCCAGAGATAATCCTCCCAGGCCCAGAGAAACTGAAAAATGGCCAGGCTGGAAATGGTGTTTCCAAGCATGGGCAACATAATGCGGTGAAAGATGTAGCCGGCGCTGGCGCCATCCATCCGTGCCGCTTCCAGCAGCTCATCAGGGACAGTGGCACAGCTCTGGCGCATCAGAAAGATACCGAACGGCGTAAACAGGCTGGGGATGAGCAGGGCTCTCCAGGTGTCCAGCCATCCCAGCTGCTGCATCATGGTGTAGCGCGGGATGATCGTCACCACGCCCGGTACCATCATGGTCGCCAGAATGGCGCCGAAGAGCGCGTCGCGTCCACGAAAACGGTACTTGCACAGAACAAAGCCACTGATTGCGCTGGTGTAGAGCGTAAGCGCCGTCAGCAGCATGGCATAGGTCAGGCTGTTGGCGAAATACCGAAGAAAATTCATCTTCTCAAGCGCATTCAGATAATTTTCGAAAGAGGGGTGAAGGGGCAGAAAATGCTGCTCCAACGCGCTGATCTCGGCATTGGATTTGAAAGACGACGCAAGCATCCATAGAAAAGGCAGTATGGTGACGACGCTGCAAGCAAGCAGCGCAGCATTCAGTGCGAGGGACTGGAACTTTCGTTTCTGCATCGTTGCGCCTCCTATGCCTTAACCCCGCCGCTAAACCGGAAGGACAGGGCCGTGAGCGCGGCGATGATCACAAAGAGAATAAAGGAGATGGCGGAAGCATAGCCAAAGTTGTATTTGACAAATGCCTGATCGTAAATGATATAGGAAGCCAGATACGTCTTTGTGCCCGGGCCGCCCTGAGTGAGCACCATCACGGGAATATAGGTCTGAAAATAGGAGATCAGAGAGGTGATGACGATGAAAACCATGGTGGGCTTCAGCAGGGGCAGGGTAAGGAAGGCGAAGCGCTGTGTCGCGGAGGCGCCGTCCATCTCCGCCGCCTCGTAGCAATCGGCCGGCAGAGAGTACAGCCCGCCCAAAAGGATCACCACCGCGTAGCCGAAATCCTTCCAGACGGTCAGCAGCAAAATGGCGCTCATCGCGTAGCGCGCATCAAAGAGCCAGTTGATCTTCGTGCCCAAAACCTGGTTGAGCAGGCCAAATTGCGGATCATACATGAATTTCCATACGAAAGCGACCGCCACCATCGGGGTGATCGTGGGCAGGTAATACAAAGTGCGGTACAGCGACCGATGGCGAATCAGCCTGGTATAGAGGGCCAGGGCCAATGCCATGCCGATGACCAGCCGCGCCACCACCGCAACCGCTGCAAACAGCGCCGTATTACCCACGGACTGCCAGAACAGGCTGCTGTTAAGCACCATCTGCCAGTTTTTCAGGCCGGTAAAGCGGTACTGTCCCTTCAGTGGATTCCACAGGTGAAAGCTGCCCACAAAGGCCATGAGAATGGGAATGAGATAGAAAATTGAAAAAAACGCAATCAGTCCTGCGACGACCGTGTTGCGCAGGACGATTTCGCTGCGACTTTGCAGCGGATGGATTTGGTGTCTGCGCGCCATCAGGCGGGCGCCTCCCTTCCCCAAAAGGGCCGGTGGGAGGGGTAAACCCACCGGCCCGTGCGGTCATGGCAGATTGTGCTTTATTTCGCTTCGTCCGCGTACTGGTACTGCGGCTCGACGGAAACAAATTCACTCATTGCCAATTCCTCGTTGCAAAGGTCCTCGGCGTTTTGCAAGGCGGTCTCAACGTCCTCGCCGTTGTAGAAGATGTTTTCCAGGGCAATCTTCATGTTGTTTTCAACCGCGCTGGGCATGGGGCCGGGCCAGATGTAACGGTCGATATGCTCGGCCAGCACGGCGATGCTCGACACGCTGAGGATGTCCTCGTCCTGTGCCAGAGACCGCTTGGCCGGGAAGACGGAGTTGGCCAGGCAAAACTCCTTTTGGAGCGCGTCGTTGGCCAGGAAGAAGCGCACGATATCCTGGGCTACCGCCTGCTGATCCGCCGGCGCGTTTTTGTTGATGCCAAAGGTGGATTCGCCATTATAGCGGTGATAGGCATAGGGGACTTCCTCGGTAGGGGTGGGAATTTCAAAACTGCCAAAGTCGGTTTCGGGCCACAGGCTCTTGAACAGGTTGTGCATGAACCCCCAGCCCAGGTACATGGCCACCATGCCCTGACCAAAGTTGTCGCCGGAGTTGTTGCCAAAATTGTAGTCGCCGCTGCCGTCTACCTCATAGATATCCTTCATGCGATTGACAACCGTGCGGATGGCTTCGTTATTGAAGGTTACCTTGTTATCCTCCGTAAACAGGTTCTGCCCGTACTGATACTGCATGCCCAGCACATCGCCCTGAGCGCCGCCGTTAAAGCTGAATCCCGCCTGCACCAGTTCGCCGTTTTCGTCCCGGATGGTCAGCTTTTTGGCCACCTCGCGGAACTGGTCCCACGTCTTGGGAATGTCGGCCTCGGTCAGCCCGGCGGCGGCCCACATGGCTTTGTTGTAATACATGGTTGCCGTCATCATGCCATAGTCCGTATAGTAGACCTTCCCGTCGATTTCATGTGCAGAAACGCCCACAAAGTCGGCTTCCATATCCTCCAGGGGAATATCATAAGGCGCCAGATAACCGATCAGGTTTTCATGATAGCTGTTGTGTACGTTGAAGATGGCGGGGCCGTCCGTGCCCTGCAGGGCCAGAGGCAGCTTTGTCCAGTAGTCCTCGTAGGGGTTCTCCACGAGAGTGATCTTTACGTTGGGATGAATGGCCGTGTATTCGTCCACCACTGCCTGAAACAGGTTGGCCGCGCCCGTCCAATACCAGAATTCAATGGCGATGTCCTCCCCGTTGTTGACCGGAACGGAGGGATCATACTGAATGGCGCTTCCAATGACCGCATCGCCTTCGGCCGCGGCGACGCCCACGGTGAGAAACATGGCCATTGCAAGCAGCAGGGAAAGCAGACGCCTGAGATTTTTCTTCATGATTGAATCTTCCCTTCCGATATTTTTCTTTCCGCCTGACTAGTATAGCGGTAAACTTAATTCTATTATAACCCTCTGGTACCCTTTGTCAATAGTAAAATAAAAAATTAAATAAATATAAAGAAATGTTTTTCTGCCTGAACGTTTCTTTCGCACAAGCAAGAGGGAGGTTTATTAAACTATATTCCATTGAAAAGAGTCAATAAAACTTGCAAATCAATTTTATATTGCAATTCTCCTTCAGATTATGGTAGCATGGTTTATAAACCTTTGCAAGGAGGATGCCTATGGTTACGCTCAAGGACATTGCTCAGGAAGCCAATGTTAGCGTCATGACGGTTTCCAACGTCGTCAACGGCAACCTGTCCAAGGTGTCGAAAGAAAAAGCAGCGCAGATTCAGGAGATTATCCGACGGCGCAACTACGTGCAAAACGCCAGTGCGCGCAACCTTGCCAAGGCCAATTCAAACATCGTGGCCATCATGCTGCGCAATATCGGCAATGAAAATGCGCTGAGCGGGCCGCATAACGCAGCGCTGGTGGGACAGATGATCCGGCTGCTTCAGGAAGGCGGCTTTTATGCAATGGTCAGCCTAGTGGAAAACAAGGCCGATATCGCCAAAACTCTGCGGGCCTGGAATGTGCGGGGCGCGGTTTTTCTGGGAATGTTTGATGATGAAATTGAGCAAATTTATGCTGCCTCCAAGGCCCCTATGGTGTTTGTGGACAGCTACAGCAACGTACGCAGGATCTGCAGCGTGGGCATTGACGATTACCGGGGCGGACGACTGGCGGCCCGATGCCTGATAGATCATGGGCACGTCCGTCTTGCCTTTGCCGGACCTGCACAGCGCGCTACGGGCGTCATCCAGCAGCGTCTCGCCGGGTTTATGGACGAATTGACTGTCCACGGCCTTTCGCTGGAGCCGAAACATCGGATTGTTGTGGAATCCGACAATGATCCGCAGGCAATTTCTGCCGCAACGGATGCGCTGTGCGCCATGGCCGGCAGTATAACCGGCGTCTTTGTAACCAGCGATCAGCTTGCCATGGGGCTGATGGGCGCGCTGGCAGAGCGCGGGATTTCTATTCCCCGCGATATGTCGATCATCGGATTTGACAACATTCCTGTGAGCGGGCAAATCTATCCTCCGCTGACGACCATCGGGCAGTGCCTGGAGCAAAAGGCAACGCTTGCCATAGAAATCCTACAGCGTCAAATTGAATGCCGGGACACGCCCGCAGAAGTACGGGTGTTGGATGTAGAGCTCATCGAGCGCGCCACAGTCTCCGCTCCCCGGACGTGAGCATATCCTGGTCGGACGAACGGTTTTCTTTCTTCTGTGACAGGGCTTGCCGGTTCCACCCATAAAGACATAGCCTGCGCACGTAGGACTGCTTCTTTCCTATTTTAGAACGAGGCGAATGGTTCTTGCCGACTGCCATAAAGAAGGCGCAAGGAAGGAAAGCAGAAGCAGGCCTCTTGAAGCTCGTGCAGGAGTACAGCAAAGATCAGCATAATGATCCGGGGATGACCTGCAGAATTCATCCCTGCTGAAATCGATGAAGAGCCCAAAGAACAAACCCGAAGACATCTGCAAGTGCCTGCACGCAGGCACGCTGTCCGAATGCTTTGGGGGGACGACCATCTCCATGCGTGTGCAGCGGCAAAGCGTGGTTAGTTGCTTCATCCGCCATCCGGACGGACGTGTAACCTGCCCGATGGGGCAGGAGCTGTTCAAGCATCGCAAACGGGAGCATGGAACGGTCAACGGAAGCCGGGAAGCCCGCCGCACCTGCCCCAATCGCTGCACAGACTCGCACAAAACAAAGCCGGTGAGCATCGGGCCAAGCAGAAACATTGTCGCTGTGCGCATGTACGGCCACCCGAATCATCCTTCAGCAGCTGCCGCCGGGCTTTCAGCCTCACAACAGCCTGGGGAGGCTGCAAAAGCCCGCTTGTGTGGGTGATCCTCCGGCGCAACCCGGAAGACATGCAGCGAAGAAAGGAACCGGCCGAGCATCCCTTTGGGATGGTGAAGTGGTATGACGGGGCTCTTTTCTTCCTGTGCAGGGAAAAGGAGATGGTGCGCACCGAAATGGCCCTCAGCCTTCTCGGTTACAATCTACGCCGCGCCATCAACCTGTTGGGCGCAGGCGCTCTTGTCGCGCACTTTAACGCAAGAAACCGGAAAAACAGGGAATGAAAGGCCCCTTCTTTTTGCTTTTTCAAACATTTCATGTAAAAATGCACAATAAAAAGTCTGAAAACCGTAGTTTTCAGACAAATTGTGGTGGAGCTAAGGGGATTCGAACCCCTGGCCTCTACAATGCGAATGTAGCGCGCTACCAACTGTGCTATAGCCCCATATCATCAACTGAACCCGTTCCGTTCAGCCAACGTATGGTATTATACCAAAGTGAAAATAAAAAAGCAATACCTAAAAATGATTTTTTGCCTGAAAGTTGTAGCGCCGCAATGCATATTGCACAGAAAAGAAAAAGTGTCCGGCACCATAATCTGGTATTGTTCGATCGTGCACCGGCCAGTAACTGCATGACAGCATAACATAGGGGATAAACTACCGCTTTGTTTTGTTGGGGGGTTATGATACATGTCAATATGCAAGGATAAGTGAAGCCCTTTCTACGTCTCTTTGGCCTCTGCGCTGCATTCACTCGGACCATACAGCCACCCAAACCAGCCTTCCCAGAATGATTTCAAACCCACCGATGAGATACACCGGTGGAATACTGAACAGGAAAGCGGGAAGTCGTGAAACTTCCTTTCTGTATCGTATTTTAGGAGGCCCACATCTGATTCATTTAGCTGAGAAAGCCCAGAAAGGACGTGGGGTGAATGAGGAAAGCATACAATTGATGCAGGAAACCAAAGGACGAGGCTGGAATATAAAAAGAACAGTTCCAAGTAAGGAAACGAATAATGGAGGGATAGGAAGATGAAAGTAGTCATTGTCGGCGGCGTTGCAGGAGGAGCAAGCGCCGCGGCGCGTCTCCGGAGGTTGGATGAGTCCGCTCAGATTATTGTATTTGAGCGGTCTGGATATGTATCTTATGCCAACTGCGGACTGCCTTATTACATCGGCGGTATTATTGAAAATCGCGATCTGCTTACTTTGCAGACCCCCAAGAGCTTCAAAAGCCGTTTTAATATTGATGTGCACGTCCATCACGAGGTCGTCGCCATTCATCGGGACCGCAAGGCTGTCACGGTACGAAATCTGGAGACGGGCGCGGAATTTGAGGAAACCTATGACAAGCTGATACTTTCCCCGGGGGCGAGGCCTATTCGTCCGCCCATGCCCGGGTTGGAGTCCAAGCGTCTGTTTACGCTTCGCACAGTGGAGGATACTCTGCAGATCCGCGATTTTGTAGAGAAAGAAAAGCCGCGGCACGCCGTGCTGGCGGGTGGTGGATTCATCGGGCTTGAATTGGCGGAAAATCTTTGCGAAATGGGCGTTGAGGTCACGATCGTCCAGATGCTGGACCAGCTGCTGACACCCCTTGACAAGGATATGGCATCCTTTGTTCATGCGCGGTTCCGTGCAAAGGGGGTGCACCTGATGCTCAAAACAGCTGTAAGCGGCTTTGAAGAGCGCGAAGGATGCATCCTGACACATGTAGATGGGGGAGAGCCCCTCTGTTCAGAAATGGCTATTCTGGCCATTGGCGTATCGCCAGATTCCAGCCTGGCACGCGAAGCCGGGCTAGCGCTCGGCGCACGCGGAGCCATTTCTGTGGATGAACACATGCGCACATCCGACCCCGATATCTATGCCGTAGGCGACGCTGTGCAGGTGCGAAACGCTGTGACCGGTTCTCTGGGACTGGTATCGCTCGCCGGACCGGCCAACAAACAGGGGCGTATTGCCGCCGACCATCTCTGCGGACTGGATAGCGCGTATCACGGAGCTTATGCTTCCTCTGTCATCAAGGTGTTTGACATGACGGCCGCCGCAACCGGAATCAATGAACACGCGGCTAAGGAAGCGGGCCTCTCTTACGAAAAGATTGTTCTTTCCCCAGAAAACCACGCCTCCTACTATCCTGGCGGACGTGCCATGACCATCAAACTTCTCTATGAGAAGGAATCGCTGCGTATTCTGGGCGCTCAGATTGTAGGTTTTGATGGCGTGGATAAGCGCATCGACGTCCTCGCAACCGCCATGCAGGCCGGAATGAAAGCCCCCGAACTGGCGTGTTTGGATCTGGCCTATGCGCCGCCTTACTCCTCAGCCAAGGACCCGATAAACATGGCCGGTTTTATTGCAGAAAACATCGAAACAGGCAAGGTGAAGCAGTTCCATTACGAGGATCTGGCCGATCTGCGCAGCCGTCCCGGCGTTATGCTGCTGGATACGCGAACCGTGGGGGAGTATGCCGCAGGGCATGCTGAGGGCTTTATCAATATTCCGTTGGACAGCCTGAGAGACCGGCTTGCCGAGCTGGATGCACATCAGCCCGTTTATGT
>ENA-OPBO01000472-OPBO01000472.1-human-gut-metagenome-genome-assembly--contig:-NODE-472-length-34594-cov-4.085555_pt1 | contig 34594 bp, 29 predicted proteins | sample MGYA00241071_ERZ501458 | MGnify/ENA primary metagenome ERZ501458 (study PRJEB25962, sample SAMEA2042509) | human gut metagenome | biome: human gut; feature: human-associated habitat; material: faeces... | reverse complement strand
AACATGGAAAAGGGCATCTACGACGCGGAGAGCCGCTTCTTCGCGCCATATTACCGCCAGGCCGGACTGAGCGTATACGAGCTGCCGGCGGAGGAGCGCGAGCCCTATCTCGCGCTGGCCTATGAGGACGTGTGCGCGGCCTTCGACTACTATCTGGAGCACTATAACGAGGGGCGGCCCATCATCGTCGCGGGCTTCTCCCAGGGCGCGGACATGTGCCTGCGCCTTCTCAAGGACCGCTTTGCCGACGAGGAGGTGAACCGCCTGCTCGTGGCCTGCTACGCCATAGGCTGGAGCATCACGGAGGAGGAGATAGCGGAGTATCCCAACCTGCGCTTTGCCACGGGCGAGGACGACACGGGCGTGATCATCTCCTTCAACAGCGAGGCGGAAAGCGTGCAGGATTCCCTGCTGATTCCGGCGGGCACGCGATCGCTGGCCATCAACCCGCTCAACTGGCGAACCGATGCGACCCCTGCCTCCAGGCAGGAGAATCCGGGCGCGTGCTTTCCCGACTACAGCGGGGAGATCGTCACGGAGATTCCCCATCTGACCGGGGCCTATATCGACCCTGTGCGCGGCAGCCTGAAGGTGCCCGACGTATCGCCCGCGGACTATCCCCCGGGGCTGTCCCTGTTTTCCGAGGGCGTGTATCACCTGTATGATTATCAGTTCTTTTACCGAAGCCTGCAGGAAAACGTGGCTGTACGGCTAAACGCCTACCTGCGGGCGCACGCGGCGCGGTGAGCGCGGCGGCGGACACGCCGCAAAGGGAGGACCGCATGATGTTTCAAGATGCTGTGGCGGTGGTCACAGGCGGCGCGAAGGGCATCGGCAAGGTCATCGCGCAGGAATTCAAAAAGGCCGGCGCGCACGTATGCGTGATCGACCTGCTGCCAAATGATTATTTCGTGGGCGACGTGGGCGACAAGGCGGCGCTGGAAGCCTTTGCGGCGAAAGTGATCGCGGATTACGGGCGGGTGAACGTGCTGGTCAACAACGCCCTGCCCCTCACGCGCGGGCTGGATACGTGCACCTATGAGGAATTCAATCAGGCGCTGCGCGTGGGCGTGACGGCTCCGTTCTACCTGACAAAGCTGTTTTCGCCCTGTTTTGCGCCCGGCGCGTCCATCATCAACATTTCCTCTTCGCGTGACCGCATGAGCCAGCCGCAGACGGAGAGCTATACCGCAGCCAAAGGCGGCATCGCGGCGCTGACGCACGCCCTTGCCGTGAGTCTGGCCGGACGGGTGCGGGTCAATTCCATCTCTCCCGGCTGGATTGACACGGCCTTCACCCGCTACGAGGGACCGGACGCATCCCAGCATCCCGCGGGGCGCGTGGGGCATCCGCTGGACATCGCCAACATGGTGCTGTATCTCGCATCCGACAAGGCGGGGTTCATCACGGGCGAAAACATCTGCATCGACGGCGGCATGACCCGCCAGATGATCTATCACAACGATTTTGGCTGGACGCTGGAGGAGAAGCGTTGAAAGCTATTCCCGCCGCCACGCAAGCCCCCGGAAGGCGGTGCAGGCCATGGCCGGTGAATGCGGCGCGGGGATCTTTCCGCCCAGCCGTAGACAGAATACGATCCGGACGGCTTTGCGTCCGGAATCCGCGGTTTTTCGTTCCCTCCCCCCGCTGGTCCAGCGCGCCCGTGAACAGCTGACTCGTGGTAAGCGGGGTTTCTACGTCTGCACCTGTGCATGGGGCAAAAGGAATCGCCCGCATGGCGCGGGAGATGGACGGCGCTGGGCCGGGGGCCTTGGGCTGCCGGGGTTATGATGCGTTTGGTCCCTTTTCGCTGCCGGGCGACACCGGCCGGGGGACAACACGACGAACCTGGCCTCAGTCGGGCCAGGGCATTCATTCTCGGCAATGTGAACCGGGCCGGGCGCCGCGGCCCATCCGGCCGGCATCGCTCACCTGGCGCATGCAAAAAAGGTCCGCCGCAGAATGGCAGAGGAGCATAAAGAAGTATTGCGAAAATACTAACCTATGCCAAGTGAACGGGAAATATGAAACCTCTATGTGAATGGACGAACCATTTGCATAGAGGTTTTCTTTTGCTTCTTAAAATTTTTCAGCGTCCGCAGGACGCGCAGCCGTCACCGAATGGGGACGATCTTGGGGGCTTGGGGGGAATCCCTCAACAAGCATTTTGGCCGGTGCAATCCGGCCAAAATCGCAAACATGTACATGTTTGCATTGCTTGCCACTTTTATCCCGAATTCGGGATAAAAGTGGTTATACCGAAAGTTGGATTATCCCGAAACCTTATTTTTCAGCCTGTTTCCATGCCGGTTCCGTCAAAAAAATTCGGGATAACTTTTCCTCCCTTTTGAGCTGTTTTCAATACTTTTTCATCGGAAGCTTCCCAACATTCGGGATAATCTTATAGCTTCCCATACAGCCATCCTTGATAATAGTTTACAGCAGGAAGTTTACCTGACTATATCAAGGAGGCTGTGCTTATGAAAACACAAAAGCAAACCATTAACGAGATGATCGCCCAGATCGTTGCTGAGGCAAGAAAGCTGGGCTACAGCGAAGCAACCATTTGGAGAAATATCACGCCCAAATTTCAGACTGTTGCCGTTTATTATGAAAAAAGAGGCGTATGTTTCTATGACCCGGCAATCACCAGGGAACTTGTGGATCTTCAGAAAGAACGTCTGGATCGGGAAGAAATCTCCATCCACTACTACAAACGGGTAAAATCGGCGGCAAACCGCCTGGACGAGTTCTATCTGACGGGAACCTTGCATTTAAATATGCCAAAGCATGGGACAAAGTATCCGATCTCGGAGGATAACGAGAAGCTCATCGACCTTTTCCTGGATTATAAAGGCTATGGCCCGAATACCAGGGATGATGTGGTGTGGGTAGTCCGCAGATACCTGCATTACTTTGAATCTTTAGGGTATGCTTCCCTGGAATGGGTGACGGTAGAACAGGTCCGGGAATTTATCCTGAAAACGGCGGCGGAAGTAAAAACCTCCAGCCTGCATAACATCCTGCTCTATCTGAAACATTTCCACATATTTCTGAAAGAAAGCAGCCTCCCGGCCCCGGATTGTGTTGAGCTTTTCTCCTACCGGGTCTATCGAGATATGCCAATCCAAAGCTATGTGACGGATGAGGAGCTGGACCAGATCCTACGAGTGATTGATACAGACAGCGAGACGGGAAAACGGGACCGGGCAATCATTCTTCTTGCAGCAACAACAGGTCTGCGGGCCGGGGATCTGATCCGGATAAAACTGACAGATATTGACTGGCGAAAAGGAGAAATCCGACTTCTTCAAAGGAAAACAGGGCGTGTAAGCTATACCCCGCTGGTTAAGGAGACGGGAGAAGCCTTGCAGGATTATATCCTGAATGCAAGGCCGCGCTCTGAGAGCCCGGAAGTATTTTTGCGCCTGGTTGCCCCCAGGACGGGGCTGGCGGATGCGGTCAGCATTGGATGTATGTTTCAGCAATACCAAAGAAAAGCCGGGATTTACCGCCATGCCTTTGATGGGAAAGGGTTCCACGGACTCCGGCGGCGGCTGGCAAAAAAGCTTTTGGTGACAGGAACGCCGCTTACAACCATCACACAGATCCTGGGGCATGACGATCCAAAGTCTGCAAGGCAGTACCTTTCCCTTGATACCCGCAACTTAAAAGAATGCGCCCTTGATTTTAAAGGCATCCCCCTGGAAAGGGGGCTGGAGGGATGAATGATAAGTTTGCCAGTGGATTTGCACAGGATCTGGAAAGTATGATCGCTTTGAAATGCGCCCTCGGTTATTCCGAAAACACTTACCTGGAAAGGGCCAAAAGTTTTGACCGCCATTGCTTTGAAGTATATCCCGGCCAGCAGGAGCTTACCCAGGCCATTGTGCTGAGCTGGCTGAAGCCAAAACCGGGGAAATCACCGCAGACCATCCACGGGAAGGCAGCTTTTGTCAGGGCGTTGGGGAAATATCAAAAATCTATAGGGAAAGCGGCATATATCCTCCCAGACCGGTTTACTGCCGGAGGCATTGTATTCATTCCTTATCTGTTTGGGGATGATGAGCTGGCAGCGCTGTTCCATGAAATCGATTGTTACCAGTATCCACGCGACCCATTCCGTCCGCTTCTGCTCCGTACATACTTTCGGATGACCTATACCTGCGGTCTGCGGCCAAATGAAGGGAGAAATCTTAGGCGAAACGAGGTTGATTTAAACAGCGGAGAGGTTCGGATCATTGAAACAAAATGGCGTAAAAGCAGAACCATTGTAATGTCTGAGGACATGCTTTCCCTTGCAAGGTCTTATGCCAGCATCCGGGACGCCGCGTTTCCGGAAAGCGCATATTTCTTCCCCGCACCGGATGGCGGCCCCTATTCCGCCCAGAAGATACAGGGGAAATTTAAATGGTTCTTTACCCGCACAAAACCGGGAATTCCCAAAGACCTTCTTCCTGCCGTCCGGGTATATGACCTCCGTCACCGATTCGCAACGGCTGTCCTGAACCGCTGGCTGGATGAAAAGAAAGAACTTTCCACACGGCTTCCTTATCTGCAGACATACATGGGCCATAAGGATTGGGAGGCAACCGCGCACTACGCCTACGCGGATACGGAAGCCAAGCGGAAAGCGATTGAAAAAGCCATGGGTACAGGCCTTGCCGGTACGGAATCAGTGAATTACACGGTTAGCGATGAAGATATGCTAAGACGGCTCTACGGTCTGTGATGCAGGAAAAAGATTATCCCGAATTTTAGGAATATATCGTTCCGATCCCAGCGGAAATGTCTTAAAAGTATGGAAAAGTTATCCCGAATCTTTTTATAAAAAGCTGGTGAGCAAGCGGCTTCTTCTAAAGTTTCGGGATAATCCAACTTTCGGTATAACCAATTTGTGAAAACTGCCTATGAATATAGCTGAATTTCTAATTGCTTTGAAGCAATACCCGAACTGTTTGCGGTGTTTCTCCAAACTTCTGCTGAAAAGCATGATAAAAGTTAGATACCCCGTGATAACCAACTGCTTTTGCGATGTCGCCAGTGGACATATCGCTTTTTTCAAGAAGCTCCAGAGCAAGTTCCATCCGCAATGCCCGAATGTATTCCCCAATGCTTTTGCCTTCTGTAAGCTGAAATGCTTTTTGGAGCTTGTTTTTGTTAAGAGCAACGCTTTTGCTAAGTTCAAGAATTGTGGGAACACTGCCGATGTTTTCTTTAATCAATCGTTTTGCCTGTAAAACGGCTGCAATTTCATCTTCACTTAGGTAAACAGGCGAAGCCGAAGTATATCGCTGCATCAAATCCAGCAGATAACTCGCAGCAGTCAATCCCTGTCCACGCATCCAAAGCTGAAATGCGTCTCCTGCAAGTGGGCAATTTTCAATACGCCGATAGACAGATAACAACTCCGGCGAATGAATCTCATTGCAGGTTAGAGATTGTTTAGCATCCTCCCAAAAGCTGTCATAAAGAGACACATTATTTTCTCGAAAAAAAGATTCCTGAAAATACATTCCCCGAAACCGGAGTCGCTGCCCACCGGATATTTTCATAAAAAGAGGAACCGGAGAATTAAAAACATAGCAGTCTATGCCGTTGCGGGATTTCCTCATTTCGGATTTTCGGTTATAACTAATCATTTGTCCTTCTTCCGTAAAGCCGATTCCTATATATCTCTGTTGGATTTGCGAACGGAACACTATATCCTTTGGAAATATAACGTCAACAGAAGCCACACAAAAACCATGCAAATCTCCCCAAAACCGGACATAGGAAGTCTTATCGAAAAAAGTAAACAAAGTGCAGTTCCCAATTTCTTTTTGTTCGGCTCCCAGAGAACCATAAAACAGCAATGTTTCATCTATATTATGAATTGTAATCATAGTAATCACCTCTATACGGAAATGGCACATCTTTTTCTATTTTGGCACGATTTTTGGTTAGCAAAAACTAACTGTTGAGATAAAGTATATCAAGAAAACCGCTTAAAATCAAGGGGTTTTCGAACAGCATAGGATAATAGCGTTGTGTTTTAGGCACTGTAAGGCCGCTTGACGGAAAGCAGGAAGTGTTGCATAATGTCCGTTGGTTAGCTTGCGCTAACCAACGATAAACACTTGTCTTTCCGAACAGCAAATCTGAAAGGCAGAGAAAGGAGAACTATGAAAGAGACAAAGAAAAACGCTGTCCTGCGGGTATTCCAAACCGCGCGATGCAGTTCTGCCCGATATATCATTGGCGTAGCCTGTTCCTCTGTCAGCATATTGCTGTCGGGCGTTCCATTCTATACGATCTACCAAATCGTCCGTATCTTTCTGGAAGCGTCCTTAAACAATACGGCTGTAGACGTGTCCGCTGCATGGCTGTGGGCGGGAATTACGCTGGCAAGTATTGCCGTTGGCATAGTGCTTTCAATTATCGGCAGTTTTGTTTGCCATTCCTGTGCCTTTCATGCGCTTTATGACCTGCGTATGAGAATATTGAATCACATGGGCAGATTAAATCTGGGCTTTTTCACAGGAGGGCAATCCGGTGCGGTACAAAAGACCATGAATGATAACATCGAGAAAATGGAAAATATTATCGCCCACGATATATCGAACCTCATAGGAGCCGGTCTTTTGCTGGTTTCGCTGTCGGCGCTGCTGTTTTCCATCAATGTACCGCTTGCTTTGACGATTGTTGCCCCATTGTTGCTCGCGTTTATCATTCAGTTTTCGACTTTTGGAGGGAAACGTGGGCAGAAGATTTGGACGGATCTCAACCGTTCTTCCACAGAACTGGACGCGGCATTTTCAGAGTATGTGTCCGGGATGGAGGAAGAAAAAATCTTTGGAAAGCCGGAGGCTGCAGCTTTACGGCTAACCAATCTGATAGAGAAAAATCGGAAAAGCATGATGGCTTACTTAAAACGGGTTACGCCTATTTACGGCGCTTACAAAACCATCACGCTTTCTGTACTGGCCTTTCTTTTGGCTGTGGGATGTGTCCTGCTGTATCTGAATCCCGGCGATCACAGCTTGATGATGGAACTGTTGATGTTTCTGATTGTCGGCCCGGCAGTCATCAGCCCACTGATGGAATTGGTGGAGTTTGGCGCAGATCTTCGGAATCTGGCTGTGCGGATGGATCAAATCGAGGACGTTATGAAGATGGAACCGATAGCGGAAGGCACGTGCGATACCCCGCCGGTTTCTGCGGAGCTTAGCTTTCAGGATGTGAGTTTTTCCTACCAAAAAGCGGCTGACCCTCTGCGGCGCATGGCACTGGAGCATGTCACAATGCACATTCCGGCTGGTTCTTTCGCGGCTTTAGTCGGACCGTCGGGCGGTGGAAAATCCACAGCCGGTCAACTGCTGGCAAGATTTTGGGATGTGGATAGCGGAAGCATTTCCATTGGTGGAAAGGATATACGGGATTATTCCACCAAGGCGCTTATGAATACGGTTGCCTTTGTATTTCAAGATACCTATATATTCGCTGAAAGTGTGTACGACAATATCGCCATGCACCAAAATGTAACTCAAGAAGCAGTTGAGTATGCTGCAAAGGCCGCACGCTGCCACGATTTTATTCAAGCATTACCGGAAGGCTATCACACCAAATTAGGTGACGGCGGGCACAAATTATCCGGTGGAGAAGCGCAGCGCATTGCCATTGCAAGAGCGATTCTGAAAAACGCCCCGATTGTCGTGCTGGATGAAGCGATGGCTTTTACGGATGCAGAAAACGAGCTTGCATTGCGGGAAGGTATGGCAGAACTACTGAAAGGAAAAACAGTTCTGATGATCGCGCATCGCCTCTACTCCATCCAAGACGCAGATATGATTTTCGTTTTGGAAAACGGACGGCTGAAAGAAAGCGGGACGCACAAAGACTTGCTTCAAAAGCATGGCCTGTATGCCCATCTGTGGGACATTCAAAACGAAACCGAAAGCTGGCGAATGAAAGGAGGGGCAGTGCATGTTTCAGATAATCCGGCAATTCACCTTCCATAGACCGAAGGAAATCATTCAGCCTACCGTATGGCTGTTTCTTTCGCAGGCGTGCAGTATGCTTCCAGCAATTCTGGCGTATATGGCAATCTATACGCTGGGACAGGCTTTTGTACCGCCGTACACATTGGATTTGCAGCTTCTTATCACGCTTGCTGCCATAGGTTTGGGATATATCCTGCTTCAATACGCAATAGAGCTGGTTTCCTATTATTTCACTTACGGGCGTGCCTACAGTGATACGGCGAAAAAACGGGTGGCATATATCCAAAAGCTGCGCCGCCAGCCGCTGGGATTCTTTTCTTCCAAAGAATCGGGGGAGCTGATTAGTTCCTTTGCCAATGATTTTTCAAATGTGGAATACACGCTCTGCTACTGGCTGCCCTATCCCATTGGTGTTGGGGCGCTGCTTGCAATTTCCATTGTATGGATCTGTCTGTATGACTGGCGAATGGGAGTCGCCATGTTTGGTATACTGCCGGTTTGCGCGGCGCTTATGTTCGGGATTGCCCGGATCAAAGAAAAACACAGCAGGCAGGTCATGGAGGCAAAAAACCATGCGGCTACACAAATCAATGAATATCTTCATGGTATGAAAGACCTGAAGGCATACCACCGTACAGGAGACGGATTTCATGCTTTGGAAACGGCCATGCGGAAATTGCGGGATGAATCGCTGAAAGAAGAAGCAGTTGCAGGCAGCTTGTCCACCTTGTGTTCTTCTTTGGTTAAGTTCATTGTTCCCATTACGGCTGCGGTTGGGCTTTATCTGCTGATCGGCGGCACACTGTCTGTTTTAGATTTTGCAGGCTTTCTCGTTTTAGCGACTAAACTGGTAGAAGCGGAGTTGATGATTGTCACCAGCATATCCGCGCTGCGCGGGATGCTTCCTTCCGGCGAGCGGTTAGACAAGGTGATGACAACAGACGAACCGACGGGGGAACAACAGATAGAAACCGGAAATTCCTACTCCTTTGAGAATGTTTCTTTTCATTACGCAAAAGGGCAAGAAATTATCCAAGGTGTTTCCTTTGATACGCCTTCCGGTTTGCTGACTGCATTGGTAGGACCATCAGGAAGCGGAAAGTCCACCCTGCTTCGCCTGATGGCGCGGTTTTGGGATTATCAGACCGGGCATATCTGGATGGATGGCAAAGACATTCGTGAAGTTCAAACGGACAGTCTGCTTTCCAACATTTCTATGGTCATGCAGAACGCCTATTTATTCCGTGGAACCATTCGGGATAATCTTTGTTTTGGCAATGAGAGCATTGCGGAGGAACAGATGATAAAGGCGTGTAAGCAAGCCTGCTGCCATGATTTTATCTCTGCCCTGCCGGAAGGATATGACACGGTTGTCGGGGAAGGCGGAGCGACGCTCTCCGGTGGTGAGCGTCAGAGGATTTCTCTTGCCAGAGCATTCCTAAAAAATGTGCCAATCCTTCTGCTGGACGAACCGACGGCCTCTTTAGACGCGGATAATGAGGCCATGGTGCAGAAAGCATTGGACGAGATTTCCAAAGAGCGCACGGTCATTATGATTGCGCACCGGTTAAAAACCGTGCGTGGCGCAGAACAAATCCTTGTATTGCAGGATGGAAAGATCGTACAGAAAGGAACCCATGACCAGCTTGCCGGACAAGAAGGGCTCTATGCCCGGCTGTGGGGGCTGCAAAGCCAGGCTGGAGACTATACATTCAAACAATCTTAGGAGGTTTTCAAATGAAAGAAAAGGTATTGAGTCTGAAAGAATTTGTCATTGTCCTGCTGCTGGCCTGCGTGGAAACAGCCATCGCGCTTGTAACCACCATGCCGTTTGCGGCGAATTTGCAGCTCGTCTATTTTCTCGCACCCGGACTTGCAGGGTTAATCAACGGCATTATCTACGTCCTGCTCGTAAAGAAGTGCCCGAAAATTGGTACGCAGTTTATCATCCCCATGGTTTACGGACTGTACTTCCTGTTTACGGGCAGCGTCTATGTATTTGCGTTCTTCGCAATTCTGGCGGTTGTAAACGAACTCATTATGCTGGGCGGCGGGTATCAGAGCAAAATCCGTCCTGCCATCCCTCATGCGCTTACATGGATGCTCAATGCAATGGGCAGCACGCTGACCATGCTGCTGTTCCGCGACAGCATGGTGCAAAGCTATGTGGCTATGGGTATGGACGCCGCCAGTGCGGACGCGGCTATTGCGTCTTTGGAAGGATTCTGGCTTGCCCCACAGAATATTGCCATTGCCTTAGTTGCCGCCGCAGCTTTGTCTATTGCCGGATATGCGCTGGGCATGAAAATGTTAGGCAGACATTTTAAGCCTGCCGGAGTTGCATAATGGAAAAACAAAAGCAGAGCCATTTCCGGCCAGATCCCCGTACATGGCTGCTGCTCTGCCTGCTGGGGATTGCCTCAATCCTGCTGGTTCATTCTGAAATCGGAGGATTGTGCCTGTTCCTGGGGTGCCTGCTGATCCATCTTGTATCGGGAAACGCGAATAAGATCCTGCCTTATATGCTGTATTACATTGTTTTTTATGGAATCAGTTGGGCGGGCGTAAGGCTGCTGGACAGCAGTGTGGCCTTTTCTGTAAGCTCCATGCTGTCCAGCATTGGAGTTGTCGGAAGGAAAACTCTGATTCCCTTATCCTTTGCTACGGCTCTTGCTGGAGAACCCACTGGTTCTTTGATGGCGGCTTTGCAGGCCATGCGCTTTCCGAAAGCTGTTGGGATAGCGGCCTCAGTGGTTCTCCGCTTTTTCCCAACCATAGCTGGGGAATACCGGGCCATCCGTTCATCCCAACGTTTTCGAGGAATTGGGGTAGGCGTGGTTCATACGCTTACCCATCTTCCCTCTACAGTGGAATATATCTTAATCCCGCTGATTTTGAGAACGACAAAGGTGGCAGAGGAACTGTCTGCTTCTATGACAGTGCGCGGCGTGCGCTTTTCCGGTGAAACCATCAATTACCGGCCTATTCATTTTATCTGGAAGGACGGCGTTCTTTGCGTATTCATGGCGGTAATCGCCGCTGCGGTTTTCGTGCTGGAGAAAGGAGGGCTTTTGTGATCGAATTGAAAAACATCTCCTTCTCCTATGCAAACAGCCGTGAGAACAGCGGGATACGCCGCATTGATTTGGCTGTTAAAAAGGGTGAGCTGGTAATTTTAGCCGGAAAAAGCGGCTGTGGCAAAACGACTTTGACGAGGGTTCTCAACGGGCTTTGCCCACAATTTTATCCGGGGAATCTTACAGGCAACTATTTACTGGATGGACAGGACGCTCTTAAAATGCCAATCCATCAGTTGGGCACAATGGTCGGCAGTGTATTCCAAGATCCACGCAGCCAGTTTTTTACCACTAATACGACCGATGAGATTGCGCTTGGCATGGAGAATATTCCATTAGAACGCGCCGTTATGCAGGAACGGGTAAAAGCAGTATGCGCACAGATGAACATAGACCGGCTGCTCGACCGGAGAATATTCCCGCTGTCCAGCGGAGAAAAGCAGCTTATCGCTATCGCATCCATTTGTGCTATGGGATCCAAAGTAATCGTGATGGACGAACCTTCCGCAAATCTGGACAGCGACGCTATGGTGCGGTTGGGTACGCTGCTCTACCGGTTGAAAGCGGCCGGGCATACCATTATCCTTTCAGAACACCGTTTTCACTATGTAAGGGATTCCTTTGACCGGCTTATTTTTATGGAAGATGGTGCAATTTCTGCTATTTACGACCATAATGAAGCGTTACGGTTGAAAAGAGAGCAGCTTCGCAACATGGGGTTGCGTCCCTTTCAGGCACCGGCTTTTCAAGTGGGCGGTGCGTTTCAGTCAAAGCCGGAGGATACCTTGCAGGTTTCTGAAATCTCCTGTATGTTGGATGGGCAGCAGATTTTAGAAGAAGTTTCTTTTACGGCGAGAAACGGAAAAATCCTCGCTATTGCGGGACCGAATGGCGCTGGAAAGTCTACTCTGTGCCGGACAATCACTGGCTTATACCGGACGATGGGAACGGTGCAGATTGACGGGGAATATCTGAAACGAAAGCAGCGCACAAACCATTCTTTTTTTGTGCAGCAGGATGCCGATTACCAGCTTTATGCTCCGACGATTTTAGATGAGTTTTGGATTGGAAAAAAAGAAACTCCTGCTCTAAAAGAGACCGCTTTGGCGAGATTAAATGAAATGGGGCTGGACGCTTTTCATAACCGGCACCCAGCCTCGCTCTCTGGCGGCCAGAAGCAGCGACTGCTTTTGGCGATTGCGGTAGCCAGCAACAGAAACCTTCTTGTATTTGACGAACCGACAAGCGGACTGGATGGGTACAATATGCGGTTGACGGTGCAGCTTTTCAAACAGCTCGCAAAGGAGGGCAAGTGCGTTCTTCTGATTACACATGACATGGATTTAATTGCCGAAGCCGCTGACTGCGTTCTATACCTCGAACAAGGAAAAGTGCGTTACCATCGCAATGTGCTGCGAAAAGTATAGAAAAAGGAGGGGTGCCAATGGCTTTGACATCAGCGATGGAGGATTATTTAGAAGCTGTATTTATGCTCCAGAAACAAAATGGCTATGTCCGCTGCGTGGATGTTGCAAAACAGTTGAGGGTAAAAAAGCCTTCTGTAAGCCGGGCAGTCAAGGAACTATCCAGATCCGACCATCTTGTTAAAAATGCTGATGGCACACTCTCCCTCACAGAAACAGGATTGCAGCTTGCCGAACAGATTTACGAAAAGCATCGTTTTTTTACAGAACGGCTTATAGCAGCTGGTGTGGATCCCAAAACTGCGGAACAAGATGCCTGCGGAATTGAACATGTAATCAGCTCAGAGTCTTTTCAAAAGTTACAGAAGGTATTTGATGACGGTTAGGTGGTGGTGATATGGGAAATTAGCTGTATTTGATTTAGCTGAAACCGGCAGGCAAATTGGTGAAAAGTTGTTTACCCTTCTTTCCGCGGATCAGCAGCGGGAGCTGGCGCAGTTTGTCCTTGAAAGGACTACAGGCTGCATCAATTTTACTGATGTACCATATCAAACCATCTTCCGTGGCAAATATTCTATCCCCCAGAAGATGAACCATCCCCTAACAGAAACACGATCTGGAGATTTGTACTTCTGTTTAGAGCAAGAGATGAGAGCAATAGGAAATAATCTTAATCAAATTGCAAGAAAAGCACACTCACTTAATTTCATTGATGAGCCACTATATAGAAAAGAAGCAGAAAAGTGGAATCAGTTTATGCTTAAAGTAAAAAAAGAATATCTACTACCGAAAGAAAATAAATAATACCGATACAATATTCTCCAATAGTATAGATTTTTTTTGGTTTTAATGGTATAATTAGCACAACAAACAAATCGTTAAATAGTAAGTTGTAGATTGGAGTTAGTTATGAAAAATGTAATATATATATTAATTCAATGCACTTGGGGATTGCCACAAACATTGTTAGGATTTATAGTACTTTTAATTAATATAAAAAATAAACATTATTTTTATCACGGTGCAATTATTACTGAAAGAAATGTTCCTTCAAGTGTATCTTTGGGAATGTTCGTCTTTACAACAACTAATCCGATGAAAGATAAAAGAACAAAAAATAAAATACCAGATGAAGAATTAAGTAAAAGGCTTTTAGTTCACGAATATGGTCATACAATTCAATCCCTTATTTTTGGACCATTATATTTAATAGTAATGGGGATTCCATCAACACTATGGGGATTTTTGCCATATTTTCAAAATAAAAGAAACAACGGAGTATCTTACTTTAGCTTTTTTACAGAAAAGCTTGCTAATTATTTAGGTGAAAAAGTTACAAAAGAAAAATCAATGGAAAATGCTATTATATAAATTACAATTTATAGAGCAGACAATTATGGGCTTATCAGAAATGGTAGGCTCTTTTTTTATGTCCAAAATAGAAAGGAGTGAGGAAAATTGCTACAACAGGAATATGGAAAGTAGAAAAAAGACGGGTATTTACCTATGAAATGCTTATGGAATTAGTATGGGAAGAAGATTACACTTACTATTCCCGCAAAGCAGTCAATAACCATGTGAGCAATCTGCGGAGGAAGCTAAAGATCGCTCCTAACCTGCCAGACTATGTGAAAAGCGTCTACGGTATCGGCTATAAGTTTGAAGCAAAATAAAAGGTGCGACAGCGTTGTATGTATGCTGTCGCACCTTTTTAATCATCTTTTTTACAAACCAAACAAAGCCAATCTTTTTGGTTTTGGTCTACCTCGATTTTTGAAAACCCAGCATTTTCCAATTCTTTCTCAATCTGCTCGGAAGTATAAATTGTCATGCCGTGGATTATATCTGTCCATTTTTCGTCCTTTGTATTTTTCCCATTGGATTCATTGCATATCAGGAAAGTTCCTCCATTTTTAAGCACACGATATACTTGCTGAAAAGCAACTTGAATACCGGGCCAAAAGTAGATTGTTTCAAAGGCAGTTACCAAGTGAAAAGTGTTTTCTGAAAACGGCAGATTCATAACATTGCCTTGCAAAACTTCGCATCGGCCTTCCTGAATTGCTGCCCGATTAAGTTTTTTCGACTTCTGAACACTAACTTGGGAGTAGTCAACGCCAGTTATGTGTCCATTTGAACTTTTTCCCAAAAGGCGTTTGAGGTTAGCCCCTCCACCGCAGCCAATATCCAGACAGAAATCATCGTCGCGGATTTTTATGTGCGTCAAGCCCCATTCTGCAAGTGCGGCATGGCCGGTGTTCATCATATTGACCATGATCTTCCCGGCGAATCCTTTTGGTTTGCAGGTGTTTTGAAAGAAAGACATATTTTTTCTCCTAATTTAACATGATGCGAAAGATTGGCAAGTGCCGATTCTCCGAAGTTTTCCCGCAGAGTAGGAACTTAAATTTCTCCGGGCGTAACGCCATATCTTTTTTTAAAAGCGTCGATAAAATGGCTTGCGTTGGTATATCCTACCATCCATACCACGTCTTTTACCTTGTACTTTCCGCTTTGCAGCAGGCGGTAGGCCATCTCCATTCGTTTTTCCACGATGTATTCATAAACCGTGCAATTAAAACAGATTTTGAACCCCTGTTTCAATTTGGTTTCGCTCAAAAAACATTGTTCGGCAATCTGTGCGATTGTCAAAGGATGGAGGAAATGATTGTCGATAATTTCCCTCGCTTTCATCAAGCATCGGTAATCTTCTCTGGAAATATCTTTGGTATTTTTCTGCTTGCCAATCGCTTCATCACAAAACAAAGACAGCAGTTCTAAAACCTTTCCTTCCAGATACAACTTGCGCAGCTTCCGCTCGGGCGGGCAGTCCAACAACTGCTGTAAAACAAGGCGTATCTCCGGTGTGGTGGAAAATACATGGGTACAAATCTTATCATCCCGCCGAATTAAATGCGCTGCTTCTAAATCTTCTGTCAGTGAGGAAAAACGTCCTTCCTCCAGCGAAATGCTCAAGGTATGGTAAGGCTGCTCGGAACCGAAATGGCTTACGCACTGTGAAAACGTCCCACATTGCAAACTGCACTGTGTTGGGGAAAGCTGGTAGTGCTCGCCTTGCTTTTGGCGATAATCCCATTCGCAGATCCCATTCATACAGAAGGAAAGCTGAAAGACCTTGCGCTCTGGATATTCTTCGTACAATTCCGTTTCCCGCTTAAAGGCCATTTCAGACTGAACCAAAAACAGTCCTTTGGATAACTCCTGCATACCCACAAAACCATCGGCAACCTGTTTTGTGAGATCAAAGCAGTTGCCGGTTTGTTTATGCCCTACGGTACCCGAAAGGCCGGAAACCTGAAAAGAGTGAGGCATATATTCGGGGGCGGACCATTGTAAAAGCATACTGCCAAACTCCTTTCACAAAATAATAGTTAGCAATGACTAACCACATAATATCACATCTGCTTGCGAAAATCAAGTCGCTTCAAAAACAGATTTGCCGGATTGGGGTATAAAACCGCCGGATTCGGTCACAAAAGCGCAGGCGGTTTTGCTACACTAAACTGTGTTTGGAAAATAACACGGAAAGGCGGGTAAATGTATATGCGAAAAGAAAATGGCAAGAGAGAATCCCCCTATAAAGGAATCCTCAAATTTGCCGACGAAAAGAAACCGCAGCTATCATTTGCCGTTGTCCTATCTGTTTTGTCCTCTGCTTTTGGTATTGTTCCATATATCGCGGTTGCAATCTTGCTGCAAAAGGCATTGGCAAGCAGTCTGACAACGACTTGGGCAATCCTCTTGCCGGTCATCGCTCTGTGCGGGTATCTTTTGAAGCATACCCTTTACGCGAAATCGACGCTTTGCTCCCATAAGGTAGCTTACGAAATCATCAAAAATATTCGTACCACAATCATGAAGAAAATGTCCAAGGTATCTATGGGAACGATTCAGGGCAAATCTTCTGGCGAGTTTAAGCAGCTTGTTATCGATGATGCGGAAAGGCTGGAAGGACCGCTGGCTCATGCTATCCCTGAGATGACCGCCAGCATACTTGTTCCGATCTTTGTCATTCTGTATTTGTTGGTGATTGACTGGCGCATGGCGTTGGCCGCTTTGGTTTCAGCTATTTTGGGAAACCTGATCTATTATGGCATGATGTTTGGCCGTGGCGAAGTGATGAAGGAATACATGATGTCCAATGCCAATATGAACGCAACCATTGTGGAATATGTCAATGGTATGGAGGTCATCAAAGCATTTAATCAGACTGCTTCCTCAATGGGGCGGTTCCAGTCGGCGGTTCTAAAGGTGCGGGACATCACGACAAAGTGGTATAAACACTGTTGGCCGTTTATGAGCATCAGCCAAGCGATTCTACCATCCTCGATTGCCTTTGTTTTGCCTGTCGGAATGGCTCTTATTTCAGGCGGTGCGGTTAGTCTTTCCGAACTGATTGTTTGTATTCTTCTCTCTATGGCAATCGTTGGTTCCCTGCAAAACTTTACCGAGTTTTGGGAAAGTTTTGCCGTTATTTCCGAAGTGCAGCCCCGTATTCAGGCGCTTCTTGATATGGAAGAATTGACGGAACCGGCACAGCCGAAGCATACAGACAAAGCCGACATGCAGATGAAGGATGTTCATTTCGGCTATGGCGACAGCGAGATCATTCACGGTATTTCTTTCACAGCAAAGGCCGGAAGCGTAACTGCCTTTGTGGGGCCTTCCGGTTCGGGTAAATCAACCTTAGCCAAACTGATCGCCCGGTTTTGGGATGTCGATGCAGGCGCAGTTTTAGTAGGCGGGATTGATATTCGGGAGATGTCCCTTACCGACTTAACAGAGAAGATCAGCTATGTATCGCAGGACAACTTTCTGTTCAATATGAGTCTGCGCGATAATATCCGCATTGGTAAACCGGAGGCTACTGATAAGGAAGTGGAATGGGCGGCAGCACAGGCCGGGTGCGATGAATTTATTTCACGTTTCCCCCAAGGGTACGATACCAATGCCGGTGACACCGGGGCAAGGCTTTCCGGTGGCGAGCGCCAGCGCCTTGCCATAGCGCGGGCAATCCTCAAAAATGCGCCTATCGTGATTTTAGATGAAGCCACCGCCTTCACAGACCCGGAGAATGAAGATAAATTGCAGCGTTCCATTGATAAGCTGACAAAGGGGAAAACTCTGATTGTCATTGCGCACCGGCTCTCTACCATTATGTATGCCGACCAGATTTTAGTGTTGGAAAACGGACAGATTACCGCACAGGGAACCCATGAGCAGCTTCTAACCCATTCCGAAACCTATCTGGATATGTGGAAAGCTCATATCAGCGCAATGGACTGGAGTATGAATCAGGAGGTGAGTGAATTATGCTGAAAATCATCCGGCGCGTACTGCGTTTAAGCGGAAACTTATCGAAACGGATTTGGGGCAGCTTTATCTGTGGCTTTCTGGAATCCATGTTCGGCCTGCTGCCAATCGCCGCCGTCTTTCTTGTCCTGATAGAATTGCAGAACGGTCAACCGATTACAGGACAAACATGGGGTATTGTTATCGCCTTGATTGCAGGAGGTTTAATCCTGCGCATGATTTTCAAATATCTGGTTTACCGGCTGCAAAGTACGGCAGGCTTTGAGTTTGTAGCCAGAGAACGGATTGCATTGGGCGACCGGCTGCGGAATGTGCCGATGGGCTTTTTCCATGATAACAGTGTCGGAGACATTACGGCGACTGTTACAACGGATTTGAACTTTCTCGAGAACTACTCTATGCACATTCTTGATAAGGTTACAACCGGCGTTTTGAGTATGATTGTCATGGCGGGTTGTATTTTAGCCTTTGACTGGCGTATCGGTTTGATTTTCGTGGCAGGCATCCTTCTTTCCTTCCCAATCTACAGCCACATGCAGAAAAAAGGAAAGGCGCTCTCTGCAAAGCGGCAGAAAATCCAATCCGAAGCAGTTGCGGCCACATTGGAATACGTGCAAGGTATTTCCGTTGTAAAATCCTTCAATATGTGCGACAAAAATCTGAGCGATATTGAAGATGCCTATGAGAGCAATGCGGCTGCCTCTTATGGGGTGGAGCGTGTATTTACCCCGCTCAATATAACCTATTCGATGGTGTTCCGTATTTCGGCCTGCATGATTATGCTGTGCGCGGGAATCCTCGCTGTTGGCGGCGACCTGTCTTTCGCTAATCTCGCCGTTATTCTGATCGCTTCCTTTACCATCTTCAATCCGATTGAGGTTATGGGCCAGATGACGACAATGATTCGGACAATGGACGCTGCCCTTGACCGGGTAGAGCGTATCAAACAGGCAAAAAAAATTGATGAAAACGGTAGGGACATCCCTTTGGATTCCTTTGACATTGGCTTCGAGCATGTGTCCTTTGCTTATGAGAATGGCAATCCAATTTTGAAGGATGTGAGTTTTTCCATTCCACAGGGCAGCATGACTGCGATTGTCGGTCCCTCTGGAGGCGGCAAAACCACCATTACAAGGCTGATCGCCCGGTTTTGGGATGTGCAGGAAGGCAGCATTACCATAGGCGGCCACGATGTCAAAGAGTTTACCTGTGACAGCTTCTTGAAGAATATGAGCATGGTATTTCAAAATGTGTATCTGTTCCACGATACTATTGAGAACAATATTAAGTTTGGCTGCCCGGACGCAACCCATGAGCAAGTGGTAGAAGCGGCAAAGAAAGCCTGCTGCCACGATTTTATCTCTGCTCTGCCACAAGGATATGACACGGTAATTGGCGAAGGCGGCTCCACCCTGTCCGGTGGAGAAAAGCAGCGGATCTCCATCGCCCGCGCCATGCTCAAGGACGCGCCGATTATCCTGCTTGACGAGGCAACCGCCAGCGTTGACCCGGAAAACGAGGTGCATTTGCAACAGGCCATCAGCGCTTTGGTAAAAAATAAGACGCTGATTGTCATTGCACACCGGCTGTCCACGATTCGGGATGCCGATCAGATTTTGGTGGTGGATAACGGAAAAATTGTAGAAAAAGGCGTTCACGCTGAACTGATACAACAAAAAGGAATCTATCAAAAATTCTGGAATATCCGGCAGAAAGCGCGGAACTGGAAACTTGCACAGTAATTTATGCACTGCGGCGGGCGATATGCCGCCTGCCGCAGTTACTTCAACACAATGGTTAGCTTTGATTAACCGGAAAGGAGGGAAACGGTGAAATCTCATTGGATAAAACGAATCGTGCGGCTGCTGGTTCTGCTCTTTGGCGTAAGCATCCTGTGCTTTATCCTGACTGCATTATCCAGTACAGACCCAGCCACTTATCTTGTGCGCCGTGGAAATCTCTCTCCTACACCGGAAGTGATTGAACAGGTACGCGCGGAACTTGGTTTGGATCAGCCGCTTCCGATTCGGTATTTGAACTGGATCGGCGGTGTCTTTCGCGGCGACTTTGGGGAATCTATTTTTTCAACAAACGAGGTGGCTGCGGATTTGGCAGCCTACTTCCCGCAAACGCTGCAATTAGTTTTTCTGTCGTTAGCTGAAATTATCGTGTTTTCAATTCTGCTTGGCGTTTTGTGCGCGGCCAAAAAGAACAAGCTGACGGACCATATCATGCGGATTGTTTCGCTGTTTGGAATTTGTGTTCCTCCGTTCTGGCTCGGTTTTTTGCTGTTGATTGGCTTCGCTGTGGAAATCCCGATTTTCAGCGTAACGCCTGCATCGGGGATTATGGGATTGATATTGCCATCCATTACCTTATCTTTTCCTGTGATTTGCTCGACTGTACGGGTATTTCGCGCTTCACTGCTGGAAGAAATGCACCGTGATTATGTGAGCTTTGCCCGTGCCAACGGGATGACGGTAAACAGGATCCTCTGGAAGAAGGTATTCCGCAATGCCCTGCCGCCCGTCATCACCCTGTTCTGCCAGTATGTAAGCTATCTGATTGCTGGAAGCGCCGTAGTGGAAAAGGTCTTTTCTATCAAAGGTGTGGGCAACTACCTGATGGACTGTATTATGGCTGCTGATGCCAACGCGATTGGCGCTTGTATGCTGATTATCGCCGCGCTGTATCTTCTGGCCGAACTGTTTGGCGAAATACTCAACCACTTGCTATGCCCGTGGAGAAAGGAGGAAAGCGATGCTGCGTAAAATATGGAGAAATCCGCAGGCGGTCATCGGGCTTGGCCTGATTGTGCTGATCTGCGCCGTTGCAATTCTCGCACCGCTTTTGGCTCCCCATGCGCCGGACGAGGTGAATCCACTGATGAAATATCAAGCGCCGAGCGCCGATTATCCCCTTGGAACCGATCAGCTTGGGCGGTGTGAATTATCCCGCTTGCTTTATGGTGCAAGAGCATCCCTTGGGCTGGCGCTTCCCATTTTGATTCTGTTGGGAGGGATTGGTTTAATCCTTGGAATGATGACAGCGTGTATCGGCGGCTGGTTTGACCGCGTTGTGACAGGAATCAGCCAGGTATTTATCGCTTTCCCCACGCTCATTATCGCAGTGGCGATTATCGGCGTTTTGGGAAATGGCCTGCAAAATATTATTTGGGCGGTTGTCATCTCCATGTGGGCGCGGTTTATGCAGCTTATTCGCACCTATGCCAAAACGGAACTTGGGCGGGATTACATTGTCGCCGCGAGGGTGTCCGGCTGTGGAATGTGGCAGCTTATTGTTCACCATTTAATTCCCAATATCCTTCCGCAGTTTTTGGTGTATTTTTCAACGGGCGTAGCTTCGGCCATCCTCACGGTTTCCAGCTTTTCGTTTCTCGGCCTTGGTCTGCCCAGCGGAACGGCTGAATGGGGCGCAATGCTGGAGGAAGCGCAGGTGGCGTTGTATTCCCACCCGGAACTGCTCATTTACCCCGGTATCTGCATTTTCATTGCCGCCGCAGGCTTCAATCTGTTTGGCGAGGCGCTTAGGGACATTCTTCAGCCGCAGGAGGATGTGCTATGAGCAAAAAGCTGTTACAGGTAGAACATCTTAGCATTGCGCTTAAAAATCCATATCAGGATTTGGTGAAGGACATCAGTTTTTCGTTGGAGGAAGCGGGGGCAGTTATCCTTTTAGGCCAATCAGGAAGCGGAAAAACGATGACCTGCCGGGCAATTTTGGGACTGCTTAACAGCAGCGCTTTCCAAGTGAATGGCGAAATCCTTTTTGAGAACAGATCGTTTTTACAGCTAAAGGAAAAAGAACGGGCGCTGTACTATGGCAATAAAATCGCTTTTATCCCGCAAAATCCGATGACGGCGCTGGATCCATCACGGAAAATTGGCGTTCAAATGGCCGAATTTCTTAGCCTCCATCGAGACTTGAAGAAAAAGGAAGCCCTTTCTCTTTACGAACAGGCGATGGCTCGGGCAGGGCTTAGTGATACAAAAAGGATTTTAAGCAGCAGGTCGTATCAGCTTTCGGGCGGTATGCTCCAGCGCTGCCTCATTGCCCTTGCGATTGCCGGTAACGCAAAGCTGGTGATTGCCGATGAACCGACTACCGCTTTAGACGCGATTCACAGGGACAAAGCAGTTGAGCAATTTTTGCATCTACAGGAGCAAGGCTGCGCCCTTTTGATTGTGACCCATGATTTTGACGTTGCCCGGCATATCGGCGGCCATGTCCTGATTATGAAGGAAGGCCGGATGGTGGAACAGGGCAGCGCCATAGAGGTTTTGCAGAATCCGAAAGCCGGTTATACGAGAGAACTGATTGAGGCGATCCACTTGGGATGGGGGTGAGTACATGCTGGAGGTGAAAAATGTAAGCAAACAATACAAAGGCGAAGATAAGTTGCTGTTTGATGCGGTTTCTGATGTGAGCCTGCCTATGGAAGATCATCATATCTACGCTTTGGTGGGAGAAAGCGGCTGCGGAAAAAGCACCTTGTCACGGTTAATTTTGGGGCTGGAATCACCTTCGTCCGGTCAAATCCTGCTGGACGGAAAACCGATTTCCCGCAAAGGGGCAAGGCGGCGAAAAGAAACGGCAAAAGCGATCCAACTTGTTTTACAGGATGGAAAAAGCGCTCTTGACCCCCATTTTACGGTTTATCAGGCGATTGCCGAGCCAATCCGAAATCTGCTGGACTTGTCGAAGGATAAAGAGCAGGCCAGAGTTTATGAACTGCTTGACCGCATGGGCCTGCCCAAAGAAGCGGCAAAAAAGAAAACGGGCGAACTTTCCGGCGGGCAGCAAAAGCGCGTAGGGATTGCCCGTGCTCTGGCTGTTTCCCCACGCTATATCGTCTTTGACGAATCCATCAGTGGTTTGGATGTCATCTTGCGTAAAAATATTTTAGAATTGCTAAAAAAAGTTCAGGAGGAAGAACAATGCAGTTATCTTTTCATTACCCATGAGATCGACGCGGCGCTTTATCTCGCGGACGAAATTCATGTGATGCAAAACGGGGAACTGATTGAAAGCTGCCGGTGGAATGGGAATCTGGATGTATTCAAAAATTCCTATACCAAACAGCTTTTACAGGCCTCCCACTTGATTTGAAACAGGTATATGCACCCTTTAGGGTGTGATATATACAAAAAAAACGAAAGGACGGTTTATTTTATGAAACTAAAGTCATTTGCTGCGCTGATGATGGCTGGCGTTATGGCGCTCGGCCTTTGCGCCTGCAACAGTGAGGCACCCGATACTTCCGGTTCTGATACTACTCCGGTAAGCATCTCAACAACAGAAAGCTGGGATTTTTCCACCGGCTTCTATCCGGCGATGTCTCCCGCCACTTCCAACGGTACTTACGGATTCACCTACTATGCCCGTAACTGCTATGATACGCTCGTTGTTCGGGAAGGCGGTGAATTTAAGGCTGGGCTGGCCGAAACGTGGGACATCAGCGATGATGGACTGACCTACACTTTCCATCTCAAAGAAGGCGTGAAGTTTTCGGATGGTGCTGACCTCAATGCGGAAGCAGTAAAAACCAGCTTAGAGGCGGCATTCTCCAATTTGGGAGCATATATTGCATCCTTTGGTAAGATTGGAACACTCACGGAGTCGATTGAAGTGGTGGACGAACATACCGTGGCAATTCATCTTACCACTCCTTATTATGGTGTTTTGAACGACCTCGCCATGTGCAACCCAATGGGAATCGTATCGCCCAATGCGTTTAATGAGGATTTGACAACTAAAGAAGAACTGCTGAACCAGACAATGGGGACTGGCCCCTATATGTATGCCGGGGACGGTGACGGAACCTCTTATACTTTCGTCCGCAATCCCAATTATTGGGGAGAACAGCCTGATGTGGACGAATTTACCGTAAAAGTGATCGCGGATCCCGATGCTGCAATTCTCGCTCTGCGCAATGGCGAAGTGGATCTGCTTGCGGGTACATCCCGTTTGAGCTTTGCTGGTTATACCGAACTTTCCTCTGCGGATGGAATTGGCACCGTATTGGATGACAGCATTTCCAACAGCCGTTTTATCGGCTTCAATACACAGGAGGCTCCGTTTAACGATGCCGCTGTCCGGCAGGCGGTGGCCTATGCGATTGATAAGGAAACGATCAGCGACAGTGTATTCTCCGGTCTTGAAACAGCTTCGGAACAGTTGCTGGATACCTCTCTACCGTATTGCGATGTAGAAGCCACTACATACAGCTACAATGCAGATAAAGCAAAAGAATTGCTGGAAAGCGCCGGTTGGGTAGACAGTGATGGCGATGGCATCCGCGAAAAAGATGGCGCAAAATTGAGTGTTACGCTGGATTATATCACCAATCAGGGAACAATGGACGATGCGGCGCTTGTAATTGCTCGGGAATTGGGTGAAGTAGGGTTTGAAGTAACGCCTCGCGGTTCGGATAATATGACGTGGTTTACGCAGGTTTCTACCGATTTTGATTTCTCGCTCCACACAACCTACGGCGGTTACTATGACCCGTTCCTCACCATGACGAATATGAACCCGGAAATGATGTCCGACCCGATTTTGTGGCAGGTTGCCCTTACTATGGAAAATGGCACGGACACCATTAAAGATCTGGACAGCACCGCTGATTTGGACCGTGTGCAGGAAATCTATAGCGAGGTGCTTACCTTTGCGGCAGATCAAGCCGTACTGGTTCCGTTTACCTCTGCGCATCAGTATGCCGCCTTTAACAGCGACAAGATTGATTCGTTCAGCTTTGGCAGCGACCAGTTGTTCATTGAAATCGCCAATGTAAAGGCGAAATAACGGTAGTGAACACGAAGAATGTTCTGGAAGGGAGGTGTGCCAATGGCTTTGACACCAGCGATGGAGGATTATCTGGAGGCTATCTTAATGATAAAACAGCAGCACGGTTATGTTCGATGCGTAGATGTCGCAGAGCAGTTGGGGGTAAAAAAGCCTTCCGTAAGCCGGGCAGTCAAGGAACTCATAAAATCCGGCCATCTTGTTAAAAATGCTGACGGTACACTTTCCCTAACGGAACTAGGATTGCAGATTGCCGAACAGATTTACGAAAAGCACCTGTTTTTCACAAAGCAACTTATATTGGCTGGCGTGGATCCCGAAACCGCAGAGCAGGATGCTTGCGGCATTGAACACGCAGTTAGTTCAGAATCGTTTCAAAAATTAAAGAAAGCATTTGATGACGGTTAGGTGGTGGTGATATGGGAAATTAGCCGTGTTGGATTTAGAGGATTCTGGCAGACAAATAGGCAAAAAACTGCTTTCCCTGCTTTCCCCGAATCAAAAGAAGGAGTTGGCTCAATTTGTTCGTGACTATGAGGCTGGCGATATTCCGGCTGATCTTCCATATACAACGCACTTTCGAGGCCAGTATTTTACTCCATTACAGGTGGATCAGCCATTGACGGAAATCCGGGAAGGTGATTTATACTTCTGCTTAGAGCAGCGCCTTGTTACGGTGCGGGGCCAGGCAATTCCACTGACGGTCAAGGAATTTGAAATCTTTGCTTTGCTTGTACTGAACCCTAAGAGGGTATTCACCTATGAAATGCTCCTGGACTTGGTATGGCATGAGGACTACACCTACTATTCCAGGAAAGCAGTCAATAACCATATAAGCAACCTGCGAAAGAAGCTCCGGGTTGCACCGGATTTACCAGACTGTGTGAAAAGTGTCTACGGTATAGGCTATAAATTTGAGCTGAAATAAAAGGTGTGGCAGCGTTGTATGCTGGCGCACCTTGTTTTATCTCAAATACCTGAAATGTTTCTACGGGTAATTTCTCTCTTGACAGATCTCTCCGTTTGGGATAGAATATAACAGTGATATATAACAGTGTTATGGAGGTGAGGCAGATCGACAGAAATCTGACAACCTTAGAACGTATCCACCAGGCCGCAAAAACAGAGTTTTTGCAAAAAGGCTACAAAGACGCTTCCCTGCGGAATATCGTAAAATCCGTAGGTATGACAACCGGAGCCTTTTACGGCTACTATAAAAGTAAAGAAGAACTGTTCGAGGCTTTGGTGGGTGAGCATTATGCGTATCTCCTGAACTGTTTTCAGAAAGCGCAAAAAGATTTTGCCAATCTCCCCCACGAGCAGCAGCCGGAGGTTATGGGCGATATTTCCGGCGCTTGTATGTTTGATATGCTCCACTACGCCTATGAACATCTGGAAGAATGTAAACTGATTCTCTGCTGTTCGGAGGGGACGAAGTTTTTCGGTTTCATTGATGAAATGGTGGAGATTGAAGTGGCGGCAACCCATGCCTATCAGGAAGTTTTGCAGGAGCTTGGCCGGCCTGCCCCGCAGATCGACCCCGCGCTGGAGCATATTCTGATTACCGGCATGTTTCATACTTTCTTTGAACTGGTGATTCACGAAATGCCGCTTCAAAACGCAGAAAACTATGTGAAGGAAATGCGGGCCTTTTATACAGCCGGATGGATGAAAATTATGGGGCAGTAACGCCCTGTAATTTTTGCTCAGAGGTTAGCAACAACTAACTTATGAGGATATAAGAAGAACGCGCTTGTGTTCTCTTTATCATAAATAAACGAAAAGGAGGAATCTTCTTTGAAAAAACAATCCAATCTATCACGGCTGCTACAGATTGCAGGCAACCACAAATACCTGACTTACGCTTCCTGGGTGCTTTCGGCCATCAGCGCCCTCATAGCGTTAGTGCCTTTCTACTATATCTGGAAGGTCATGCAGGAAGTGTTGGCAGTTGCGCCGGATTTCAGCCATGCGCAAAACCTGACCCGTAACGGCTGGATGGCGGTGCTGTTCGCAGTGATCGCGGTGTTGGTCTACATAGGCGCTCTGATGTGTTCCCACAAAGGGGCGTTCCGCATTGCCACCAACCTGCGCCTACAAACGATGGAGCATATTGTAAAGCTGCCGCTGGGGTTTGCAGAGCAATTCGGCAGCGGCAGGCTGCGCAAGATCGTCAATGAATCCAGCGCCGCCACCGAAACCTATCTGGCGCATCAGCTTCCCGACCGTGCCAATGCCATTGCGACGCCATGCGGCCTTTTGGTTCTGCTACTGGTGTTCGACTGGCGGCTGGGACTTTTGAGCCTTGCGCCAGTTTTGTTGGGCTTTCTGATTATGATGACGATGACCGGAAAGAAAATGCAGGAAAAAATGAAAGAATACCAAAACGCTCTCGATGATATGTCCAATGAAGCGGTGGAGTATGTACGTGGGATTCCCGTTGTGAAAACCTTCGGGCAGACCATATTCTCCTTCAAAAAATTCAAGGATTCCATTGATAGGTATAAGGTGTGGGTGATTGCCTATACCAAGCAGCTTCGAGCACCCATGATGTTCTATACGGCAGCCATCAACGGCGTCTTTGCCGCGCTGATTGCCGGTGCGCTGATTTTTACCCAAGGCGGCGTTACCAAGGATTTCCTGCTGGATCTCATGTTCTATATCATCATTACGCCCATTATCTCCGTTACCCTCACCCGCATCATGTTCCAGAGCGAAAACGCCATGATTGTAGACGATGCCTTGCAGAGAATCGACAGCGTATTGAATCTTAAGCCGCTTGCAGAACCAAAACAGCCGGAACACCCAGAGGACGCTTCGGTACAGCTTAACCATGTTCATTTCAGTTATGATGGAAAAAACGAGGTCATCAAGGATATTTCCCTTTCAATTCCCGCAGGGCAGACGGTAGCTTTTGTGGGACCTTCTGGCGGTGGCAAGACCACGCTTGCCAATCTGATCTGCCGGTTTTTTGACCCGCAAGGCGGGCAGGTGAAAATTGGCGGCGTGAATGTGAAGAACATCGCCAAAGAGGAACTTATGAATACCGTTTCTTTTGTATTCCAGAACAGCCGCCTAATCAAAGCCTCAATTTTGGAAAATGTACGCATGGGAAAGCCTAACGCGACCCGCGAAGAAATTATGGCCGCGCTCCATAATGCCCAGTGCGACGATATTCTGGAAAAGCTGCCGAGGGGCGCAGACACCGTGATCGGGACAAAAGGTGTGTACCTTTCCGGCGGCGAACAACAGCGGATTGCCATCGCCCGCGTGATGCTGAAAAATGCGCCTGTCGTAATTTTAGACGAGGCCACCGCCTTTGCCGACCCGGATAATGAATCCCGCGTACAGGCAGCCTTTTCCAAGCTGTCACAGGGGAAAACGGTGATTATGATCGCCCATCGGCTCTCTACCGTGGCTGGCGTAGACCAAATCTATGTCATTGAGGACGGGCAGATCACAGAGAGCGGCAAAAGCCGTGAGCTGTTGAAAAAAGGCGGCGTATTCAGCCGCATGTGGCAGGACTATCAAACTTCTGTTCAATGGAAGGTTGCAAAGGAGGTACAATAACATGATAAAACGGCTGCAAAAACGGTATGCCCTTTCCGAGCAGGGGGCGAAGGATCTGGTAAAAGGCTGCCTTGCCTGCGTCTTCCAGAATCTTTCCTTTATGTTTCCCGTTGGGCTTTTATATTTTTTAGTGGCCGATCTGATGAACGGCGGCGTACCCGGTGAAAAAATTATCTTTTATATCATCGGCTGCGCGGTGTGTATCGGTCTGATTCTGCTTACCACTTACTTTCAGTACAACGCCACGTATTTTGCCACCTATACGGAAAGCGGAGTGCGGAGGATTACGCTGGCCGAACGGCTGCGGAAAATTCCCTTGTCCTTCTTTGGAAAAAAGGATTTGGCGGATCTCACCAGCACCATCATGGCCGACTGCACCTTTTTGGAGCAGAGTTTTTCCCACTTCATTCCCGAACTGGCAGGCTCCATTATTTCTACGGTCTTAATTTCCATTAGCCTTTTTGTATTCGATTGGCGCATGGCATTAGCGGCGCTGTGGGTATTGCCGGTTGCCTTTGCTATTGTAGGCTTCTCCGCAAAGGTGCAGGAACGGCTCAATCAGAAAGCGATGGATGTAAAGATGGCCTGCGCCGACGGGATTCAAGAGTGCATTGAAACTGTGCGCGACTTAAAAGCCAACAACGCCGAAGCAGAATACCTGAAAGGCTTGGAAAAGAAAATCCGCGCCGTGGAACATCGTTCCATTCTCAATGAGTTTGGGTTGGCGGCCTTTGTGGTATCCGCTTCACTCATATTAAAGCTGGGAATTGCCACCGTTGCGCTGGCAGGCTCGGTTCTGCTGATAGCAGGCAGTCTCGATGTGCTGACCTTCTTCCTGTTCCTGCTGGTTGTTTCACGGCTCTACGATCCGCTGCAAGGGGCGTTGCAAAATCTGGCGGCGGTTATCAGCACCCGCACTAATATCGCCCGCATGAATGAAATCCTCGATCATCCGATTCAGCAGGGAGAAAACAGACTTTCCAACAAAGGCTATGACATTACCTTCGACCATGTAGGCTTTGCCTATAACACAGGAGAAACCGTATTGAAAGATGTTTCCTTTACCGCAAAACAGGGCGAAGTCACGGCCTTGGTAGGGCCCTCTGGCGGCGGCAAAACAACGGTTTCCCGGTTGGCTGCAAGATTTTGGGATGTGAGCCGGGGAAAGATCACCGTGGGAGGCATGGATATTTCCAAAATTGACCCGGAGACGCTGCTTTCCCTGTTCTCCATTGTATTTCAGGACGTTACCCTGTTTGACAATACCATTCTGGAGAATATACGAATTGGGAATAAAGACGCTACTGATGAGCAGGTGTTAGCGGCAGCACGGCTTGCTAATGTAGATGAATTTGCCGAAAAGCTGCCGGACGGCTGGCATACCAACATCGGGGAAAACGGCTGCGAGCTTTCCGGCGGTGAACGGCAGCGGATTTCCATCGCGCGGGCCTTTCTGAAAAACGCGCCGATCATTCTTTTGGATGAGGCTACCGCTTCGCTGGATGTGGAGAATGAAACCCTGATTCAAACCGCCCTTTCCCGCCTGATCGCAGATAAGACGGTGCTGGTGATTGCCCACCGGATGCGCACCGTAGCCGGAGCAGACAAAATCGTGGTGCTTTCTGAAGGAACTGTGGCCGAAGAAGGCGCACCGGAAACATTGTTGAAGCAAAACGGCTTATATGCCCGAATGGTGAAGCTACAGACGGAGAGCCAGAATTGGAAGCTGGCGTAAAGTCTTTATTTCTTCCAGTTTTATTATCTGCCGCGTCGGCTATAAATTTGAAATCTGAGGAATGCCATCATGGCTTGAAACGGCCATGGTGGTATTTTTTTTGCGAAAACACCTATAAAAACACCCTTAAAAATGTCACTGAACTGCACCCCATTTGTTAGACAGTATGATATACTGGATAACAAGTGGGGTGCTTTGCTATGCCAAAAGGAATACCAAACAAACGTTACACGCCGGAATTCAAGCGACTGGTAGTGGAGACAATGCGAGAAGAAGATTTAAGTGTTCGCGAAGCGATGCGAAGGTTTGAGATCAATGACCATGGCATCATTGAACGCTGGGAGCGAATCTATCTGGAAGAAGGGGCAGAAGGATTAGCGATAGAACGCCGAGGACGAAGAAGAGGCGGGCAGCTTGCCAAGTTGCCTAAAGAAGTTGAAGAAGACCTTATTGCCGAAAACCAACGACTGCGCGCGGAGAACGAATACCTAAAAAATTTGCAAGCCTTGGTTTTGGAAGAAGAGCGACGCCGGCACAAAAAACGCAGGTGGTCCAAAAGCTGAGGCGAAAATATTCTTTGCCACTTCTGCTTGAAATCGCTCAACTGCCCCGTGCGACCTTCTACTACCATGTGAAGCGGATGCAAAAGGCAGATAAATACGCAGAAGCAAAAGCAGAGATTTCTACTATCTACCACAAAAACAAAGGGAGGTATGGATACCGGCGTATTACCGCAGCATTGCATAATAACGGAATACACCTGAATCACAAGACAGTACAGCGACTCATGAAGGAGCTGGGACTGGTTTGCCGTGTCAGAGTCAAAAAATATCGTTCTTACAAAGGAGAAGTGGGCCGGATTGCTCCCAATCTGTTGAACAGAAACTTCCATGCGGAAAGACCGAACCAGAAGTGGGTTACTGATGTGACAGAGTTCAGCCTGTTTGGCCAGAAACTCTATCTTTCTCCCGTTCTGGATCTGCACAACGGATATTTGGTGAGCTATGCTATCTCTGAGAGACCGGTTTTGAGAATGGTAACAACGATGCTCGACAAAGCTTTTGCAACCATACCGGATGGGACAGGTCTCATTCTCCACTCCGACCAGGGCTGGCAATACCAGCACAAGCTGTATCAACGTATGCTCAAAGCAAAAGGAATCCGGCAAAGCATGAGCAGGAAAGGAAACTGTCTGGACAACGCGGTAGCTGAAAACTTTTTCGGCCTGCTTAAAAGCGAGTTGCTTTATCTGCAAAAGTTCCAGTCCATGCAACACTTCAAACAAGAACTTATTGACTATCTGGACTACTACAATAACCGACGAATCAAGGCAAAACTGAAGGGCTTGCCGCCTGCGATTCACAGACAACAAGCCCTTTCGGCTGCTTGAACTATTCTTGCTTCAAAATATTGTCTAACTTTTTGGGGTCACTTCAAATTCCACAAAGGGGATTTTGCTTTTCAGTTTTGCAGCGGCGGTTCAACCGTCCCGCTGCTTTTTGATGACCTTCAGGCGGGAGAAATCCTCCCGTTCCTTTTCTTCCAGCACCTCGGTGATGTACTTGATGGTGGCGGTGAACTGGGGGATCATGATGTTGTTCAGGGCGTTGGCGCGCTTCTGGGTCTTCTGAATGGCCACAGCCAGGCGATAGACACTGCTCTCCACCTCAGCCAGTTCCACTGTGAGGCGCTTAACCTCGCAGAATTTCAGATACACGTCATCCAACTGGCTGTTGGTGGAATCCAGCCCATAGTAAAGGCCGGGGGCGCTTTCCTCCATTTCAACAATGGGAAGCTCCACGCCCATGACGCTGCGGTAGTCCAGCTTGAGGCCGGTCTCCACCGGCACTGTCTTTGCGAACTCACCCACCACGCCCAAGGTGATGTTTGCACGCTGCAAAGCCTTATAAGCCGTAGAGTAGGCGGTGGCGATCTCGTCCTGGATGACCGCCGCCCGGTCGATCAGCTGCATCATTTCCCGCACGAGGATGTTCCGCTTGCGGTCCATCAGGTCATAGCCCTGGCTGGCAAGCGCAAGGCTGCGCTTTTGCGCCATCAGGTTCGATTTTGTGGGAAAAACCTGTGCCATACGGCAGCCTCCTCTCTGTTAAGGCTCACTTTTTGAGGATCGTTCCGAGGTCACGATGGGCATTGTTTACCTGCGGCTTGTAGTAGTGGTCCAGCATGACCTGGTCCACACGGTCCAGCTCCTCGCGGGGCAGCATAGACAACAGCTCCCAGCCCAGGTCCAGCGTCTCCTCGATGGAACGGTTGGTGTTGCCCTGACCCACGAACTTCTGTTCAAAGGCACGGCCAAACTCCATGACCCGCTTGTCACTGGCAGAAAGTTCCTCTTCGCCGATAACGCTGGCCAGAGCCTTGGCGTCCTGCACGCGGGCATAGGTGGCGAAAAGCTGGTTTGCCAGCGGGTTGTGATCCTCGCGGGTGTAGCCGGCACCGATGCCGTCCTTCATCAGACGGGACAGGCTGGGCAGCACGCTCACCGGCGGATAAACACCGGTGGCATCCATGCCGCGGTCCAGAACGATCTGGCCCTCGGTGATGTAGCCGGTCAGGTCGGGGATGGGATGGGTAATGTCGTCGCCGGGCATGGTCAGAATGGGAATCTGCGTCACAGAACCCTTGCGGCCCTCGATGATGCCGGCGCGCTCATACAGCGACGCCAGGTCGGAGTAGAGGTAGCCGGGGTAGCCCTTACGGCCGGGGATCTCGCCCTTGGAGGAGGAGAATTCACGCAGAGCTTCGCAGTAGCTGGTCATATCGGTGAGGATGACCAGGATGTTCTTGCCCAGGTCAAAGGCCAGGTACTCAGCGATGGTCAGGGCCGCACGGGGGGTGATGATACGCTCGACGATGGGGTCGTTGGCCAGGTTCAGCAGCATGACCACACGGTCCATAACGTTGGCGGCCTCAAAGCTCTTTTTGAAGTAGTCAGCAACGTCGTTCTTCACACCCATGGCGGCGAACACGATGGCGAAGTCCTCGCCATCGGAAACGTCCGCCTGCTTCACGATCTGCACCGCCAGCTCGTTGTGCTTCATACCGGAGCCGGAGAAGATGGGCAGCTTCTGGCCGCGGATCAGGGTGGCCAGCGCATCGATGGAAGAAATACCGGTGCGGATGTAGTTCCGGGGATAGACGCGGCTCACCGGGTTGATGGGCGAGCCGTTCACATCGCGGCGGAACTCAGGATAAATCTCACCCAGGCCGTCGATGGGGCGGCCCAGGCCGTCCAGGGTGCGGCCCAGGATTTCCGGGCTCAGGTCCACCATCATAGGATGGCCGGAAAGGGTGGTGCGGGTGTTGTCCAGCGAAAAGCCGGTGGTGCCTTCAAACACCTGGATGACGCACTTGTCACCCTCGATCATCACGATACGGCCCACACGCTGGGTGCCGTCGGTGAGCTTCATCACCACCATCTCGTCATAGGAGGCGTTCTGCACGCCGTCCAGGACCACCAGCGAGCCGTTGATCTGGCTTAAGCCAACATGTTCAAGGATCATATGTCTCTCTTTCGCTCCTTTCCCTTGTTAAGCGCGCAGCAGCTCGCCGATCTTCTGATCGATCTCGGCGGTGTACTCGTCGAACATTTCCAGCTTGTCGTTGGGGATATCGTACTTCATCTTGACCAGCTTGTCGAACAGGCCCAGACGCAGCAGTTTGCTGATGGGGATCTGTCGGGCCACCAGCGCCTGGCTCTTCTCGTAGAGATGCAGGATGACCTTCATCATCTTCAGCTGCTTCTCCAGGCTCACATAAGTATCCTGGTCGTGGAAGAAGTTCTGCTGCAGGAAGCCCACGCGGATGACGCGGGCGATCTCGATGACCAGCTTCTGGTCGTCGGGCAGCACGTCGGAGCCGATCAGCTTGACGATCTCCATCAGGCTGGTCTCCTGCAGCAGCAGGCTTGCGATCTGCTCACGGCAGGACAGGAAATCCGGGCCCACATTGTCGTAGTACCAGGGGGCCAGATCGGTGATGTACTCGGTGTAGCTGGTGTTCCAGTTGATGGCCGGGTAGTGACGGGCATAGGCCAGGGCCTTGTCCAGCGCCCAGAAGCAACGGGTAAAACGCTTGGTGTTCTGGGTGACCGGCTCGGAGAAGTCAGCGCCCGGAGGGCTGACAGCGCCGATGACGGTGACGGAGCCCTCTTCCCCATTCAGGGCGCGCACATAGCCGGCGCGCTCGTAGAACTCGGCCAGACGGCTGGGCAGATAGGCAGGATAGCCCTCGTCGGCGGGGCTCTCTTCCAGACGGCCGCTGATCTCGCGCAGGGCTTCGGCCCAGCGGCTGGTGGAGTCGGCCATCATGGCGGTGTGGTAGCCCATGTCGCGGTAGTACTCCGCCAGGGTGATGCCGGTATAGATGGACGCCTCACGGGCGGCCACAGGCATGTTGGAAGTGTTGGCGATGAGCACCGTGCGGTCGGTCAGAGGCCGGCCGGTCTTGGGGTCGATCAGTTCGCCAAACTCGGTCAGCGCCTGGGTCATCTCGTTGCCGCGTTCGCCGCAGCCAACATAGATGATGATATCGGCGTCACACCATTTGGCGAGCTGGTGCTGGGTCATGGTCTTGCCGGTACCGAAACCGCCGGGAATGGCAGCAGCGCCGCCCTTGGCGATGGGG